>FZPS01000034.1_pt115 | contig 18101 bp, 18 predicted proteins | sample 1817821 | NCBI WGS metagenome assembly FZPS01 (sample SAMEA104158645, study PRJEB21678) | metagenome | place: Germany | collected 2015-04-21
GTTTAGTAGTATAAAACAGAAAGTATAATGCGAATGGTGCTATTGTAATTTCAAGGGCTTCATAAAGTAATAAAAGACCTTGCTTCTGTCATTGAACTTCAATCTTAAGGACGAAATCAAAAGGAGCATAGGATTTATTAAGAAGAAGTTTTTGTGGTATTTTTAAAAGCATCCATAGCCATTGACAACTTGAGTTAGAAGAGAAAAATAAATTTGTGCATTCAAGAAGCGGTCTTCAACTCTTTAATTCAACAAAGTCATATAAAAAGCCGGCATGCAGGTAATTCTTTGAGCCATAAGTTTTGTTTTTTTCTATATTTTGTATTGATAAGCTAATAGTGAAATAAAACGCTATTGAAACAATAGACCGGGTGACGAACCCTACAGGAAAACATAGATGAAAAAAATAAGCTTCCAAGATACTTCTTTCCGTGATGGTTTTCAGTCCATCTTCGGAGCTCGTGCTTTCACAAAAGATTTTATACCTGCGGTTGAGGCTGCTCGTGATGCGGGTATCAAACATTTTGAGGCTGGTGGTGGTGCTCGTTTCCAAGCCCTTTACCAAAATGTTGGAGAAGACGCTTTTGATATGATGGATGAATTTCGTCGTGTAGTTGGTCCAGATATCCGTCTTCAAACCTTGGCTCGTGGTATCAATGTGGTGGCTTTAGAGGCTCAACCCAAAGACATGATCAAACTCCATGCAGATATGTTTAAAAAGCATGGTATTACTCGTATTCGTAACTTTGATGCCTTAAACGATGTCAACAATCTTATTTATTCTGGGCAATGTATCCACGATGCCGGTCTTGAACACGAAGTCGTGATTGCTATGATGGAGCTTCCATTAGGTTGTACCGGTGCACATGATCCAGAGTTTTATATCAAAACTCTTCGTGACATTTTAGATGCAGGGATTCCATATTCTTCTATCTGTTTCAAAGATGCTTCTGGAACTTGTAACCCAAACAAAGTGTACGAAACTATTAAATTAGCTCGTCAATTGCTCGGTAAAGATGTAGAAATTCGTATGCACTCTCACGATACCTGTGGTACTGGTGTGATGCAATATGTTTCTGCTATCGAAGGGGGAGCAGATGGAGTGGATTTGGCAAGAAAACCTCTTTCTGGTGGTACAGGGCAACCTGACTTGTTTTCTCTATACCATGCCCTTAAGGGGAGTGACTACAAATTGGCTTTGGGAGATGGCATTGTTGATGATCAAATACACAAGATTATGGAAGCCAACAATGTGGCCGTGGAATGCTTAAAAGATTATGAATTCCCACCCGAGGCTTTGCAAATTTCTACAGATGTTATATTCTCACCCATGCCAGGTGGTGCTTTAACTGCAAATACGCTGATGATGCGTGAAACTAAAACATTCCACCTATACGATCAAGTGATTGCTAATATGAGTGAATGTGTGAGTCGTGGTGGTTTTGCTGCTTCTGTGACTCCGGTTTCTCAGTTTTATTTCCAACAAGCTTTTGTGAATACTGTAAACAAAAGTAAAGGTTTAGACACTTGGGCCAAAATGACAGAGGGTTATGGTAAAATGATCCTTGGTTATTATGGAAAAACTCCAACTGAACCAGATGCAGAATTAGTAAAAATAGCTGCAGAACAGCTTCAATTAGAACCATTTTCTGTTGCTCATCCAGGTGTGACTTGTGCTGCAGACATAATTGAACCAGGTATTCCAAAAGCCAAAAAACTCTTAGAAGAAAACAATCTCCCTGTGACTGATGAAAATATTTTCATTGTAGGTGCCCTAAATACCAGAGGTGGTAATAAGGGGATTGATTTCTTAAAAGGAGATCGAAAAATAGGCGTTCCTAAAAAAGACCCTAATGCTAAAGTAGCAAGTCCAGCACCTGCTCCTGCTGCAAACACTAGCAATATGGCGGTTCAAAATACCAATAATTATCGCATTGCTTTGAATGGTCAGTCATGGGATGTCCAAGTTTCGACTCTCAAATAAATTCATAAAATAGATTAAAAAAAAGCCTCCTATTTAGGAGGTTTTTTGTTTTAAAATGAACGATAAATGTTAAAAACAGTTGAATCAAAGGATCAAAACTAAAGTGCCAAGCGTAATTAAAGCCCCTCCCGCTATAGTCTTAGCAGTGAGTGCCTCTCCCAAAACAGTAAAAGCCAAAATCATGGTGATCACTACGCTGAACTTATCGACGGGGACTACGCGGCTAGCGTCTCCTATTTGCAGAGCCTTAAAATAACACAACCAAGAAAGCCCCGTTGCAATGCCAGAAAGCGTCAAAAAAATCCAGGATTTTTGAGTGATATTTTGAATGCCGCTATGTGCACCAGTGGCAAACACAATTCCCCATGCCATCACCAAAACAACCACAGTACGAATAGCCGTTGCCAAGTTAGAACTCATGCCTTCGATACCGATTTTTGCTAAAATAGAAGTTAAAGCTGCAAAAAAAGCAGAACCCAGAGCTAAAATTGCCCACATAAAATGAAATCCTTTGGTTTGAGTGCTTTAAAGAGGTCGCACTTCATTAAACAATTAGACCATAAAAAAGTCTTAAAAGTAGAAAGTATTTATTTAAAGTAGTAAAAACACAAATGTTTTTTTAGGAGTGTATTAAAAAAATTAGAAAATGGAGTGAATTTAAAAGATGCTCTTCAAAAAAATTAAGAAACAACGAGTGCTTTGATGTATTGTTTTAGTTCTTTATAAATTAGCTTGATAAGCCTTCCAAGTGGTTTCTAAAATAGTTTTTAAGTCGGAGTATTTGGGTTGCCAGCCTAAAATATCCATTGCTTTTTGTGGGTTTGCAACTAAAGAATCAGGGTCTCCGGGGCGTCTATCTACAATTCGATGCGGCAGTATTTTACCTGTGATTTGCTGAGCGTGTTGAACGATTTCTAAAACGCTGGCACCTTCATTGGTCCCTAAATTCACAATCAAATTTTGTTTCTGTTTTTTTAAATAATCAAAAGCCATTAGATGACCCACTGCTAAATCGGTCACATGAATATAGTCTCGAACTCCAGTGCCATCGGGAGTCTGGTAATCGTTTCCAAAAATCAAAAGCTCTTTTCTTTTGCCTGTGAGGGCTTCCATTGCCACAGGAATTAAGTTAGATGGATTAGACTCTAAGCCAATGATTCGACTATTGGGGTCGTAGCCTGCGGCATTAAAATAGCGTAAAGCTGCAAAGTGAAGGCCTTTTAAGCGGCTGTACCATGCCAAATGATTTTCAATGGAGAGTTTAGTGTAGCCATAATAATTTTCTGGATTTGTAGGGTGGTTTTCGTCGATGGGATTGTATTGAGGAGCACCATAAACAGCCGCAGAGCTAGAAAACACAAAATAGCGTACTTTGGAGGCCACCGCTTGTTGTATTAAATAGAGGGAGCCGACTATGTTTTGGGTGCTAAACTTCTCTGGATGGGTCATGGATTCGCCAGCTGCTTTTAAAGCCGCTAAATGCACTACCCCTTCGGGCTGGGCTTTGTTAAAAAAAATAGCCAGATCTTCTCGATTTAAAATATCACCATGAAAAAAGTGAGCGTCGGGGAATAAATTTTGCTTTAGGCCCGAAGATAAATTATCAAAAACAAAAACTTGGTGCCCACCATCTAAAAGTTCCCTGACTGTATGCGAGCCAATATAACCCGCACCACCAATAACTGCTATTTTCATAGTGACTCCGAAGAAATGCTAAAATAAAACTGAAATCAATCCACTGTTGCCATTTCAAGAGACTTAAAACGACTAGACCGCTAAGAAAGATACCAAATTTAAGTGTTAAAGCAAGCATTTTTTGAAATCATTCATTTGAAAATTATATAAAACACAAGGAATCGCTACGATGCTGGGATGCGAGTTAGAGATGTTGTGCGGAGAGCAGAGGGGAAACGGTGCAGAGAGCGGAGGGGACACGGTGCGGAAAGCAGAGGGGACACGGTGCGAAAATTGTGCCAGAAAATTAGGACGAATATTGTGCAAAAAATGGGGAAGGATGTTGTGCGAAACTCGTGCCAGAAAATGTCGTTTATCTTGAAATATTGAGTGAATGTCTGTCGTAATGTGATGCAGGGATGCGTGCCTGAAAATTGGGACGAATATTGTGCAAAAAACTATCCACTTCCCACTTCTATCTTCCAACTTAAAAAAGCCAGGCGTGTGTGAGACTTCATTTGTTTTTATGTTTTCTGTGATTTAAAGCTTCTTTGTTGAAGTTGTTTTATAATAAGTTCAATGTAAACTTTTTTAAGCTTGATTTGGATTTATTTTTGTTTATTATATAAAGATGAATGCAAGCAGAGTCGTTTTAATTTTTATTTGTTTGACGATCAGTGTGCTTTGGGCTGAGGGGAATGTGATTTATTCTCTTCAAAAAGCGACTAATCCAACAGAAGATCAGTTGGATGCTTATGCTCGAATAGAGGCGGCAATGGATTCGGCGGTGTTTATGTATAATAAATACACTTCTTTGTCTAAGAAAATAACCGTTTATTATGATGTAGGGGTGCCTACAGCACAGGCTAATTTCGATGGTGTTATCAGTTTTGGGTCTAATCGTTCTTACATGGTCGTTGGTACAGCCATGCACGAGATGGGGCATGTTTTTGGTGTTGGAACTACTTCGGAGTATAAAAATTTAATTGTGGATGGGGTGTTTCAAGGTGCTCAAACGACGGCTAAAATCATAGAGATTGAAGGGAAGGCAAATGCCGTTATTCAAGGGGATGGGACTCATTTTTGGCCATATGGTTTAAATTATGCTAGTGAAATCAAGTCAGAACAAGATTTAATCTACCATTGCTGGATTATAGATGCGATGTATAAGGATTTTTTTAAAGAAGAACTCTTTTTTACAGGTAAACTGAAATCTGATCAGGGGCTTTGTATGGTGAGGTCTGATCATTCACTTTTGTTGGGTGATTGTGAAGATCCTTTGGCTATTGTCAAGTTGTATCGACTAGGAGATAAGGCTCCCTATACTTATCGATTAGAGTTTGGTGAGCTTGTTTTAGATGTCCCCAACGAAACTACTGCTCCAAATACAGAAGTGGGGCTTTATCGCTGGAATGGGAAAAATCATCAAAGGGTGCTTATCGATTCGACTGCCGGTGGCAGAGTGACCTTAAAGATGAATCATGGGAATTTATATTTAGAAGCTCAAAACAATCGCATTGTTCAGGCCCTTCCTAGTGCAAGTAATGCTAATCAAAAATGGTCATTCCTTTCTTTAGGAGATGAGCCTTCTGTTTCTATTCTTAGGCATAAAGGTGTGAAGTTTAGCCAGAATAAACGGCAATTTCATGTGGATTTAAAGGGTAGAGTGCTTCCTAGTCAGAAAAGATCTCGCTTTCAAAAGAGGATCACCATAGATTCTCCTTAAAATATATTTTGCTTTACATATATTCTAACGCTTTCCTTTGGTAGTATTTCTGAATCAATAAAGTGCTTATGCTGGCCCACACAAAAGGAAATGTCAACGCAGGAAAAGGTAGGAATAAAAACAAAAGCATAAACAGAAGAGAAAAGACAATTGAAATCAACACCCACAAAATATCGCTTTTTTGATTGCCAGCAAATGCAATGCTACTCAAGACCGCATTGTATCCATAAATTCCAATTTGTACTGAGTCTACTTCTATAAATGGAATTTCTAGGGCAGCGATTCCAGATAAAAGTGCGGCAATAAAGGCATAAATGCCTGCAATGGGAGAGTTTAGTAAAATTGCTAAGAAAAATAAAATCCCGACAATGGTGTGGCTTATAAAAAACACTTGACTAAAAGATTGGAGTGTGAAAACAAATGGATTTATTGCACTGTACAATGTAGGAGTGGAGGTGAAAAATAAGTTTGGAAATAGAAGAGAGGCTATGGAAATAAGAAGCCAAGTGATTAAGATAAAGGGGAGGGTGTAAGTGGGGAGTTTTTTGGACATAAAAAAGTTTTGTAAAAAAACACTCAAGACTGCACCAGCTAGTATTAAGACCCAGGTTTGTATGGAGTCAAAGCTTAAAAAAGCTAAAAGACCAGCACCAATTAAAACTGCATTAAAGGCATAAAGCCCATCTTGGGTTGCTTGTTTGTTAAGTCTAAAAAGTAGGGCTGTTAAAGTGGCTGCTAGAGATGCAGATAAAGCTGCCAAAGCGATTGTGTATGAGTGATAGAAGAGAGCCCCTAAAATAATAAAGCCAGTGAGGGCATTTTTTTGAAGCATCACTTGCCCAAAAGACCTTAAAATACTTTTAATAAACATAGGACACCTAGATATGGTTTAAATGGACAATATACGAATTGTGCTGTTCAAAGTAAAATAAGAAGGAATCATTTAGAAGACTTTGTGATAATAGCAGTTTAGTTTTAAAGAGTATAGGCGCTTCTAATTACCCATAAAATAAAAAACTCCTCAAAAGAGGAGTTTAAAAGCGGCAGACCGGGATCGAACCGGCAACCATTAGCTTGGAAGGCTAAAGCTCTACCATTGAGCTACCGCCGCAATGTTTGTACAAATATATAAAAAAAAGGAAGAAAAGTAAAGGTTTTTTTAATACTAAAGAGACAAAATAAAAAAAAATACTAACTTTACTAAAGTTTATGTTCAACAAAGAGGTTTTATCACTTGTTAAAAAATCCTTCCAATCGACAAATGCCAAATCGTCAAACCGATGGTTCTCGTGTAAATGAGGCTATTCGTATTTCTCCTATCCGTCTTGTGATGGAAGACGGGGAACAACTTATTACTGAGACATCTAAAGCACTTCAAATGGCTAAAGAACGCGGGCTTGATTTAGTGGAGGTTTCTCCTAATGCGAAACCGCCAGTTTGTCGACTTATGAATTATGGGAAATTTCGTTTTGAGCAGGCAAAAAGGGCCAAAGCTGCTAGAGCTAAACAGCATGTAGTTAAAGTAAAAGAGATAAAGCTGCACCCTAAGACCGCACAAAATGATTATCAATACCGTATTGAACAGGCCAAGAATTTCTTGGAAAAAGGTTTAAAGGTTCGTTTGGTGATGCAATTCCGTGGGCGTGAAATGGCCCACATGGATTACGGTCGTCGCCTAATGGATCAAGCTAAAGTCGATTTGACAGATTTTAGCGAGACAGATGTGGAGGTACAAGTAGAGGGCAATACCATGGTCTCTATTTATTCTCCAAAACGCGTCTAGTTTGTTTATACAAAACAGATGCAAAGCCCGTAACCGAGCCCAAGGCAGCAGGTGAGGCTTCACTATTAACCGAAGAGGTAAAAATGCCGAAAATGAAGACCCATAGCGGAGCAAAAAAACGCTTCCGTGTGACTGGTTCAGGCCATGTCAAGTCCAAACGCGCTGGAATGCGTCATATCTTAACCAAAAAAAGTACCAAACGCAAACGCGTTTTACGCAAAGCTGGTGCTATTAAAAAATCAGATGTTTATCAAGTCAAGCGCATGCTTGCATTGGTTTAATAAGGAGGTTAAAATATGCCACGCACAAAAACCAGTGTTCCTTCTCGAGCTCGTCGTAAGAAAATACTAAAAGCCGCCAAAGGTTATTACGGTCGTCGCAAGTCTAATCTTCGTCTTGCTATGGAAGCCGTTGCTCATGCCGGTCAGTATGCTTATGCTCATCGTCGCGACAAAAAAGGGAATTTCCGTACTTTATGGATTACCCGCTTAAATGCCGCTGTCCGTGAACATGATCTTAGTTACAGCAAATTTATTTACATGCTAGGCAAAGCTGATATCAAAATGAACCGCAAAGTTCTTGCTGATCTCGCTGTGTCTGACCCTGCTGCTTTTGCAAAAGTAGTAGAAACTGTAAAAGCCACTGCAAACTAATGATTGCATGCTAGAGAAGAGTCCTTCAAGTTTACTTGGAGGATTTTTTGTTTTTTGGGGTATTTTTTCAATAGCTTAAAAATTAAAGAGATTTGTTTTTGTAATTTTGTTAGTATTTGAGTTATGGAGTTAGGATATGTGTTGTAATAATCATTTAAAAGGATTTTTTTTCTTTTTAGCATCTTTTTTTTGATGGGATGCCTTCAAGATTCTACGATAGATCGTATTCCTGTTAGATATACAGTGCTTGTAAGGGATGGAAATACAGGGGAAGCTATTAGTGATGCATCTGTAGAATTAACAGATGAAAAATTAATGACTACACCTTTACACACTAATGAAGGTGGTCGAGTGGTGTTTCCTGTTACTGAAAGTTATATCAATCAATTTATTATTACGATGAATGGCTATGAGCCTGCAGATACAGTGGATATAATCAGTGAGATAGATACATCTTTAAACTTGATTTTAAGAACCTTGAATATAGCTTTACTTCCTGTTGGACTTTCTTCACCAGGAAAAAAGTTTACTCCTATACAGTAAATGTGATAAGTTCGCTTGATGCAGAACCAATAGAAGGGGCTATTGTTTCGGTTCGTTCAGGGAGTGGTTATGAATTGACTGCCAAAACAGGCTCTAATGGAAGGGCTTTCTTGGATTCACTGCCATCGAATCAAAATTTATTTACTATTGCCGCCTCGGGTTATGTGCTAGCAGATACGGTCCATACGGTTTTAGATACTTCAGAGGCAGTGGAAGTGCTTTGTGCTTTAAAAGTTGTTTTAAAACATTCGGTATCTGAATAATGTTGTTAGAGTTAACATCTATACCAACTTCTTCTTGTTTAAGGTTAATTCCTTTAGAAATAATGCATCGTTATTTTCTTTTTCCCTTTTCTCTTAGTGAAGAGGAGAGAGTTCTTTCCGTTGCTATGTCTGATGTGTATGATTTTGATTTGATTGCTGATTTACAAGCTATTACTGGTTATTGGATTCAAGCATTTCAATCCACACCCGAAAGAATTTTAGAGTGGATCGATGCTTATTGCCATACAATGGTCTCTGCAACAGCTAAAACTTTTGTGAATATGTCGTCGCACCAGTCACCTGTAATTCGGATGGTGAATGAAATTATTTCTGAAGCCATGCACGGAGGAGTTTCAGATATTCATTTTGAACCAGGAGAACGAGAGTTACTTGTTCGATTTAGAAAAGACGGTGTATTAATCATTGTAAGAAAACTTTCTGTTCGATTGACAGCAGAGGTGATTTCTAGAGTTAAAATTATGTCTCGGATGGATATCGCAGAGCGTCGGCGTCCTCAAGATGGACGAATTCATTTTAGTGATGGCAATCGAGAAGTAGATATTCGTGTTTCTGCTTTACCTACGGATTATGGTCAAAAAATGGTTTTGCGATTGTTGGATAAAGGGAGTGTTATACATGATTTGGGGGCTCTTGGAATGCTACCTAAGCACATTCAATTAGTAGAAAAAGAAATAAGAAAACCTTATGGAATGATCTTAATGACAGGTCCAACAGGTTCTGGAAAAACAACGACACTTTACACTTTATTAGAGATGATTCGTTCTTCAGAAATTAATATTTCGACGATAGAAGAACCTATTGAGTATAAAATTCCAGGGATTATTCAGACTGCAGTCAATCCAAAAATTGATTTGACTTTTGCTTCTGCTTTAAGAAGTTTATTACGACAAGACCCTGATGTGATTATGGTTGGAGAAATACGAGATTCAGAGACAGCTGAGCTGGCGATTCGTGCTTCATTAACAGGGCATTTAGTTTTTTCAACATTGCACACCAATGATGCTCCTTCTGCAATTCTGCGATTGGTTGATATGGGAATAGAACCTTTTTTAGTTGCTTCTTCGTTAAATATGATGATTTGGATCGTTTGATTGGCTTTGAGTCTTCTAATAATCATATTGGTGATGGGTCTTACTCTTTTGACGCAGTGGGAAGGATAATCTATAAGGATGAAAAAGGGACTTCTATACAATATTCATACGATAGTTCGTCTTTTCAACCAAAAGCAATGAATGTCAATGGTTCTGGTGAAATGAATTATTTATCTTATGATGCATCTGGAAATGTTTGGTTGGATAAACGAAGTAAAAATGTCTATATGATTAACGCATATGGCCTGTCAGATAAGGTGTACCGCTTTTCTAATTTGACATCGACTATAAAATTGTCTGATGTGGAAAACGGCACCATAACCGGTGAAGAAGAGAAGACACAAATGGCTTATGATGAAACAGGAAATCGAATTTGGATGCGTACTGTTGGTGCCGATTTTGATAATGAAAGAGCAATAGTTCCTGGCATTGGTGAGTATTCTGGTAGCCGAACTTTTAATGATGGTCAAATCACACTTAGTAAAATAGATTTGATTGGGGGAGGTTTTCGCAGTGGTGATGGTGGTTTGGCTTTGTTCCCTGTAAAGGATGTTCAAGGGAGTGTTCGCGGCTATGCGAGTAAAAATGGATTAGAACAGGCAATAGGTTATTTGCCCTATGGTACTACTATATATCTTGATGAAAGATTTGTTGATGAAGGGAATAAACGATGGCAGGGTAAAGAGTTTGATGAGGAGCATGAAAAGTATTACTTTGGAGCTCGTTATTATGACCCATTTTTTGGAATGTGGATGAGTCCTGACCCAGCTGGACAATTTGCAAATCCGTATAGTTATGGTGGAGATCCTATTAACTATATAGATCCGACAGGGATGTGGAGTTTTGGTGTGGGTCTTGTGGTCGGTTGGAATAAGGAAAATGGATGGGGTTTTGGTTATGGCGGAGCTGTAGAATTTTTTGATTTGGGTTATGATTTTTCGTTCAAATTTAATCAAGATGGCTCGAAGTCTTTGAACCTTGGCCTTAATACTAAACTTGACATACAAACTATTGTTTATCTCGAAGTAGAGATGGGCTTAGCTTTTTCGATGAACTCTTATACTGGAGCCACATTGTCTACTCACAGAGGTGTCTGTGTGGGTGAGGCTACTGCTTGTGTGGGAGTGGGGGGAGGAGGAAGTCTTTATTGGGACCGTGGCGGAAGCTTTATGGGAGCAACTGTATATGGAGAAGTTTATGCTTCTTTAGGCTTTGGAATGGGGCGATTCTCTGCAGGCTATGAGGCAGGCCTTTTTGGCATGGAAGGTAGAGGATTGTATGCTGGTGGGAATGTGGGCGGGGTATACGCTCAGGTGGCGCAGAATGGCGGGTGGAGCTATGGGTGGTCTATGATGGTCGCAAACGGAGGGTATAATTCGGAGAAGGGGTTCGCCTATAATTACATAGGCCGGGATATTGTAAATTCTGCGTTTGATGAGGATTGCGCGGATGTTCCTACTGTAGGTGAAAATCGGGTTCCTGAATTAAGCATTGTCGAATCAATTTGGCATATTTTCAATGGGGATGGTGGATTGTGGACGAATTATGTGGGACAAACTCCAGAAGATGAACTGGGTAGGATGCCTATTACGGGAGCATTGGATTTGGCTGCTTTCCTCCATGATATTGGATATTTAGATGCTGGGGCTTCGGGTCCAACGTCTGCTTTTTTTAATACTTCAAGTAAAGTTCTTGCTGCTGATTTTAGATTGTCTGGTCGTTCGTTTGCTGCGGCATTTAGAGACAATACAGGAGGGAAAAGCCACACAGGGGGAGCTTTGGGAACAGGTATAGTGTTTGGAGCGATGGCAATTTATAAGACCTTGCTTCATTATTCTTATACAAAAAAATCTCCGTTGGATAATTTATGGTATTGATGAATATCAAGATCAGATTCACAGTGATATTGTTTTTTCTCTTTTTCCCGCTGATTACTGAAGCGGAAGAAGTTGCTAAGAATCAAGACACAATCGTAGTCAGAAATGATATGCCACTTCAGCAAATGAGTGAGTCGGGATTTGGTTATAGAGGTGATTTCGGTGCATTAAGCGTGGTCATGAATCCTGTCTTGTTTAAGGATATGAATTTCATGTTTTCTCCAGGATATTCGCTTAATCAATTTATCGATCTTCGTGGTGTTTTTTGGTCTTTACATTTTATAAAAGATGGTGGAACTTATCGATTTTCGCCGAATGTTTTTCTTGCGGGCATTGCTCTTGCCAGTGGCTTTACGGGAGAACCTTCCCAATATAAAAAAGTCTTGTTATATTTTTGGACATCATTTTTTTTTGTTTTGAATCCTTCAGTAGATTTTTTTCTGTGGCAAAAATATGTTCCGATTTCCATTGGTGCAGGGTACAATACAGACTGGTTCCTATTCAGTCCCGGACGTGAACTTTACTTTAAACCTCACATTGATCTAAACGTCATGTTTAAATTGGGAATATGGTTCAAACTAACAGGTTCATTCGCTTATTTGGTGACTGACACTTATGATTTGAAACGCGGCCCTCGATTTGAATTTAGATTGGGAATATGAATATTGCTCCTCTATTCCCCTATAAAAATTTATATTGCCTTTATGCTCATCCAAGAGGAATATTTCAGCGACAGCGTGAGGGATGCTGACCCTTATGGGCGGAGACCGCTCGCGGGCTCCGTTGCAGGAGCCGGGCGCGATGGCGTCCTTGGTGATTCGCCGACGTGGGCGGCCCTGCAATACAGCCCGACCCAGCGGAAGTGTTGTGTGCGAGGCTATCGCTTAGCTGGGGCACGCCCAGTTTCTACTTACGAATATCATATTAGTGGGGCTGTGAAGAATGCGGTGGCTTATGTTTTGGATAATGCGACGAGAGGAACTTCTACTGGAGCTTCTTTAAGGGGAGTTTCTGTAAATGATAATCCTGTAAATTCCGTGCCATCTTTCGAGTGGTATCTTAAGAATCACCTAGGAAGCACTATGTTAGTGTATGATACCATATATCGCGAGACCTTACGAACATCGATGAAGTAAGAGAGGATATTTTTAAGTGCATTGAAATGTTTTACAATTGGAGACGCATTCATAGTAGCTTTTGTTATAAGACTCCAGTTGCTTATCGATTGGAAAAGTTTTTTGCATAATCTTTGTTTATTAATATGAAAATGGTAGCATATTTAAACTATCTATAAATGAATATAATTTCAGAAATGAGATTTATTAAAAAGTCACTATATCCATATTTTCATAAAAAAAATACGCCTATATCAGAAGCGATGCAGGCGTATGGATTAAAATGATTTGATTGAATGTTTTAGTTAAAATACAAAGCTTTTTCCAATATGGAGTTGGGCCGTTGTGGAGAGGTTCACTGCGGTATATAGACCATTATTGTGGAAATAACCTAGGCTTAGACCAGAACTGGTTACACCGTCATAGATGAGCAGGCTAACTTCGAGATTAATGATTCCCTTGTCCAAGACATTCAGACCTATCCATGTTTTATACTCTTGCCCTAAAGCTTTGGATTTGGGGCCTTTGAATATTTCTTCTTTTATTAATTCTTGACGAGCAGTTTCAAAGTCACCAAAATCTTGAAAAAGTTGGATGCCTCCGCTTAGACCTAAAACCAGAATGCCAGGGTGCCCTTCTACTCCAAGACGCAAATATTCTTGAACAGAGCCAAATGCATAGGATTGGTTTTCGTATTTTCTAAAAATAGCGTTTTTCTTTTCACTTTTCTTCATGTTTTCACAGTTGGTGTCATTGCATGCGATGTTGAGCTTTCCATAGGCATTGGTTAGCCCTGTATTGATAAAAAGCCAAGGCACGCCTCCAGGAGAGCGAAGGCTAAAATCTAAATTGGCTCCACCATCGAGAACATGTTCTACATTAGTTGGGGACTTGCTGACCATTCCACCAAAAGCACTCACAGAAATGGCTTTTTCTGTTTCACTGTTTTTGTTGAGTCGAGGTTTGTGGATCAAGGTGGATTCTGAGCCCATAGGGTATAGGCTGGGCAAGCATCCCGTGAAAAAGCTGCTACTTAAAATTACAAAAAAGAGCATTAATAAGGGTTTAGTGAATTTCATGTTTTCCTCACTTAAGTTTGATTTAATTTGAACAACTCATCACACTTAAAACTCCAAATCAAGGTCAAATAAATCTGTACACCGCAAATTATTAATGATTTTAATAATCCAATAACACCATGTTTTAGAAACTTTAGATTTAAAAATGATGAGAATATATAATATACTTTAATTTGTGGTATAATGATAAAAAATATCAAGAAGTTTGTAGAAAATAATGAAAAGACTCCATTTTTTATGTGTTTATGGAGTCTTTGTTGTTTTTATGATGGATGAGCGTTGTGTTTTATTTTTCTAATGAAATTTCTTTGATAATACACTCTTCGTTGGCCATTACAGATTGTAACACAAATTTATAGCCCGTCAAATGATTGGCGGCTTTTGCATCTGTAGAAACTAAAGATTCTATTGGTAAAATAGAAGTGCTAAAGTTCCCTTGGACTGTGCCATTATTGAGACGGACTCTTTTGAGCTGAGAATTGTCGATATAAACGGAACTTTTAGAGCAAGTATTTGTCCAATAGGTGATTTTTAGATTTTTATAGGCAGAGAGGTCGTAAGTTTTGTCTAGTTCCCAGTGCACCCCTTCGTAAGCTTTATTAAAGACAAAGCGAGAGCCCGAGCCTTTGTTGTCTTGATAGTTCAGTTGATGCTGGTTTGTAGACTCCCAAGGGACAAAGAACACCTGATTGTTGGGGTATATTTTGCTAAATGGAATAGGTGTTGCTTTGACGCTAGAAGAGATGCTACTCTTGATAAAACGAACACTTTTTATGGTGATCTTTGCTCCGTTAGAGTTCAAGACCAAATACAGCCATCTAAAGTTTTTAAGTGTTGTGTTAGAAGACGGCATTTGCCAACGAATGGTGTGGTAGTCTCCGTCGGGAGAAATAGACTTTTCATCGAGTTGCAATTGATGAGTTCCATTTTCTCTTTGGAATAAGAGCAAATCGGCTTTTAACCAGTTGGATTTAGGGTTTTCGGCTTTGAGGACCACTTCAAAAATACCGTTTGAGGGCAAATCTTTCCCATAGTCAAATAAAGCCACCTTTTGCCACCCAGCAGGTAGGTTAAAAGATACGCTTTGTGTGGTATTGTTCAATTGAGGAGCGTAATCGTAACGAGCTACTTTAAAGTTTTCCGAGATTTCATTGCCAGCATTTAAGATGACCTCTGGAATTTTATCGGGTTTTAAGCAGCTTTGTTCTGGGTGAAATTGACCCATTAAAAAAGGATTTTGAAATGTCTCATTGTTTTTATCGTAATCCGCTTTTGCAACTTCACACATTAAACGCCAAAGGTCCATTTGATTCCCTTGGATCACATTTTGAAGAGGGCTTCCATCGGATTTGTAGGGAGCTTCGATGTGGCGTCCACTGTTTTCTTCGCTGTGTCTGGGGTGGGTTTTATCTACGGCATAAATTGCTTTTGCAGTAGAGTTTTTTTGAGGCGATTCCCATAGAATATCGGACTCTTTGGCATTAAACGCACAGTTTTGACTGGTCGAAATCTGTCCATTGCAAAGTAAATCTAATGCACTAGTGGTAGGGATAAAGGTGGAGTTTTTTTGGTTTAGAACTTGGTCGGTCCATTTTCCATAAAATTTCAGAGATAAAATTCCAAGAGGTCCATAAGATTTTGTAAAACGATCGGGTATGGCTTCGATAAAAGCAGACCTAAAACTATTGTAAAAGGTCTCTATAAAAGGGAAGCTTGTCCCTTGCACCAAGTCAAGTTTTGTTTCACCTTTGACGGACCAAGAAAGATCGATGTTATTGGTTTCATAAATTCGATTTTCGGCAAAAACAGAGTTGCTAGACTCGCTGTAACTCGTTTTACTTTGAGCTCTACCCCATACGCCTCCACCTTTTTCGGCATATCGACTTAATTTGTAGTAGCTTCCCCCATTGGGTTTTGGGTTTGACTTTCCTTTAAGTTGACCTTGGCTAATCAATACGCTTGGAAACTCTGTGTAATTAGCTGCCTCTCTATATTTTCCAAATAAAAAACGATTCTTATCAAAAGAAGCTTCAAAAGAATTTGGTTTTTTATCGCTTCTCATTTGGGTGTCATAAATAATCAAGTCTTTTGCCCCCGGAGCAGAAACCAAGTCTAAAAACTCTTCAGCTTCGGCTTTTTGTGCACCTCTAGCCCAAAAATCAATGCCTGCAAGCATGCCTCTGGGAAGCACTGCTCCTTGGTGTGGAGAATCTAAAGAAGCAAAGAGTTTAATTTGAGGCCCCTTGTTTTTTCTGGCTTTATCGTACAAATACGAAGCATACCGCCCAATAATACCTCCCTGACTGATTCCTAGCACAATAAACCCATCTTGGTGTGCATTGTTCCATTCAAACACTTGATTATTAGCAAAAAACTCCATAAAACTAACCAGTGCATTGGCGTTGGATTCAATGGACTTTTCGACTGTGTGTGGAAATTGTATCAATACGGGGGTGTAACCCAAAGCTTTTAGCGTATTTGGAAAGCCATAAGTATTGGCCTCTTTTTCAAAATCTTCTAGGCTTCGTTTTTCATCGGTACTCAAATGAATCCCATCGATAATAAAGAATGGTCGTTCTATTTGAAAACCGAGTCTAGAATTATTCTTTTCGGGAGGAGAGATGACTCTTGCCCTTAAAGCCTCGCTTTCTAGTAAAAGAAGACTTTGCTTTTGATTTTGAGCGTCGTAGCACTCTTTTACCAAAGACAATGGAAACACAGAGGATTTTTTGATGCAAAGTTTGGGAGCGATACTTTTGTGATAATAAAGATCATGAGAAAAAGAAACTCCAATCCAAAGCAAAAAAGTAAAAAGGAAAACTTTAAATTTCATATTAGCGTGCCTCCAAAATAAGGTTTCTTTGAGTGCTAGTGTTAGCAAAGTGGAGTTTGACTGGAATAGTATGAGTGCCTAGAGAGTCTAAATAAACAGAGATTTGAGAAGGAGTGCCGAGCTGTTTCCATTGCTTGTTTATAAACACTTCTACTTCTATTTTTTTGCTGGAATTAGTGCTAATAAAATAGGGGTCTAAAACCAATTCAAAAGCGGTTCCATTCACAAAAGAAGATGCCAAGCCGGGTAGAGCGAAACTAGAGTTTTTTAAGGATTCTTGAACACAATTAGAGTCTTTATCCACGGCATCGCAATGGAGGAACTCGTATTCATAGGCTGCAATTAATAAGGGGAGCATTTGGTACTCGTAAGAAGCAGCCAAATCGTTAGCCAGCTTAAACAAATCTTTAGAATTTGCAAATAGACTGTCTTTTAAAGCACTTTTATTAAAATAATGAGAAGCTCTATTCCAAAATCCCCAAGAATCTTTTGCACTCAAAGGCTTTTCCATTTCTTCTAAAAGACGAGTCTCATCTAAACCAGAAAGCACAATTTGTGTGTGTGATTTAGGGCTTAAAAAAGCTATTGAAGAATCAGAATGTGTTTTAAATGCATAAGGAATTGCTTTTCTATCTTCATTCAAAGGAGGGCGTACAGGAGACTTTGAGTTGGTATTACTAAAAGTAAAACGAACTGGTTCTGCTGGACTTGTCGTTACTGCTTCGGACCCTGTGAGACTCGCACAAGAAAAAGAAATATCACCCAAAAACAGACTCAAATACTGATATTGAGGAATATTCACCAACTCAAAAGCAAGTTTTTCGATGAAAACATCTGTCGTAAGCTTAAAGTCTGTGAGGGGGATTTTTAAACTCACAGTCTGGTTCCCTTGGAGTCGGACATTTTTCTTATTGGATTCCTTTGAAGAAACCATTACAGAAATATTAAGACTTACAGATTGAGTAGAACGCAGCTTTAACTCTAAAAAACCACCTTTTACATTTAGCGGCATATTGGGAAACTGAATATAAGTCTTCCAATTAGAATTTATTGATTTTTGACCTGAAAATCGAATATAGGGGGCCTTAAGCTCTCCAAAATCTCCCCAGTTAGCCGTCCATTCGGGGGCTTCTGGAAATTGAGAAGAACTCAAAACACCAACAGATGGATTTTGAGAAGAATATATCGAAACAGATTGGCAAGGTGTGGCGTAGAGGCCTGCTGTTAGCAGTAAAAGCGCTAGCCATACAAGAAAAAACACCCTATTTTTCATAGAGTCTCCTTAAATAGTTTTTGAATGTATAAAACGGCTTTCGCCCGTGTAAATGAGTATTGTGAAACTTTTGAATCGATTAAAAATCAAAAGCTCTAACAAAGACGAACAAGAAAAGAAATAATCCACAAAAAAAAATATTTAAAATAAAAATTTGAATGATGATGAAGTCTCACACACGCCTGG
>FZPS01000034.1_pt163 | contig 18083 bp, 16 predicted proteins | sample 1817821 | NCBI WGS metagenome assembly FZPS01 (sample SAMEA104158645, study PRJEB21678) | metagenome | place: Germany | collected 2015-04-21
TTATTAAATATATATTTATAAATAGTAATAGTATTAGAGGTGTGAGTTGTGAATAAAAAAATGAAACTATTTTTGTATTTGTTTAAAAATCAATCACTTAAGCGCGTTCAAAATTTAGCCTTCAATGTTGAAAATTGTAGATTTTATTCACACTCTTCAATGTTAGTAGATGTTAGTTCTTAATTTTCAATAGTAATTCACATTGAATCCAAAAAAGAATGTTGAAGTTTTAATTTTATAGTGATTTGGTATATAAATTGTGGATAGATGTTGAAGAAAAAAGAGAGAAGCAATAAATTTTAATTTCAAGTATACAGTGGGAGCGTGATTGAAATTTTTTTATTGAATTAACGAATAAATTTTATAATTTATATTAATCGATGTTACAATTTCGTGCAGTATTTATGAGATATTTGTATTTATTAGGTTTTTTGGCTAGTTTTTTAATGGTGGCTTGCTCTGATCCAGTGAAAGCAGATCCAGATTCAAGTTCTAGTTTTAGTTCTAGTTCAAGTAGCATTGCAGAGATCACCTCTTCTAGTAGTGATGATTCTGTTGAGGGCAAAAGCAGTTCCAGCATTGCAAACACCCCCAATCCAAGGAGTAGCAGCTCTAGCATTATAAATAATCCCAGCCAGTCCAAAAGCAGTAGCAGTGTAGTGACACTGCAAAGCAGCTCCAGCCTTACAAGCAACCCCAACCAAACAAATAGCAGTTCCAGCCAAGCAAAAAGTAGCAGTAGCAGTGCCAAGAGCAGCAGTAGCGTAGCCAGCAGCTCTAGCCGAGCCAAAAGCAGCAGCTTCAAAACACAAGATGATATCCCCTTTGGTGGAATCAATATCATTTATGATTCCATAGTCGATCCACGAGATGGGCATAAATATTTGTACTCGACTTATACTGCAAATAATGGTTATGGCACCATTTTAACTATTAGCATTATGACTCAAAATCTAAATTTTGCAGAGAAGATCACACTAGGAGCCGAGGAACAAGACGACGACACCAAGGTAGAAAAATACTGTTACGACGATATACCTCAAAACTGTGATTTTTACGGTGGCTTGTACCAATGGGCAGAGATGATGGCCCTGCCTTACGAATGCAATACCATAAGCTGTGCTCATTTGATACAAGAACAGCACCAAGGCATCTGCCCTGATGGTTGGCATTTGATGACTAACCCAGAAATGTGGGTTGTCATCAACAGCACAAATGAAGGCGTACAAGGTGTCAAAGCCCGTTCTACTTGGGCTATCGGCGGCGGCAGAAACACCTCCGGCTTCACCCTCCTCGGTGCAGGTGGCAGGAATACAAATAAGACTTTTATTTTCTTAAACGAAGCTGCGTTTTGGTTTTTCCCTACAGAAGATTCGGAAAGGGATAATGTTGCGTACCAAGGGTATATTTCAGGGAATGAAGGTGTTTTTGGTATAGATAATGTTTACAACTATAAAGCTTTCGGCTCTTCAGCCCGTTGTGTGATGGATTATTAGTTTTTTTTCAAATTAACGCGTGCTTTCAATTTTTCATAAGGTGGAGTCTATGTCTTCGAATCGTAAGAACAATAAAAACAAAAAAGATGATGTTTTAAATTCATATGCAATGGAGGCTTTAGAACCTCGATTGATGATGGCTGCAGACTTAGGTGCTGCATTAGAAGAATTTAGCACTAATGATTTAAGTGCTGCATTAAACTCTTCACTAGCATCTACATTTTCGCCTTTAGACGAAAACGCTCTCTCTAATCATACGAGTAGCGTGGTCGATTTTTCTGATTCTAAATACACCAAACTCTCCTCTTTTTTCTCAGAAGTCACCGAAAAATCTTCAACACAAAGTAAAACCTTATCCACAGCTATTTCTGAACGCTTCAATAGCATTTCCACAACAGCGACCAATGCAGCAAACTCTCTAGCCGATATAGCAAGTGCTATTAACTCTAATTATGAAAACATCTCTGCCACGGTGGATAACAACAGCTTAGCCCTTCTATTTGATTTTGAACATGAAGCTTTGTTAGCAAATGTTTTAAAGCTTTCTTCGAATTCCATTCATTTTGATATCGATGCCGACTTGTCCACCTCTTTTTCACTGGCACTTTCTTTAGACCTAGTCACTACAAGTACCGAAGATAACATTGATTATAACTTTGCTTTCCGTAGCATATCTTTAGATCATGCGTCCGTTTCATTAAAAGTAGATGAACTGGGTGCCAATCTGTCTTATATGAATCTTTCTTTTACAGAGCAAGCCATAGATAGCAATCCAGATTTTAATTTGTCTTTCAATATCGATTCATCAAAAACAATCACTCCTGATTTTTCTGTTGATTTTGAATTTAGCTTAGACCCAAATAATAGCGATTCACTCGTTTCATTTGCTGCAGGAGAATATTTAAAGATCACACACAAAGAAGGTGAATTAGATATTTCTCTACCCAACTTGTCCTTGAATGGCGAGGGGCTTGATTTCAACTCCATTCTTAAAGATATTGCAGACATTCCCATTCCATTTTTAACCAAAACCAGCTTGTCTGCACTCCCTTTTTTCAATGGTGCAAATAGCAAAATATCTGTCTCGAATTTAGCCACCACATTGAATAACAGTGCCGCTAGTTTATCTATGGCATTGAACGCTGCCATAGAAGGGAAGACTATTAATCTTACCCAAGCCTCAATGAATAATTTATTGAAGCAATTGAATTTAAGCTCTTTATTTAGCCCTGAAATATCTTTAAAAAGTTCAGTGGGTGGCGAGTTAGAATATGAACTTCGCTTGGTACACGAGTTTTCTAATCTAGGGGGTGATTTTGATGCACCACTATCTAATGATTTTTTTATTGCAGCATAAACACTTGAACTCAAACCCTAAACGCTTTCAACTTCCAGCTTTCCTTCACCTTATAGTGAGAATGATGCGGCATAGGCGCTTCTGATTATCCATAAAAACAAAAATAAATAACGAATTTCGAGAGAAGTGTCTCGTTTTAGATCGTTTTTGAACTAGTTTTTCTTTTTATTCTGTATTTTTCTATTATTAAATAGATTTTAAAGTTTTCGTTTGAAAGGATTTTTTATGCCCTTTTTACCTGTTCAAGAGCAACTAGATATTTTACTTCGTGGTGTGATCGAGGTCACGCCTCAAGATGAGTTAGAGAAAAAACTACAGAAATCGTATGATTCTGGCAAGCCTCTTCGTATTAAATTAGGGGTGGATCCCACAGCTCCAGATGTGCATTTTGGACACACCGTGGTGATGCGAAAGTTGCGACAGTTTCAAGATTTAGGTCATACCGTGGTTTTAATTGTGGGTGACTATACTGCTATGATTGGTGATCCAAGTGGACGAAACAAAATGCGTCCCAGATTGTCTCACGAGACCGTTTTAGAAAATGCCAAAGAATATCAAGAACAGTTTTTTAAGGTGGTAAGGCGTGATCAAGTCGAAATTCGTTACAATGGGGAATGGTTTTCTAAGTTGCCTTTTAATAAAGTGACCGAGCTTATGGGGCAATTCACTGTGGCTCAAATGCTAGAGCGAGAAGATTTTCACAATCGATACCACTCCAATCAACCCATTTCTTTGCACGAGTTTATGTATCCCATGATGCAAGGCTACGATTCTGTGGCTATACAATCCGATGTGGAGCTTGGTGGCACCGACCAAAAATTTAATGTGCTTCGAGGGCGAGATTTGCAAATAGCAGAATCTATGGAGCCTCAAGTAGGGCTTTTTATGCCTATTTTATTGGGAACCGATGGCAAAGTAAAAATGAGTAAATCCATTGGTAACTATGTGGGGCTCAACGAGGCACCCGATGTGATGTATCATAAAATTTATTCTTTAGCTGACCATCTCATTGTCAATTGGTTTGAACTTTTGACTACAGTGCCACTAGATGAAATTCACCTTATGGTTGAAAAAATAGCGAAAGGGGAAATGAATCCCAATGAAGCAAAGCATCTATTGGCGATTAATATTGTTTCTCAGTACTACGGAGAAGCTGAAGCAGAGGCCGCGGCAAAAAAAGAAAGAGATGTGCATAGTGGTAATGCAATTCCAAGCGATGCCGTAGAATGCAAGCTGAATCCAGGTTCTTATGGCTTGTTAGATCTCCTAGCTGAAATAGGAGCTTTTCCTAGCAAGGGAGAGGCTCGTCGTATGATTCAGAACGGTGGAGTTCGAATTCGTTTCAAAGCAGGATCCGATTTTAATATCAATGATAAAGTAATTCGTAATGATCCACCTGCGAATATCATTCCGTTAGATGATCAATGGTTCGAATGGAAAGTCGATGATCCACAGGCTTTTGTTAAATTTGAAAAATCTTCTTTTGTAGTTCAAATTGGCAAGCGAAAATTCTTTAAGGTGAACTTCTAATGCAAAACACAACCCTTATTTTAGGCTTAAACCCCACATGGCAACGGCTTTTTATCACCGAAGATTTAGTCTTGGGTAAAATCCATAGACTCCCAAAACCAGTGGAGTTTGCCTCGGGTAAAGGCATAAATTGTGGGCGAGTTTTAGATTTATTGGGTGGAAAGCCCATCCTGCTGCATTTTTTAGGTGGAGCTAATGGTAGGTTTATTTTTGATGAACTTGCTGCGGCGGGTTTGGTTCAAATCCCTGTATGGATTCAAGCAAACACAAGAATTTCTACTACTTTAGTGAGCGAAACGACCACAGAACTCATAGAACCTTCTCCCGAGATTAGCCCCGAAGAAAATGCGGATTTTATTAAAACTTTAATCGAAAATTGGGATGGAGTGGATAGGATTGTGATTTCGGGCTCTTTTCCTTTGAGCTTTGATACCCAAGCTTTTTTTGAAACGAATCTTAAAGACAAAAGGATTTTCATCGATGCAGTGACCGATATCGAAGAGTGGCTTGAGAAAGGGGTGGAACTTTTAAAAATCAATAGCAATGAATATTTTACTCTTTTAAAGCAAATGGAAATCCCTCAAGTGACTTCTAGTCCAAAATTTTGGGAGATTTCCGCAGAGGCTCTCCTATCTAAACTTCCTATCCGATATTTAGTAGTCACCGACGAAGAAAATTTAGTGAGGGCGTTTTTTATAGAAGAAGAAAAGCTGCATTTTGCTCAACTCAAACCACCAACGGTTTCTGTTTTAAATTCTATTGGAGCAGGAGACTCTTTTCTAGCGGGTTGGTTAAGAGGCGATGGCCTTCAACTGAGCTTCGAAGAAAAGCTATGCAAAGCTACCGCTGTGGCAGCCGCACGGTGTGAGGTGGACCGACCTTGGAACATCCGATTAGAAAGAGTTTTAGAGCTCGAATCCAAACTTCAAACTCAAATCGAGTGGTTCAACAACTGATGAAATCCTTACTCCTTGTTTTTGCGTCTGAACTTGAAGCTAAAACTGTTTTTCCTGATTTAGATTTTAAAGAAAACAAAGAGTTTTATCCGGTGCATCCATCTATAGCGGTGGCGGTTCTAGGGGTAGGGATTTTGCCTTTTAGTCTTTCTTTGGTGAAGCTTTTCAATACACGCTTGTGGCATAGCGTTATTCAACTTGGGATAGCAGGGGCTTTTGTACCTAGTGCTCTCAAAATTGGAGAGGCTGTGATCGTTGAAAAAGATGTTTTAGGAGACCAAGGGTATCAAAAGGCTAGTGCTCAGTTTTTTAGCTGGGCTCCTCCTGCTTATTTATCCTCTCCCATCCAAAATCTTCCTCCATCACTACAAAGTTTAAAACGCGTATCGGCTATCACCGTGAATACTTGCACAGGGACCCAAGCCTTAGCTCAAGAACGCTATCAAATTTTTCATGCCGATATCGAAAGTATGGAAGGGGCTCCGTTATTTGCCTTTGCCAAAGATTATGGGGTAGAGGCTTTTCAAATTAGAGCTATAAGTAACTTTGTGGGCCCAAGAAATAAGAAAGAGTGGGATATTGCGTCTGCTTTAGAAAGATTAAAACAAATATATAGAGATATAGAGGCTTTTTATGAAAACGCTACGACTGGGAATCTCCACTTGCCCCAATGACACTTTTATTTATGAATATTTAATTCAAGGGCTTCCTCACTCCTCAATCCAGTGGCAAGTGACTTATGCCGATGTCCAGACTCTCAACGAAATGGTGCTTGCAAACCAATTAGATGTAGCCAAGGTCAGTTGTGGTGTCTTAGCTTTAGTTCAGGATGCTTATCAAGTCTTAGCCGCTGGGGGAGCCATAGGCTATGGTTGTGGCCCTTTGCTGCTTTCTTCAAAAAAACAAGAGTTTTCTTTAACAAAAAACACCCTTTTACCTGGAAAAAACACCACTGCAGCACAACTTTTTAGATTTTGGATGGCTCAAGAGCACAGCAGTCAAGAGTTGAGGGTGGAGTACAAAAATTTTGATCTTATATATAGGGACTTGCAACAACAAGCAGTTCATCAAGGAGTCGTGATTCACGAACATCGATTCACTTGGGCTCAAGATGGTCTCTATTTACTCCAAGATTTAGGGGCGTACTTTGAACTGAAGACAGGGGCACCTATTCCACTTGGGTGCACCGTAGTGTCTCGTCGCTTATCAGACGCATTGAAGAGTGAGGTTCAAAGTGAAATCCAAAAGAGTTTAAGGCTTGCTCAAGCAAGAAGTTCTGTGGTCACCCCTTATATTAAGAGTTTAGCAAAAATAGAAAGTGATGAGATTATAAAAAAACACATTAAAATGTTTGTGACAGATTTTTCTTATGATATGGGGGAAAAGGGAAAATCAGCTTTAGAAATACTTTTCTTGACGCTTCAAAAGTAAAAAAAAAAGAGTTTTTATAGAGTTTTTGGTCTTTTAATGCAAAAAAACGCAGTCTGTAAAAATAATTTTGCTTTAAATCGCGCTTTTTAGAAAAAGTTTATTTATTTTCTTTTTACACCTTTTTTGGGAGTACATTATGAATTTAATTGATAGACTAGATGAAGAAACTCTTTCTTTTAAGCGAGAGTATGAAAAGTTTGAAAAGGGCAACAAGTCCGCAGGTACAAGGGCTCGCAAGTTTTTGCAAGATATAAAAAAGACAGCCCAAGATCTTCGAGTTGCTATTCAAGACTCTAAAAAAGAGGAGGAAGGTGCATAAAAAAAAGTTTAAATTGGGAGTTGATTTACACAAAATCTCTTTTGAAAATAAAAATCAGTAAGAAAATGATTGACTAAGAAGAGTTTTGAAGGTATATTCCACTTAAACTTAAGTTTGCTTAAAGCTTTTTAAGCAAATATTATACGGATTAAACTTGTAAGTGTTTTTATGATTGGAGAAACCTAGCAATATGACCCTAAAAAAACTGGTCTTTTTTTTGACCGGGATGCTGTTGTTTACAGGACTCGCTTCGGCCAAGATTATCAATGTGCCGGGCGACTATTCTAAAATAGCAGATGCTCTCGGAAACGCAGACGCTGGAGATACTATATTAGTTCGTCGCGGCGTGTATAACGAAAATATCACTCTCATCATGGGCGTCGTGCTCAAAGGTGAGGATCCAATAACAACAATTATCGATGGCGGTCGTCGCGGACCAACAGTCATGGGTACTTCGGGAGCAGAAATATCGCATTTTACGATTCGTAATGGGTTAGAAGGTATTTTGTGTGAAAACGCAGCTCCATTCATTCATGATTGTTATGTTCTCGATAACAAAGCCACGGGTATTGCAGCTTTTATTTCTCTTCCCCATGTTCGAAACAATGTGGTTTATGGAAATCGATGGTCTGGAATTTTAGCGTGGGGTGCTAAATCACTCGATGCTTATGTGGAGCAAAATGTGGTGCTTCGCAATGGTTATTCTGGGCTCACTCTAAAAGGACCAACCAATATAGTGGCTCGAAATAATATTTTTATGGAAAACCACTACTATGGTGTTTTTGCAGATCCGGCTTCGGGGCAAACTAAGTTAGAGTACAATAATATTTACAAAAACTATTATCCTTTCAATCGCTTTATTAAAGTAAACCGTACCAATGTTTCTTTAGACCCTGTTTTTATTAGTCATTCCCTTAGCAAACCAAACTTTTATTGTGCTCCAGCATCTCCAATGCTCAAAAGAGGAAAGGGAAAGTTAGATATTGGACTGACCACCATGGAGTTCACTCAAAAAGAAGAAGAAGTTGAAGAAACTCGTAATCCAGACACTGATGGTGATGGCTTATGTGATCCTTGGGTTTCCGAAGAAGGCTTTTCTGATAAATACGCTGACATCTGTAAAGGGATAGACCTTTGTTCCGACGAGCCCGAAGATTTTGACGCTTTCCAAGATGATGATGGTTGTCCTGATCCAGATAACGATGGAGATGGCATTTGTGACCCATGGGTTGCTGCAAAAGGCCTTTCTGAAAAGTATGCACACATTTGTACAGGGACTGATTTATGTCCAGATGAATCAGAAACTTTCAATGGATACAAAGATGAAGACGGATGCCCAGATGAAGTGCCTGCTGCTCCCAAAAAAGTGTTTGTTCTAGAAGGAGTTAACTTTGAGACAGGTAAAAGTACCATTACACAAGATTCATATGTTTCTTTAATGAAGGTAGTCGATATTATGGAGTCTTTTCCAGAAACTACTTTTGAGATTGTCGGACACACAGATAATGTAGGCCGTCCAGAAAAAAATCAAGCACTTTCTGAAGAACGCGCCGCCTCTGTCAAAAACTTTTTAGTTGAAAAAGGGATTGATGATGGTCGTATTAAAACTAGTGGGGCTGGTTCCAATAAACCAGTCGCTTCAAATTCAACACCCGAAGGTCGTGCGAAAAATCGTAGAATTGAGTTTAATCGCACAGACATTAAGTAAAGGAGAAGCTTAGGTGGCTCGTATTAGTTTCATCAAATCAATAGCCTTAGGGCTAAGCTTAGCAAGCTTTTTAGTTGCTTCTCCAATGTATTCTCCTCATAAATATCAACAAAATGATTGGTTTGGAGAATTCGGCGGAAACACTTCTATGTATGTAAATCCAGCTGGAATAGCTGAAACAGATCAAATGGAGGTGACTGTTGGCTTTTTTAGCACTATTAGTGGTGAAGCAAGCCAAGAATATATTACTTTAACATTTCCAATAGATTATAAGCACACTCTTGGCTTTTCATACTTTGAAAATGGTGCCACAGTCGATGGCAACTATTCATACGATGAAGATGCTTTTATGATTGGTTACGCTTATAATCTAATGCAGTTTTTGGCACTGGGTGTGGATCTTTCTATTCTCCATATCAATCAATTTGGAAGTAATAAGCAGTTCACCATAGGTGCTGATGTTGGAATTAGTTGGAATCCTATTGCCAATTCAAAGTTTGGGCACCTTCAAATAGGCTTAGCTTTCCAAAATGCTATACAACCTGCGATTAGTACTGCCGATAAATCTGATGGTTATAGTTTTATATTTATGACCGAAGAAAATGCCTATAAAATTCCTAGCAACTTGAACTTCTCTATCTTTTATCGAGGTTTAAATCGTATGTTAGAAGTGAAGGCAGAGGTAGGTGTCATCGACTTGATTCACGACGATGATGAAGGTGGAAAAGGCACAAATATTGAGCCTAGTGTGACACTTACTTATTATTTGAGTCAGTTCTTAGGCGTGCGTGCTCGTTTCACCAAAGAAGGTTATCCAGTAATTGGTGCTACTGTCAATGTCAAAGACTTGTCTTTCTTTAGATATTTAGCCTTAGATTTAGAAATGTCTCATGATGATATTTATGAGCAAAAAAATCGTGGCTTTATTTGGGCAGTGAAAGTGACCGCTCGATTTGGTGATACTCGAGAAGAAAAAATCGGTGAAGAAAGGTACAGACGACTCAAAATTGAGCCAGAAAATGACTATCGTGCAGCGATGCGTCTATACTTGAATCGTCAGTTCTTAGAAGCTTCTTATGCCTTTGGTAAAGTTCAAACCAAATACCCTGCTTTCCATTTGGTGGACCAAGCGGCATTTTATAAGGCTAAATCTTTTGAAAACATGAGAATGCACAAAGCTGCAAAATCAGTTTATGACGATGCTATTAAACGCTATCCTCAGTCAGACCAATTGCCAAAATATTATTTCCAATTAATGAATATTGATTACAAAGAAGGTAAATACACTGAGGCTATGACAAAATACCAAGGTATTGTGCAAAAGTTCGGTGAAAGCGATGTAAAGGCTGATGCTGACTATGTAGCAGGTCAAATCAAGTTCGAACAAGGTTTATATCAAGAATCTGTGGACTTGTTAGCCGCTATTTTACCCGGTAATGCGAACTACTTTTATGCTCGCTATACTATGGGTATTGCTTATAGCCGTCTCAGTAAATGGGATGAAGCAGAAAATAGTTTTCGTGACATTATAGAGCAGCCTACTTCTAACCAATCAGAAAAAGACCTTCAAGATGCGGCTCTTGTTAAATTAGGACATATTTATTTTTCAGGCGAAAATGCGAATATTGGAGAAGCCGCTCGTTTGTATGGACAAGTTAAATCTTCTTCTCCTGTTTATGACGAGGCTATGCTTGGTGTGGCTTGGGCTTTCTTAAAAGTGAGCAAGCCAGACGAAGCCTTAAAACCAGCACAATGGATTATTCAAAACCTTCCAAATTCTTTCTTGATTTCGGAGGCTTATCTTGTAGAAGGTTATTGTTATTTTATGAAAAGAGACTATAAACGCTCCGAAGCTTCACTTGCTAAAGCAGAAAAACTCACCGAGCAACCCATTGTCTCCAGTGCTGCTAGAGATAGTGCAAGGCAAGCGTATGATAGTATGGCCGAAGAATTTGATGCTGTGCAAGTTGAAGCATTAGACCTTGCTCGACAGCTCCCTACACCTCGTGTTGAAAAAAAGCGGGCTGCATTAAAACCAGCTTTTGATAAGGCGAATAAGTCTATAGAAGATTATGCTTCGTTCATGCAAAAGTCAATACAAAGTGATCGCTTTGAAGCTAACCGTAAAAGAATCCTCGATGATGCTGGCTTTACACTAGCAACGGTAAAAACAAAGATGACACAAAGTGGTGGCGGAAGCAGTTTTATGGAAGGTTTAGAAGATCTTGAAGATTTGGACGATTTAGATGATTTGGATGATTTGGATGACCTAGAGTAAAATCTGGGTTCTCCCTTTTTTAATAAAGCTAATATATGGTGGATAAAAGAAAGATGAAAAAAATATTGACTTTTTGTTTACTGTTGCTACTCTCTTTTGGAGTTGCAAATGCAGATCCTTGTAAAGACAAGACAAACGAAGCAAGAAAGATGCTAGCAAAATGTAAGAGTATGAAACGAGGCTCAACGGATTATAAACGGTGTGCTAGTTCTTATAATTTGTTGAAAAACCAAGCAGCTCAAGCTTGTCGTTCTGGTGGAATCGACGAAAAACAAATGCACAATGCCATAGCTCAATGGAAAAAGCAAGTAGATAATTGTCAAGGTAGAAAAAATGCTCGTTGTGCCAGTGCCTTACAGCAATTAGGGCATTATCAATACCAACTCGAAGAAAAGCAATTCCTCGATAAAATGGCCAAGTATGACGATGAAGCTTCTTGGTGTGCAGACCGTGACAATAAACCAGAAAAATGTAAATCCTTAGGAGCGCTTCCAAAACCAGATCACCAAAAATCTTTGGGTTATTTTTTAGAGTATATAGATAAGTACCCAAAAGAAACCAGAACTCCCAATGTTATGTTTCAAGCTTCTTTTGTTTTGGAATCCAGTGGCGATGAAGCAAAAGCCTTTCGCTTGAGAGAACGATTGGTAAAAAATTTCCCTAATCATGGCTTGACTCCTAAAGCATGGTTGCGTATAGCAGAATACCACTTTAATAATCGTAAGTTCCGTGATGCTATTGCTGCTTATAAAAAAGTAACTGGTTTTGATAACTTAACTGGTAAAGAAGCGGCTTTGGCGATGTATCATTTAGCGGAATCTTATTATAACATTGCAGAATACGAGACTGCAGCTATGAAATACTACGATTATATTGTAGGTTCTGACCAAGGTAAATATCCTAATGACCTTCGTCAAGAAGCAATGGATTTTATGGCTGCCGCTTTTTCTGACTTAGATGATGGAGTTCAAGTCGCTGCGAAGTTTTTGAAAAACAAAAAAGTAGCTTTTAAAGACTCGGTTTATTATAGAATTGGTATGAAAAACAAAGATCATGACCGTAATGAAGAAGCTGTTCAATCTTTTAAATATTTGTTAGATATCAACCCTAACTATGTTGATGCTCCTTTGGCTGACATTGCTATGGTAGAAATTTTAATTGTGCAACAAAAATTTGAAGAGGCTCAAGCTCAGCGTTATAAAGTCGTGGAGCGTTACAATCATAATTCCAAATGGCATAAAGCAAATCAAAAATACCCAGAGTCTGTTAAAAATGCAGACAATGCTATTCGAGCTGCAATGTTAGATATCCCACAATACCATCACTCCAAAGCTGCAAAAATTTGGAAAGAGGGAGATACCGAACTTGCTAAAAAAGAATATAAAAAGGCTATTGACAATTATATAGCTTTCTTAAAACGATACGAAAAGCAACCTTCTTGGGATGAATATCGTGTTCATATTAACTTGGCTTTAGTTTACCAAGAAATGCAACAGCCTACTAAAGCGGCTCAAATGTTTAATTGGATTGTGGATACCGATACCACTCGTTACGGTCGACGCCCTATGGGAGCTGCTGCACTTCTCAAAAAAGAAGAAGCCGGCTATAATGCTGTTTTGATGATGGATCAAGCAAGAGAAGAAGCCAAGAAGTCAAAAGCAAATGATGACCCTGTAAAAGCTTATAGTTTGCCAGAAACCAAAGCATATTTTGATCAAGTGGCAAAATATATGGCGAAATTTGGCTCACAAAAAGAAGCCGCTGAACTAGCTTATAATGCTGCGATTGTGCATTACCAAGCAAAGCAATTTAAAGTAGCTATTCAAGTTTTAGAAAAACTCCGTGCAGATTTCCCTAAACACCAGTATATACTTTTGATTAGTCGTATGCTTGCTCAGTCTTTGTTAGAAGCTGACCGTCTCGATGAATCTCAAAAAGAATTTGAGTGGTTGTACAATCAGTACGCAAAAGTTGCGGAAACTCGTAATGATTCTATGGCTAAAGAAATAGAAAAAGCGATAGCGGCGGTGCTTTTCCAAAAAGCAGAAAAGTCTGTAAAAAATGGTCAGTTTGAAGATGGTGCTAAAGCTTATATGGGCTTAGTCAAACGCTTCCCTCAAGCTGAGTTTGCTGACAAAGCAGTCTTTGAAGCGGCTGTTGCTTATGAGAAAGCAAATCAATGGGCAATGGCTGCAGAAACTTTTATGGTTTTACCTAGAGAGTATGGTCGTTCTCCGTTGACTATTCGAGGTGTGCTTCGTGCTGCAACGGCTTACAAAAAAGATAATAAACCTAGAGAAGCGGCCAGAACCTTCCTCTTTATTACAGAAAACTTCCCTCAAGATTCTATGGCATTTCAAGCCATCGGTTTTGCGGCTACAACTTATGATTCTATTCCAGATAAGGCACAAGCAGCTCAAACTTTTGAAATCGCTTATAAAAAATATCCCAAGCACGAAAATACCCCCGGCTTTTTGTACAATGCTTGCTTGAGTTATGATGAAGCAAAAATGACTGATGAAGCGATTCGTTGTTCAAAAGATTTGGTTCGAGATTATCCTAAAAGTTCTTATGCTTTAGATGCTGCATTTAGCATTCCTTTAGCCTACCAAAACGCAAAGAAATGGGATCTTGCTGCAGCTGAATACTTGAACTTTGTTAAAATGTACGATTCAGATAAAGAGAAGGTAATTGCTGCCTATATTGGAGCTGCAAGGGCATTTATGGAGCTTAATGAAAAAGATAAAGCTATTGCAAATTATAAGAAGACTTTAGAAGCTTATGATAAATTTGGTCTCCAAATTAAAAATGCTGACCCTGCGGTACCTGCTGAAGCTGCGTTCTACTTGGGTGAAAGTGAATACGAAAAAATGCAACCTATCGTTTTACAAGGTAATGACAAAGCGAAAGCCGCCTCTATTAAACAATTGGTGGATATCCTTCAAAAGGCAATGGCTCATTACTCTAAATCTGCTGCCTATGCTTCAGAAAAATGGACATTCCGTGCTACAAACAAAATGGGTATGCTCTTTGTGACAATGGCTGCAAAAATTAGAGAACAAGAGTTGACTGGTAAAAAAATAGAAGAACAATTTGCAGAACGAATTGGTGTTGTTCAACAGCTTCCTGGTTACTATGAACAAGCTCGTCCCATATTCCAAAAAAATGTGGATCTAGCTCGTGATCAAGGATTTTACAATGCTGATGTTATTCAGGCCGAAGAAGGTTACATAGAAATGTTCTACCAAGAATGTGCTGTGTTCGTTGAAGTGGCAGATGCCTTTCAAAACGCTCCTTTACCTGATAGTGCTGCCATTGTGCATGAATATATAGAATACGAAGGTATGGTGAAAGAAGATGCTATTGAAGCAGCTCACGAGGATTTAGAAGCCTATCGTGAAGAGCTACAAGGTCGCTCAGAGGCTGCTAAAGAAGCAGGTGCACCTCGTTGTGCCACGGGTATTAAAGCGTCAGCACACTATGGCATTGATAATACATGGACAGCGAAGCTTTATGAAACCTTAAAAAGTTTGGATACAGAGAATGAAGCCTTAGCGATTACAATCACAAAGTTTGATCCATCTAAGCTTTTTCAAGATCCAAGTTATTTCCGTACTAAAGCTAGAATTGAACAAATTTCTAAATCTGAAGTAATGACTCCACAAGAACAAATCACAACTTATAGAGACATTATTAAAGAGGCTAAAGACGAAAACAAAAAACTCAAAGAAGAATTGGAAATACTTAAAAAGCGTTTAGCTCCTCCTGAACCAGTAGGTGAAGTAGAAGCTCCTTAATGCAAAAGTGACTAGTTTTTCTAAAAATGGACAAAAAAGAGGTGTTTTTGACCTGTAAACAAAGTTTTACACAAATAAAGCTCCTCTTTTCAAAAAAAAAAAATAAATATAACACAGGAATCAAATTAAACCTAAAAACTCGATATAAGGAGTATTCTAATGTCTAAAATGCTTGAATCTTTCAACCCAGAATCCGATGGTTGGCAGTTTATGTGGATTATCCTCGCCGTATTTATGGTCGGTGTAGGTTTTTCTATCGAACGATTTATTTATGTAATGTTAAAAAGTGCCAAAGGACGCGCCAAGTTCCTTAAAGATTTTGGAGAAAACATCTCTGCCAAGCAATACGACCAGGCTCTTAGCTTAGCTAATGCTTCTGGGCTTCCCATTGCCAAGGTGATGGCTGCTATTGTGGCATCTCGTGATTCTGGTCGCGAAGGTATGACTGCCGCTTCTGATGCTGTGTTTTTAACAGAAGCACCTCGTCTTACTCGTTATGTATCCATGATTTCTGTGATGGCATCTATATCCACTCTTCTAGGTCTTATGGGTACTATTTACGGTCTTATCTTTACTTTTGATGCTGTGGCAAACAAACCTGCTGCAGAACGCCCTAAAGCACTTGCCGATGGTATCGCTATTGCTATGGGAACCACTCTATTAGGACTTTTATCAGCTGTTCCTCTTCTAGTTTTTGTAGGTATTCTAAATATGAATAGCGAACGCTTAATTCAAGAGATGGAAGAAAAAGGTCTTAAAATAATTAACTCCTTGGCTTAATTTTAAAGTTTTAATAAATAGGAGTAAATTAAATGGCAAAAGAAATAAAGAGACCAGCAGCACCCGAAGAACCGGATCTATTGCCGGCTATGGGTCTGTTTACGATTCTTATTCCGATGCTGCTATCTATGACGGCTTTCCAAAAACTCGCTATTGTTGAAGTTACACTGCCCGAACGCAGTATGATGAACTTGAGCGATGATCCGCCTCCAGAACCAGATCAGCAGAGTCTGAATTTATCGTTAGCAATCACCTCTGACTATTTAGTTATAGGTGCTCGTGGTGGGTTTCAGCCAAATGTCTATTTTAAGGAAATGTGGACATTCCGTTGTAAATCCGACGGACAACTGATTACACACGCTCCCGAAGATGTAAAAGCTACTGTGGCGGCTGGTAAAGGGCCCTTATGTAAAGACGGTAAAGAGATGGATCCCGAAAAATATATGTACGAGATCGAAACTATTGAGTTATGGTCTCTTTACAAAGAGTCCGAAGAAGATCCTGGACGCGTCATTTGGGCTGTTTATTCTTCTCAAGGAGAAAATGTACCTGATAGTGTTTTTGTTGATGGAAACAACGATTTCTTGTCTATTGTGGGCGAGGGTAATTTAGGTTTAAGTCCTCCTCCAGCACTTAAAAAACCAGGTGCAGGTACGGCGGTAGCGACCCTTGCGGAGAACTCAGCTCGCAAATTACGCCCCGAAGACGCTGCGAGAAGCATTATATATCCATTGTCTGCATATGATTTTATTGCCAAAGATTTGATTGCTATTCATACGCAATTTATTGATTTGGAAGATGCAGATAATATTATTGTAGTAGCCAATGACGACACTCAGTTCGATAAAATCATCAGCTTAATGGACCGTTCCAAGGAAGCTGGTTTCACCAAAGTTAATTTAGCGAAGTTAGGAGGTTAATTATGGCTAGAAAAATGCGAAAATATGCAGATGACACACCATTTTCATTAACCTCTATGATGGACATGATGACTATTATCTTGGTGTTTATGATTAAGAACATTGATGCTGAAGGTCAATTAGTCACTCAAGCTGAAAACTTAATACTACCTGTTTCTACTTCTAAAGTACAACCAAAAGAAGTTTCTTTAACGGTGATTGTAGATAACAATTATGTGTTAGTAGATAATTCTAAAATCATTGAAACTGCAGAAGTTCTTGAACAAGAAGACCTTCTTATCGCTAAAGTAGATTCTGTACTCAAAGAGAGACGCGAAACAGAAAAAGAACACGCTCTCACAATGGGCTTACCTGCTGATGAACCAGGTAATATCATCGTGCAGATCGATAAAAACATCCCTTACGATGCTATGTATAAAGTGATGGCTACTTGTGGCTTTTCCGGTTATAATAACATTGCATTCGCTGTGAGTATGAAAGACGGCGGGGAGGAATAAATATGGCAAAAAAGAATACAGTACCCGTAGATCCATTAGTCAGCTCGTTAATGCCTGAATCGGACAAAAAACTAGCAGGTATTACAGGTATTGCTGTGGCTTGTGCTTTAGCATTTTCTTTTTGGGCATCTATGTATGAGGCTGTGGTTGACGAAGTTATATTCGAAGATTCTGCAGCTGCAGACCTTACTGCTTCAATGAAAATTGAAGAGAAGAAAGAAGAGAAGAAAGAAGAAAAGAAAAAAGAAGAGCCAAAGAAAAACCGCAAAAAAGCGGGAGCTGGTGGTAAACCAAGAGGTAAAGGGAAACCCAATGCCCCTCAAACTCGTGGAGTGCTCAAGCTCTTGACGGCTCAAACAAATAAAGCAAACTATGGTGCTTACGATTTAATGAAAAATCAAAAATTCACCAAAGATATCGATAAAGTGCTTAAAGATGTGGCTGGTTTGCAAACTTCCGGTAAAACTGTTTTAGGTGGTCGTCGTGGTAAAGCCGATGGTGGTTTTAACGAAGGCTACGCAGAAGGCGGTTCTGGAGGTATCGGAGACGGTCTAGCATCGCTTCTAGGCGGTGGTGGCGGTGGAATTGCTACCAAAGCAAGAGGTTCTATTAAGGCTCCTTCAGAAAGAGATATTGATATGGGAGCTGGTGGTGGTTCTCGTAGTGCTGCTGATATCATGAAAGTGGTTCGTCAACGCACTCCAGGTTTACGCCATATCTATAATAAAAATCTTAAAAAGAAACCAGGTTTTGCAGGTAAGGTTACACTTAGATTTACCATTGCTCCAGGTGGAGAAATCATCAGTATTTCTGTTGCTTCTTCAACGACTGGTTTTGCAGCGTTTGACAATGAAGTTAAAAATGCTGTGAGCCGATGGACTTTTAGTAAAATTAAGTCTGGAAATACTACAGTAACTATTCCCTTTACCTTCTCTGAGTAACATTTAAGTTTATGAAACGAGGCTAAATTTAACGATTTAGTCTCGTTTTTTTTATTTTACTATTGCTTATTGG
>FZPS01000071.1_pt282 | contig 18081 bp, 18 predicted proteins | sample 1817821 | NCBI WGS metagenome assembly FZPS01 (sample SAMEA104158645, study PRJEB21678) | metagenome | place: Germany | collected 2015-04-21
AAATTACCCTAATTAAACTTACAAATAAAAAGACACGACTCTTAATTAAGCTTATTTTCCTAATCTTATCATTTCATCGATACATTTACGTGCATCTTTTAAGGTTTGCTTGTCCATTTCTATTTCCAAGCCACCTCTTCCTGTTAAGGAATTATATACATCCATAAGATTAGTGATTTTCATATTGGGGCAAATAAGGTGCTTAGATAAGCTGTAAAAGCTCTTGTCACGACACTCATAGGATAGATGCTCAGTAATGCTTGTTTCCGTACCGATTATAAATTCCTTTGCATCGGACTTTTTTGCGTATTCCATAATTCCAGAGGTAGAGCCAATATAATCAGCTAATTCAACAACCTCAGGGCGACACTCAGGATGAACTAAAAAAAGTGCATTAGGATGCTTTTCCTTCATTCTTAGAGCATCAGCTTTTTTAATTCTAGCATGCACAGGACAGCCGCCCATCCATGTCTTTATATTTTTATTAGAAACTTGCTTTGAAACATAATCGCCAAGATTACAATCGGGAATAAAAAGTATATTTTGATTATCGATTTTTTCGACTATTTTAACAGCTGAAGAGGACGTAACACACACATCGGTAACACATTTTAAAGCTGCTGTTGTATTAATATAAGAAACAACTGTATAATCGGGATTTTTCTTCCTAAACGCCTTAACTTCCTCAGCACCAAACTGCTCTGCCATTGGACAACCTGCCTCTTCATTGGCTAGAATAACCTTTTTCTCAGGGGAAAGAATCTTTACAGTTTCAGCCATAAAATGCACACCGCACATAAGTACGCTTTTATTTTCCACCTTTGATGCAGCCACACTAAGCTGAAAGCTATCGCCTACAACATCAGCAACTTCACAAATTTCTCTGCCCTGATAAGTATGTGCAAGTATAAAAGTGCCAGTTTTCTTTTTTATATCAAGTATTTCTTTCTGCAAATCGATTACACTGTTTGCCATATTAACTCCCCTTTCAGAAGTGCTTGCTTTAATTCTACACAGTTTTTCGATATTTATTTTTGTATAATTTATTATATCATTTTTATTTTAAATAATCAATACCAAAAGGGTGAATTAGTCACGTGAAAACATTAAGTTTTTTCCAATACCAAGCGTTTAAAGTGATTTCCTCGCTCCTCAAAATTTTTATAAAACCCATAGCTTGCTGCTGCAGGTGATAATATACAACAATGCTTTGTAACAGATATAGCAATATCAACAGCCTGATGCATATCTTCAGCAACGAATTTGTTCGCTTCTTTAATCTCCTTTGCTATCCTCATACCTGTATCAGGGAGAAAAATAAGATTTTTTACTATACCCTTATTCAAAAAATCCACTAAAACTTTATAGGAAATATTCCTTTCAGTTCCTCCTATTATAAGAGTGTCCACATTTTCAAATGACTTTACAGCCATAATTGTAGCATAAGGCGTAGTAGATATGCTGTCATTAACAAAAATTACATTATCTTTTTTTAAAAAAACTTCAAGCCTGTGTTCAAGTGGATTAAAGCTTTTTAAGCTATCCAAAGATACCTTTATATCACAATTTACCTTTAAAGCAGCAAACAAAGAAATTGCAATATTGTAATAATTATGAATACCCACAAGCGAAGTATCTATGTCCTTTATAGAAGTGCTAAAACAAGGCAGAGAAAGTATCTTTTTTTCCTCATCAACGAAAATATCAGCACCTTTATTTATAGCACATATATATTTTTCTTGAGGAAGTAAGTGAAGGGTTTTATTAACACAATCCTTATTTATAATTAAAATATCATTTTCAGTTTGATGCTTGTAGATATTTTCCTTAGCAGCTTTATAGGCATTAAAATCTATATAATGGTCAAGATGCTCCTCAAAAACATTTAAAAGCACTGCTATATTTGGTGATGCTTTTGCAAATTCAAGCTGATGGCATGACATTTCACATACAATAATTTCATCACCGGAAAGTGACAAGGCAGCTTCTAAAGGGGGAATACCTATATTTCCAACCAATACAGACTTTTTTCCATTTGCTTTTAAAAAATGATGAATAAGGCTTGAGGTAGTTGACTTTCCCTTAGTACCGGTAACACCGATTATGAAATTATTACAAAGTCTAAGTAAAAGATCGGTTTGGCTTGTTATTTTCGCCTTGTTTTCATCTGAAATAAAATCCTTTATAATGACACCCGGAGATTGGAGGATAATATCATACCCATCACAATGATTGAGATAATCACTGCCTACATATGTCTTTATATCTTTAAGCATTGAATAATCGTCAATTGCCATCGACGCAATAGCAATATCAGGAGCTTGGTCGCAATTGAGTGAATTGAGGATATTCAGCCATGCCCTACCTTCTCTTCCAAACCCTAAAATAAGAACCTTCTTTCCAGAAAAAAACTTTTCCAGCTTGTTTTTCATACGCTACCCCTTATCTATGACTTTAACAGACTTAAAAATTTTGTGGGAACAAAATTATCACTATCAAAATAATTATTATGGTCAATGATGGAATAAGAATTTATTTCTTTGAAGTTTTTTTCTAATAAAAGCGGGAGCGTAATGTGACTGTCTTTCCTTTTTTCAATAGCATTTTTTAACGCAAGCCTTACCTCATCCCTTGTTCCCACACATTCAAAGGGCTTATCATAGTCGGGGTTAATAAGAGCTATAAAATCGGAATTAAGACTTTCATCATTAAGCAAATTCTTTCCAAAAACATTTACTAGTTCATCATCATGTAGAAAAGCTGAAAGCATAATGTAAACATAAAGACATTTCGAGCAGCTTCCACACCATATATCGGATTTTGAACCTCTATTACAGCTTTTAAAAATATCAAAATACTTTTTGTGCTTAACAAATTCCTTTGTAATCTGCCATTCACTCCACGGACGCAATAGGCTGAAATATTGAGTAGACTGCCCGAAATAACGGTCTGTATACTGACGAAAATCCTTTTCAAACTCAGTGCTTTTACTATATTGGTGATTTACCTTTGAAGCTGTATTTCCTTCATTAGCACTGCTCTCATTTGAAAGCACAACATATTGCTTTCCTAAAACCTTAGCAAACATAAATGAAGAAAAAGCTATTACTGACGATATAGGCGTATGCCCGTTTAAATATCCCTTTGAATTAAGAGCTAAAAGATTTTTATCAATTGTGCGTGATATTTTTATAATTTCCTTATCAGTATAGCCTGCTCTATAAGCTGATTCGAGCATTGATAAGCGTGGATTTATCATATAGCACAGGTTATTCTCAATGCCTATTTTATTTAACAGCTCTAAGGTAACAATACTGTCCTTTCCTCCTCCTATGGGTATTATACACCCTTGTGTATCATGTTTTTCAGTGAAAGACTGCATTGTATTATTTTTAGCAAAAATCTGCATAAAGGTGTCAATGTCTGCTTCTATCTTATTCTTATAAAAGAATTCTCCCAAGCCATTAAAATAAAGCTTTTTCCACCAAGAAACAGCATAATTATCTAAAGCTCCACATTCTACCCTTACAATAGGCGGGCAAGCACACTTCCAATAGCTTACAAGCTCGCTCATTCCTATCGAAAAGACTAGGCTGTTCAAAAGCTCTTTATTTGAAAAGCTTAAAAACCTTTGTGCATAATCAGATGAAAAAGTCCATTCGGGATAAAAGTGATAATCGTCTATTGAAAAATGAAAGCGAAAGCCCCTTTCATCTATAAAATAATTATGATAAATAAAGGCCTTGTGCTTTTTTCTCAGCTCTTCAAAGGTATACAAAACTTTCTCCTTTTCTATTATTTTAATCAAGAATAATATTGTTTTTTACAAAGCTTTCAATCGACTCTTCATTCCTAGCTTCAAATTCGGGAGAAAGCTCGAAAAGCTCCCAGTTTTCAGAAAGCTGAGCTATATCGCCTTTCCCTAAGGTCTGCAATGAGCCAAGAGATTCACACTCTAAAAATTCAGCATTTGTAAATGTTTCAAAGTTGCAGCCATAATCAGGATACTCAGCATTCTCATTATATGGAAAACGCTTTAAAAACATTTGTTCATTCACAAAATATGCCGCCCAGCCATCTTCATTATTTATACCTATCTTAAAGCTTGTTTCAGCATTTTTATCTTGAGAAAGCGTTGCAAACTTATTGGATATAAAAAATCTCTTATCATTAATATCGGAATAAGGCCATAGCACATTTCTCCTATTAGACAGCAATCCCGTATCCTTTGTATTTAATGGGAAAACCTCGACTCCACCCTGTGCCAGCACTGTTAATGCCCATGGTGCGAGAGTCATTTCCTCATCAAGAATATTTGTTATTGAGTGAAACACACTAACCCTTGAGCTGTTTTCATCTAAAGTTACCTTCATAGAAAATGCCTCACCGGTTTTTGCCGCTTCAGGCTTTAAAAAAATGGAATTACCCTTTATTTCATAAGAAACGGGCTTGTTATCAGGGATGTAGGACTGTACATAACGTTCGGGCGAACTCCAAAGCCTATGCCCGCCATAGATATACCAAGCCTCACCCTCGCCAAAATACTCTTGATATTCGGCTGTATCATTTTTGATATTGCGATTAATATCCTCTTTCATCACGTTTTCCTTGCCATGCAGCTTGTAGGAAATAATTCGTGGCCCAATGTCGACAGTCACTATAAGCTCGCAAGTATCGTTCTCCATTTTTAGGCATTTGCCATAATTTTTGTACTCAATCTGATTAATTTTTACACTCATATTCTTTACCTTTCATTAAAATGTTATTTATTGATTAAAATAGGTTTTTGAGTAAAATCACTCCCACATGGCATAGGCTTTTGCATGGAAAGGGAATATAGGTCAGTGCATTTTTCTGCCAGCCTCGATTCATGTATAGCCTGTCTGCTTGATATTGAAAGCATTTTTAAAGAAGTGTTTATTGGTATGCTGCTATTTGCCTTAGATAAAATTTCTCTGCCCTTACTATTCATGCCTAGAATATGTATATAAGCAGGCGGGAAATTAATCATATCAGCTTTTATTTCTAAAAAGCAGCTTAATACAGCTCTCCTAATACTAGCCATGGTATATCGCTTTGACTTTACCAGTGCATAAAGCTCATTAATAGAAGAGGCAATTCTCACTGACTTATATAGCTTATCAGACATACCGCCAATTACATTTGCATATTTGGAAAAGCTTTTTTTATCAATAGTGCGAAGCTTTGAAAGTACGGCTATTTCAAGCTTTTTTATATCAGCAATATTTGAAAAATCAGATTTAGGTAAGAATGATTCAAACTCCTCACCCGTTATCACCATTTTTCTTATTTGTGATGCACTTAAAATTCCTGTATCTTTATCTTTCTCAGCCTTCATTTCATCATGATTTGCATGAAACCTTTTTATAGTAACAGGCTTTATTTGAGAACCAACATCATCTAATGCCTTTATATATTCAATAGCAAGAGTATTATTTGGAGAATTAAGCGTATCTACAATAATATCGTGATAAAACAGCCTTATAGAATCTGATAAAGCACGAGGAAAGCTTTTGCCCTGTCTTATTTCATAGTGAAATTCATCTGATTGAAGAGCATATTCAACAGCACCAGCAGTTTCCTTTAATAAATCAATATCACCACATTCACTACCAAAACTAAGTATATCAATACAATTAAAATTGTCAAGGATATTAATTGCACCTTTTGCAAATATTTCAGCACTAGCTAAGGAATATTGCACAGGAAGCTCAACAACTAAATCCACTCCATTTTCTAAGGCTGTTTTTGCCCTTTTATATTTTTCAGTGATTGCTACATCGCCACGCTGAGTATAATTGCCACTCATTACAGCTACAATATGTGTAGCTCCAAAATCTGACTTTGTTTTTTCTATATGGTATTTATGTCCGTTGTGAAAAGGATTATATTCACTTATTATTCCTGCAATTTTCATTTTTACCTCATTAAAAATATTAAAAGCTTAAAAAATTTCACTACACTTATTTCCTAAAAGCTAATTGTACTATATTTTTATAATAAATCGACAATAAAGCTGTGATTTCTCTTAAAAAACTGATAAAGCCTTGACAATATCAGCTTTAGGGTATAAAATATATACGGCATTTTAATTAAAAAGCAAACTATTTTATATTAACATAAATATTATAACATTTATTGAAAGGAAATTGTGTAAATGAAGATTCTCGTCATTAACGCTGGCAGCTCGTCTTTAAAATATCAATTAATCGATATGGAAGATGAAAGCGTAATCGCAAAGGGAAATTGTGAAAGGATTGGTGTAGATGGGCTTATAACTCATAAGGTAAATGGTTATGAGCTTAAGCAGGAGGCTAGCTTCCCCACTCATGCAGAGGCTTTTGAAAAGCTTGTAGAGGTATTGTTAAACGGGGAACACGCAGTAATCAAGAGTATTAAGGAAATTTCTGCTGTTGGACATAGGATTGTGCAAGGAGCAGAAATTTTTACTGAAAGTGTAATTATTACACCAGAAGTTATTGAAAAGATTGAAGGTATTGCTGAGCTTGCACCACTGCATAACCCTGCTCATGTACTTGCTATGCGTGCTTGCCAAAAGGTATTTGATAAAAGTGTGCCTCAGGTTTGTGTATTTGACACTGCTTTCCATGCTACAATGCCTAAAAAGGCTTATATGTTCGGCGTTCCATACGAATATTATGAGAAATACTCTATTAGAAAATACGGTTTTCATGGTACATCACACAGGTTTGTAAGTCATGAGCTTGCTTCACTGTTAAACAAGGATATAAGTGAGTTGAAAATTATCACCTGCCACTTAGGAAATGGCTGCTCGATAGCTGCTGTTGATAAGGGCAAAGTTGTAGATACATCTATGGGCTTTACTCCTCTTGACGGGCTTATTATGGGAACACGTTCAGGTGCTGTCGACCCATCTGTGCTGACATTTATCATTGAAAAGGAAAACCTTAGTGCAAAGCAGTTAAGCGACTTATTAAATAAAAAATCAGGCTATCTTGGCATTTCAGGAATATCCTCAGACCATCGTGATTTATGTGCTGCTGCTGATAACGGAAATGAAAGAGCAAAAATTGCAATAGATATGCAGATTTATCAGATACAGCGTTATATCGGTGCTTATACAGCAGCAATGGATGGACTTGATGCAATTGTATTTACAGGTGGTATTGGTGAAAACAGCCCGTTCCTGCGTGAAGCGGTTTGCAAAGGGTTAAAATACTTTGGTGTTGAAATAGACAAGGAAAAGAATGTTGTTAGAGGAAAAACCGAAAACCTCACTGCTAAGGGTGCTAAAACTCAAGTATGGGCAATAGCTACTAATGAAGAGCTTCTAATTGCACGTGATACACTTCAGCTTGTTAGCAAAACTAAATAAAATTATACGCATATATAAAAATTTCTGTGAGCTTGCTATATGGCAAGCTCTTTTTATTTATTAAAAGCAATATCCTTAATAACCTCTCCTGCTATTATCAGCCCTGCCACCGATGGCACAAAAGCAATACTTCCGGGAATTTGACGTCTTATATTACAAGTCCTTTTTGTATCAGGGGGGCAAATGCAATTATGCCTGCAACTGTTTTTTTCATCTTCAATCGGAGTCATAGGTTTTTCCTTAGAATATAGAACCTTCAGCTTTTTTATACCCCTTTTCCTCAATTCATTTCGCATTACACGTGCTAAAGGACATACTGAGGTTTTATAAATATCGGATATTTCAAACTGTGTAGGGTCAAGCTTATTTCCTGCACCCATACAGCAAATGATTGGGGTATTTGATTTTTCGCACTTTTCAACAAGCAAAAGCTTTGCACTTACAGTATCGATTGCATCAACTACATAGTCAAAGCTTTTAAAATCAAATTGCTCTGCTGTTTCTTCCCCAAAAAAGGTTTGCATAATATTTATTTTAATCTTAGGGTTTATAGCAAGTGCCATATCACGGGCTACCTCTACCTTGTTTTTACCAACTGTATTGCGATTTGCAATAAGCTGCCTATTTAAATTAGTAAGACATATTTTATCATCATCTACAATTGTAAGTGTGCCTACTCCGCTTCTTACAAGTGCATCAACAGTGAATGAGCCAACTCCACCTATACCAAAAACTGCAACATGGGCATTTTCAAGGTTTTTGACTCCCTCATCACCTAGTAATAATTTTGTTCTAGAAAATTGATTTAACACAGACCTTCTATTTCCTCCAGCCATTTAGTTTTTAAATGGTAAATTACATCTTTTCTTTCTACCACTATATTTGTTTTTTTCTTCAATTCATTATCGGATAGAATACTGCATACAAGCTCCCTTGTCGGATTTACTGCAATAGGATTTCCTACAAGACGCATCATAGTAAGATCTCCCGCTGTATCACCATAAGCATAGCATAGACTCAAATCTAAATCATATTTTTCAGCCATTTCAAGCACTGCATTATTTTTGCTTACTCTATCCCACATTGGTATTATTTCGCCATTATATTTGCCGTCATCTCCAATTTTATAAATAGTTCCCTTATAATCATCTAGGCCATATTTCCTTGCCATCTCTGAAACCAGCTCAATCGGTGAGCCTGAAATAGCTACAACCTTATGCCCCTGCCTTTTATGCCATAATATCCTATCACGTGTATAAGCATAAACACGCTCACCCTTTTGCTCTATTACACGCTTTGCAATATATTTTATGTGAAAAGGGTCAGTGTTGAGGACAGTGTCACTATATGTTTCCACCATTTTCATAAGATAAATATCATAGTCACCTACACGTTTATCCCATTTGGTAAAAGCCGGCTCTACTCTGCTGGTCCATTGTGATAGGTCTATTATTTCATAGCGAATAAGCTTTTGCAGCATTTCGCTGATTAAGCCTTCTCTTGAAATCGTACCATCAATATCGAAAAAAGCAGCAGTTCTTCCTGTCATTTTGCACTCCTTCTCAATGCCTGTTTATATCCCTGTGACTAACTCTCACATTATATCCCTTTTGTTCAAGGAAATATGCTGTGCTTTCAGCAAAGGTAACACTTCTATGCTTTCCGCCGGTGCAGCCAAAGGCAATAACCAGCTGAGTTTTCCCCTCTGAAATATAAAGAGGAAGTAAAAATTCAAATAAATTAAAAAGCTTTTGTTCAAGCTCCTTTGCTTGGTTAAATGACATTACATACTCACTCACACTGCTGTCAAGTCCCGTTTTGCCTTTCAGCTCAGGCACATAAAAAGGATTAGGCAAACAGCGAACATCAAATACAAGGTCCGACTCTTCAGGCGGATTATATTTAAATCCAAAGGAATAAATATTTATAATAATACTGTCACTTTTTTTGCTTAAAAACATAGATGCTATAATACTCTTAAGCTTCGATGTAGTTGTCGATGAAGTATCTATTACAAAGTGAGCTTTACCTTTTATATCACTTAATGCCTCTATTTCTGCATCTACTGCCTTGTACAAATCGCCTTTTACTTGTTCATCCAGAGGGTGCTTTCTTCTTGTTTCCTTAAAGCGTTTTACTAAAACCTCTTTTCGTGCAGTAAGAAAAATTATCTTTGTGCTTATTTGGTTTTTATTAAGCTCTTCAATAGCATCATTAAGATTAAGCAGCATTGTGCCGCCTCTAATATCGGTAGCAATTGCAACTTTTTTTACATCGCAATCATTTGCACATATTTCACCGAATTTAGGTATCATTTGAGGGGGCATATTATCTATGCAAAAAAATCCTATATCCTCCAAAAACCTCATCACACTTGATTTTCCTGCACCTGAAAGTCCTGTAACAATGACAAATTCCATTTTAAATTCCTATTCCCAGATTAACATTTCACATTCCAGCTTTATGCCAGTCTGCTCATTGACCTTTTGCTTTACACAATTTACAACATCTAAAACATCATCGAATGTTGCGTTATTTTTATTTATTACAAAGCCACTGTGCTTTGTACTCACCTCAGCTCCGCCACAAGCTTCACCTTTAAGCCCACAGACTTCAATGAGCCGTGAGGCATAGTCGCCTACAGGCCTTTTAAAAGTACTTCCTGCACTTGGATACTCCAAGGGTTGTTTGTCAATACGCCTTTGCATAAGCTCATTCATTCTTGATTGTATCGTGTTATAATCGCCTTTTTTAAGCTTAAAGCTAACGCTGGTTATACAAGCGTTATTTAATGAAAAATAGCTTTTTCTATATGAAAGCTGCATTTCTTCAGCCTTCATAGTCTTTAGCTCACCCTTTTCTATATAATTACAATGGCTAATAATATCCTTGATTTCCCCACCATAAGCACCGGCATTCATAAACAACGCACCACCGACCGACCCTGGTATGCCATATGCAAATTCTAAGCCGGTAAGAGAGCTTTGCAATGCCTTTTTACATACAGAAATAAGCTTTGCACCTGCTTGTGCTGTGATAATATTATTTTCAACGGAAATCTCCGCCATATCCTTGCCCAATACGATAACAGCACAGCTTAGTCCCTTATCACTTATCAGTACATTACTACCCATACCTAGAATACGATATGGCAAATTTTCTTTCTTACAAATTTTCAGCAGTGAAAGAAGCGACTCTTCACTATTAGGTTTTACAAGTATATCACATTTTCCACCAATTTTCATAGTAGTGTAGGGAGCGAGTGTTGCACACTCTTCATAATAGCAATTATAATTTTTAGCCGTTTTTATAAGATTTTTATATAAATCAAATGCTTTCTGCAAGTTTTACCTCCCATTATAATTTCATGCCCTCTTTAAATTATGAAGGAAAGCAGCACCGATAATACCTGCATCATTGCCCAGCTTAGCAACATCAAGCTTAGTGCTTTTATGAGGGTCTATGCAGTAGCTTTCCTCGTTAATAATTTTTTCAAGAGGCTTGATAATATTATCGCCTTCTTTACAAATGCCTCCACCAATAAGTAAAACCTCCGGCTGAAAAATATTAACTATATTAACAAGCCCTGTGCCAAGATATGAAATATATTTATCAACCACTTCTTTAGCGTATTTATCATCGGCCCTCATTCCATCAAATGCTGTTTTTCCATCTACATTATTCAAATCTCCGACTATTTCCCACATTTTTGAATTTTTATTTTCTTTCATAGCCTCTTTTGTCATGGAAATTAAAGCACTAGCTGATGAATAAGCCTCAAAACAGCCTTTTCTGCCACAAGTACAAGCTCTACCATCCTTCTCAATAACAGTATGACCAAGCTCAGCACCACAGAAATTAAACCCTGTATAAATTTCACCATTAATAATAATTCCACCACCAACACCAGTACCTAGAGTGACTACCACGATATTATTATATCCTTTACCACCACCTGCCAAATACTCCCCATATGCTGCGGCATTTGCATCATTTTCAATTGCGATACTTTTATTAAGCTTATTTTGTAACATTCCACCCAAGTCAGTATTCTTAAAGCCAAGATTATTTGAATAAAGTACAATGCCAGTGTTTCTATTAGCAGCTCCAGGTGTGCCTATACCGATATTTTTTACATTATCAAGCTTTATATTCGCTTTTTCACATGCCAGTAAAACACCATCAGCAATGCTTTGAGCAATTTCCTCGGCACTGCGTGGAAGATTAGTTTTGATATTAGAGCTTGCAACTATATTGAAATTTTCATCTACCACACCGGTTTTTATATTTGTTCCGCCTAAATCAACGCCTATGCTATACATAGTTTATCTCCTTAAATTATATAATATAAATTAAATTAAAATGCCTAATAATTCTCTTTTATAGGTTAATATGCTTTTGCAAATAATTTTCAAACCTTATTAAATCAGCATTTATGATTAAATCCTCGGGAAAATCGGCTTCGTTTAAAAGCTTTATAGCTTTTTCAAATTCGCCTATTCTAGTACAAAAATGTGCATCAGAATTTACAACAATCTTTGTACCGTGTTTTTTACAGGAAAGTAAAATTTCCTTATATCTTTCTGCTTCAGCAGTACGGTTTAACCTTGAATTATTTAATTCAATCAGCTTATCCTTATTTGTGCAATAAGAAAAAACCTCATCAAAATCAAAGTCAAAATCAATCGTTACACAATGGCCTATTGCATTTACCCTTGGATTATCCAAAAGCTTAATATATGAATTTGTATGCTCCGCCTTACTAGAGGGCATACAAACAGGGTGATGATATGAAGCTACAATCCACTCGATACATTCATAAAAATTATTATTCTCTACATCTATGTTCCCGTCATAATCAGTAATATTTGCCTCAATACCCTTTACTACTTTTACACCGTCTATTTCACGGGGAATAGCTTTCATATTAGTGAAATGCCAAATATGTGGAGAATCAGGCATCTTTACACCGTGGTCTGTGATTGCAAGGTATTTTAATCCGTTCTTTTTAGCAAAGGCTACATTTTCCATCACAGTTGAATATGCATGGTCCGATGCTATTGTATGTGTGTGCATATCAGCTATAAACTTCATTTTTTCTATCATTCCCATTCTGTTACTATATCATTTGCTTCCATATTCAACCCAAGCTTTTGCATAAGCTCAGAAGCAGCATTATATCCCATCTTTTTCTGCCTATTATTCATAGCGGCTACTTCTAGTATAACAGCTAAATTCCTTCCCGGCTTTACAGGTATTGTAAGGGAAGGTACTTTTACACCAAGAATCGTTACATAATGATTATCCATACCCATACGGTCATATACCTTTTCGGGATTCCATGCTTCAAGCTCTACAACAATATCAATTTTTTCGGATATTTTTACAGAGCCTATTCCAAAAAGATGACGAGCATTAACAATGCCAATTCCCCTCAACTCTAAAAAGTGACGTATATTATCGGGAGAGCTTCCTACAAGTGTGATGTTAGATGCTTTTCTTATCTCCACTGCATCATCTGCTACAAGTCTATGCCCACGCTTAACAAGCTCTATTGCTGTTTCACTTTTACCTACACCACTTTCGCCAAGAATAAGCATACCTTCACCATAGACTTCAATCAAAACGCCATGACGAGTGATTCTAGGAGCAAGCTCAAGGCTCAGGAAATTTATTAGCTTTGACATAAAAGTAGAGGTGCTTTCAGCAGAGCGAAGTAAAGGTATTTCATAATTCTTAGCAGCCTCAAGCATTTCTGGAAAGATTTCAAGGTTTCTTGTCACTACAAATGCTGGAATACCTTTAGAAAACAGCTTGTCAAAGTTTTCTTGTCTTTGCTGTGCAGAGATGGTTTCCAAATATGCGTGCTCCATTTTTCCTGCTATTTGAATCCTATTAGGGTCAAAATACTCATAAAATCCTGAAAGCTGCAAACCACAGCGGTTTATATCATTGTTGCTTATCATTACTTCATTTTTATCATTTGGCTGAAATATAATTTCCAACTCAAAATTGTCTATGATTTTAGATAAGGCAACCTCAAAATTTTGTGCCATATTAATTCCTTTCACAATTAAACTTTTTATTTATTATACTATAATATTAAAATTATTTCAATAGATTATCGCAGTTTAATATAATTATTTCCACTGTTTACGTCATAAAATAAGGAATTATACAAAAACTTTAATATAAGTAAATTTAATTAACAATTTATAAACATTTTTTTAAATAAATTTGACAAAATTAAATTTCAGTGGTATAATAAATTTGCAAATTTTCATTGGAGGAGTTTTATGGACGCTGATAAAAGAAATAATATAATTTCCATAACCTTTGTTGTACTAACTATTCTAGCAGTAATTATCGGCATAATAATTTCATCAAACAAAGACCCAAACAAAGACGATATTAAAGCTGATATCTCGCTTTCTGATGAGGATTCACAGCCACAAAATACCACCGCCGAGCCTAAAGCTACTAGCACATCTTCCTCGGTTGATACAACAATTCCCGATACAGAAAGTAAGCCGTCGGACTCTACAAAAACTAACGATAATGTTGACGCCGACCCAATTGATGAACAAATTATGTATTCATGGGGAGCAAATTTCAGGCAATCACCTGATTTATCCTCAAAAATTCTTTCCTACCTGCCTTTAAACGCTGAAATAAAGGTAATTGGCACAGATGGCGAGTGGTATATCTGTGAGGTGGATGGAGTGCAAGGATATGTACATAGCACAGTTCTTTCAAAAACTAAGATAACTTCAAACACAGACAATGAGAGCAAGCCAAACACTGATACGCAAAGCACAAATCAAAATGATAGTACAACAGTGCAGGGTACTGATGCCGACTCTCGAGCTTCGCAATCCGATAATAGCACTGAATAAAGAACATTGTCACCAAACTTGTTTATTGTAAAGTTTCTCATATCAATCACAAATCCTGTTATAGCAGGATTTTTTTAATTAGCAGCTATTCGCTCTAGGAATTGCATTGTATTAGCGTTAATCCCTTGACAAATTGAGCTAAAACCCATATAATTAAAAGAGCGTATTATTAGTAAAAATTATTTTCATATAAAAGTAAAAGGAAGTATTTTAATGAGTATTGAGCTTGCAAAAACCTATTCTCCAAAAGATTTTGAAGATAGAATTTACAGGGAGTGGGAGGAAAAAGGATATTTTAAAGGGGTTGCTGATAAGAGCAAAAAGCCCTTTACAATAGTTATTCCACCACCAAATATTACCGGACAACTTCACATGGGCCACGCTTTAGACAATACATTTCAAGACATTCTTATAAGGTATAAAAGGATGAACGGTTATGCTGCCCTTTGGCTGCCCGGAACTGACCACGCTTCAATTGCTACTGAGGCAAAGGTTGTTGAAGCTATGAAAGCCGAAGGCTTAACTAAAGATGATGTAGGCAGAGAAGGTTTTTTAGAGCGTGCTTGGGCATGGAAGGAGCAGTATGCAAACCGCATTGTTAACCAGCTGAAAAAGCTTGGTTCTTCATGCGATTGGGACAGGTTGCGTTTCACCCTTGATGAGGGCTGCTCTAAGGCTGTTCAAAACGTGTTTGTAAATCTATATAACAAAGGTCTTATTTACCACAGCGAAAGAATAATAAATTGGTGCCCTAAATGTAAAACCTCAATTTCCGATATTGAGGTTGAGCATGAGGAAAGTCAAGGATTTTTTTGGCATATTGATTATCCTCTTTCCGATGGAAGCGGCAGCGTACGTATTGCTACAACACGTCCTGAAACGCTTTTAGGTGATACAGCTATTGCTGTTCATCCTGATGATGAAAGATATAAGAGCATTGTAGGTAAGATGGTAAAGCTACCTCTAACCGATAGAGAAATCCCCATTGTTGCTGATGAATATGTGGATATGGAATTTGGTACAGGTGTCGTAAAAATTACACCGGCACATGACCCTAATGACTTTGAGGTTGGAAAACGCCATGACCTGCCTATAATAAATATAATGACCGACGAGGGTATAATCAATGAAAATGGCTATGCCTACAAGGGTATGGAAAGGTACGAGGCTAGGAAAGCTATTGTATCCGATCTTGAAAAGCAGGGCTTTTTACACATGGTAGAGCCTCACACTCATAATGTTGGACATTGTCAAAGATGCGGCACTGTTGTTGAACCTAGAGTAAGCCTGCAATGGTTCGTAAATATGGAACCTTTGGCAAAGCCGGCGATAGATGCTGTTAAAACAGGAGAATTACGCTTTGTTCCCAAGCGATTTGAAAACACATATCTTAATTGGATGGAAAACATTAAGGATTGGTGTATCTCCCGTCAATTATGGTGGGGACATAGGATTCCTGCTTATTATTGCCAAAACCCTGATTGCAAGCATGAAATCATTTCTAAGGAAGCTCCTCATGCCTGCCCTAAATGCGGCGGCAAGGTTGTTCAAGATGAGGATACTCTTGACACATGGTTCAGCTCTGCTTTATGGCCTTTCTCCACTCTTGGCTGGACTGGTGAAGAAGGTGAGGAGATAGCTGAAGATTTTAAATACTTCTATCCAACATCTGTGCTTGTAACAGCTTATGACATTATATTTTTCTGGGTCGCTAGAATGATTTTTTCAGGAATTGAGCATACTGGGAAGCTGCCATTTAAAGACGTATTTATTCATGGGCTTATGCGTGATGAACAAGGCAGAAAAATGAGTAAATCATTAGGAAATGGAATTGACCCGTTGGAAATTATAGAAAAATACGGTACTGATGCCTTAAGACTAACAATCGTCAGCGGAAACTCCCCCGGCAATGACATTAATTGGTCTGAAACAAAACTGACTGCTTCCAGAAACTTTGCAAACAAGCTATGGAATGCCTCACGCTATATTCTTATGAATTTGCCCGAAGGCTTTAAGGCTGGAGCTTTACCAAAGGAATTAACTATTGAAGACAAGTGGCTTTTAACACGATTCAACAATTTGGCAAAGGAAGTTACCGATAATATTGATAGCTATGAACTTGGTGTTGCCGTTCAAAAAATACGTGATTTTATATGGGAAATTTACTGCGACTGGTATATTGAGCTTACGAAGCCTAGAATTTCAGAGGGTGGAGAAAAAGCTTTAAACGCACAAAAAGTACTAGTTTATGTCATGCAAGGTATGCTAAAATTATTGCACCCCTTTATGCCGTTTATCACCGAAGAAATATGGCAAAGCATAGATAGCAATGCTAAAAGCATTATGATAAGCGACTGGGTAAAGTATGATGAAAGCTTAAGCTTTGTTAAACAGGAGCAGGAATTTTCTAAGGTTGTCGAGCTCATACGTGCTATTCGTGTACAAAGAAATGAGCTTAATGTTCCTGTATCTAAAAAAGTAAGCTTATTTATAGAAACCGATGATAAGGATATTTACAATCAATGTGCAATTTTCTTTGAAAAGCTTGCAGGCATTTCATCAATAAGCTTTGTTGATGGCAGCATTGAGGATGCTGAAAAAATGGCTGCTGTCGTTGCTACTGGTGCAAGAGCATTTATTCCTTTAGGAGAGCTTGTGGATAAGGAAAAAGAGCTTGCTAGACTTGAAAAAGAGCTTGAAAAAGCAAAAAAGGACGTTGAATTTTCAAGGTCAAAGCTGAATAATCCTAATTTCATATCTAAAGCACCAAAAGCTCAGGTAGAAAAGGAACAAAAAAAGCTTGAATTAGCCTTAGAAAGATTAAAAAACATTAAAAAATCACAGGAAAATTATAAATAATTACTATTTAGCTATTGCATTTGATAATATCCTATGATATAATATTTTCCGTATCATTATATAAGATAATATTTCTATCATTAAAAATAGAAAAGTATTTTTCATGTAAAGTAACGGTCTTTAATTCGTATAAAAAGTGCCTTTAAGGGCAAAATAAGGAGGAACAAATGGACGCATTAGAAATTATAGGTTCTATATTACTGTTGATTTCTTGTATTTTCATTATTGCTGTTGTACTTATGCAAGATACACAGCAGGGTATGTCCCAGCAGATTACAGGTAGCTCGGGTGATAATTATTATCAGAAAAATTCTGGCAGAACAAAGGAAGCTCGCATAAAAAGAGCAACAACAACTGCCGCTGTTATTTTCTTTGTTGTAACTGTTGCTGTAAATATTATTAATGCAAATTTCAAATCATCATCAAACAACAGCTCAGATACTGAAAGCACATCACAAACTTCCGTATCTGATACAACAAGTGCAGATTCAACAACTGCACCCGAAAATACAACTGTACAAACAACTGCCGAATAATTACAGGGGTTATCTTAAGGAAATGAAACAGTATTCCCCTTATTTGCAAATTTAAGGCTTTAGCTTGCGTAAATTATTTTTATGAAGATTTGCAAAGATTGTTAGCGAAAATTTAAGCGAGGGGTTTTTCCCCTCTTTTTATTTTGTAAAATTGAGAAAGTAAATTATGAAAACAAATTATATTAACAGCTTGAAATCAAAAATCATGTCCACGCTCTATTTAAACGGTGAAAAAGGCATATCTGCTAAAGATATTACAGCAGCTTTAAGGCTTTCTAAAAAAGACAAAAAAAGCCTTTCATCAACATTAGCTGAGCTTGTTGACTCAGGATTTTTATCTAAAAGTCAAAATAAAAAGTATTTTTTAAAAAATAGAAATAACTTTTTTATCGGTGAAATTTCAGGAATAAGC
>FZPS01000009.1_pt22 | contig 18073 bp, 19 predicted proteins | sample 1817821 | NCBI WGS metagenome assembly FZPS01 (sample SAMEA104158645, study PRJEB21678) | metagenome | place: Germany | collected 2015-04-21
CAGGACGGCGAGATCTTCTTCTTTTTTTTTAAGCCGATTTCCTGTCCTACAGTAACTTTACACTAAGGCTGATTTCCGCATGATCAAGTTCAAACTGCTCGCAGCCGCTGATTTTTATCTGCTTGCCGGTTTGCCTGCGCATCATCTGGAGGTTCTCCTTATTATGGCCAATCAGCAGACCTGCCACCGATGGATGGCAGACCACTTCGATAACTTTTACGTCTGGCTCCCGAGCCAGCGAATAAATATTCTGGGCGGTACTGATGGCAATTGTGTCGCGAGACCAGACTCTGCCGCTGCCGCCGCACTGAGAGCAGGGAGTTTCTAAAATATGGCTTAGGCGTGTTTTGACCTTTTTTCTCGTCATTTCCACTAAACCCAGCTGAGTGAAGCCCAAGACACGGCTTTTGGTCTTATCCTGAGCCAGTGCGTTCGTTAATGTTTCTAAAACCTGCTGGCGATCGGCCTCATTTTTCATATCGATAAAATCAATAATGATAATACCGCCAATATTGCGGAGCCGCAGCTGCTTGGCAATTTCCTGCGCTGCTTCTTTGTTGGTCCTGAGCACCGTTTCTGCTAAATTTTTGGTACCGGTATATTTGCCGGTATTAACATCGATGCTGACCAGCGCTTCCGTCTGATCAATAACCAAGTATCCGCCGCTGTTTAACCACACCTGCTTTTGAGTGGCTTTTTCTAAATCCCGAGTCAACCCCAGCTGATCAAAGAGAGCTACCTCACCCTGATACAGCTCAATCTCAGTTGTTGGAGATATCCGCAGTTTATCTCTAATATTGATAATCCGCTCATAAATCCAGGGCTGATCTACAATTATTTTCTCTGTATCACCGGTAACCACATCCCGCATGATTCGATATACCAGATCATGGTCATGGTAAAGCAGAGCTGGAGCTGAACGATGCCTGCTCTGCTCTAAAATATCTTCCCACAGCTCCAGAAGTTCGTCTCGGTCCAGAGCCAGTTCCTCATAGGAATGGCCGGCGGCGGCTGTGCGCAGAATGAGTCCATAACCCGGCAGTTTCAACTCTGCTCCAAGCTCACGCAGGCGGGCACGTTCTTCCGGATCGGTGACCTGACGAGAAACGCCGAGATTATCTTCAAAAGGCATCAGCACCAAGAAACGCCCGGGCAGAGAAACTCGGTTAACCACACGAGCGCCTTTGTTTCCCTCCGGTTCCTTAGTTACCTGGACGATTATCTCCTGCCCCTTTCTGATCAACTCATTGATGGGACGACCTTTTGCGCCCGCTTTGAGATCAGCGACATAGAGAAATCCATTGCGTTCCAGGCCCAAATCAACAAAAGCTGCTGCCATTCCCGGCAGAACATTCTCGATCCGGCCTTTGTAGATATTACCAATGGTGCGGCTGGTTTCATCCTTTTCCTGAAAGAACTCCGCCAATCTCCCGCCCTCGACAATACCTACCAATACATAGTTTAAAAAAGATGAAATAACAACCTTTCTGAGCATTTTATTCTTTACCCCTTTATAACGTCAAATGGCGTCAGCAGATCTCCCAACGCGGTTTTGACCAGCAGCGCTGTCCGGTGGATGAGCACATCACCAAGCGACAGTCCTAAAAACGGCAGTATATCCATGGGGCGCAGGTTGTTTTTTAGACCACTGGCGCACTGCAGATAAACTGTGTTTGATTCCGGATCATAAGTCAGCGCGTCAATCAAGTCTCTTATATCCTTTACCTGGGTTTTTCGTTTTCTCTCTACTGTTATTAACAGCTCCTTATGAGCCAGCACACCATTGATTTTTTCCTCTATTCCCTGTACCGATTCTCGAATCCTGACTTCATACTGCGCAGTATTAACAATTGACATCAAAGCCTCAGAGCGGTCCGGCACATTTACCGCATCAAGAATCCGAAAGCCCTGGGGCAATACCGAGTTTAAAGCAGCTGTCGCTTCACAGCCATCAACATCTGCACTCATTTTCAGATCAACATATTCACAGTTGCTGGTAACCCCAACCGGCAGCGCTGAAGCAAACGACATTTTAGGGATCGGATTAAATCCCTCCGAGTATTCAATAGGCAGCGCTGCTCTCCTCACCGAGCGCTCCATCAAGCGGAGCACATCCAAATGGGAAATAAATCTACCAGTTTCGCCAACACTAAAACGCAAACGAATGCTATCTGCCACTGCTGTCACCACCCTGCAGCCGATTCTCTACACCCAATTCTTGACAAACACTGCAGCCTGTGCAGTTTGTAAAACGGCAGTCATCGGTTGTAAGTGCCTGATATGCTTTCTGCCGCTCATGCCACAGGAAGCGGCGGCTGACCCCGCTGTCCAAATGCTCCCATGGAAAAACTTCATCTGCTCCTCTTTCCCGATAAGCGTAAAATTCGCTGTCAAGACCGAGCTCGGCCAAAGCCTGCATCCAAGCGTCATATTTAAAATGCTCGGTCCAGCCATCAAACTGGCAGCCCAAATCAACAGCTTTAGCCAAAACTTGTCCAAGTCGGCGGTCCCCGCGGGAGAAGACTGCTTCTAAAAAGCTTGTCTTCACATCATGAGCCTGGAATTTGATGCCCGGATGCCGCAGCTGCCTGCGCAGATAAGCCTGCTTCTCCAGGAGCACGTCCTGACTATTAAAGGCTTCCCACTGAAATGGAGTGCAGGGTTTCGGCACAAATGATGAAACGCTGACTGTGACAGTAGGCTTTTTGCTGCCTTTGGGAAGAGTCCTGCGGCCTATTTCCAGCACATTTTTGGCCAGCGCAGCGATCCCATCCAGGTCTTCATAGGTTTCAGTAGGGAGTCCAATCATAAAATATAGTTTGATCTGGAACCAGCCGGCGGAAAAGGCTCCTTCTACCGCTTCGTACAAATCCGATTCTTTAACGTTTTTGTTAATTACGTCGCGAAGTCTCTGCGTCCCTGCCTCCGGAGCAAAAGTCAATCCGGTTTTCTTAAATTTCTGGATTTCCTCCGCCAGCTTAACAGAGAACGAGTCAACCCTGAGCGATGGCAGAGCAACAGATACCCCTCGAGCTCCGCAGTCCTGGACTAAATCAGTCACCAGCTCCTGCACACAGCTGTAATCGCCGGTCGAAAGCGACGATAAAGATACCTGCTCATAACCGGTGCTGTCCAAGAGCAGCTCTGCCTGACGCTTGATTGTTTCAACGCTGCGTTCCCTGACCGGACGGTATACCATCCCCGCCTGGCAGAATCGACAGCCGCGAGTACAGCCCCGCATTACCTCCACGATCACGCGATCGTGCACTGTCTGCAGATAGGGCACCACAATTTTATCAGGAAACGGAACCTGATCTAAGTCGGCCACAATCCGCTTTTGAATTCTAGCGGGAATTTGATCATGCAGCCGACGGACAGATTTTACTTCTCCTGCGTCGGTGTACTCTACTTCATACAGACTGGGGACGTAAACTCCCGGGATTTGCGCAAGTTTCAGCAGTGTCTTAGAACGGGACCACTTTTCTGCTTTACTAATCTTAATTATATCCAACAGTTCATTGATTACTTCTTCCCCATCTCCCAAAGCAATGCAGTCAAAGAAATCTGCCAGCGGCTCCGGGTTATAAGCGCAGGGCCCTCCTGCAATAACCACAGGATCAGTTTCACTGCGCTCCTTCGTCCAACGGGGAATTCCGGCTAAGTCAAGCATCTTAATGATGTTTGAGTAGCTCAGCTCATACTGGAGCGTAAAGCCGACGATATCAAAACTAGCAAGGGGAGTGCCTGACTCCAGCGCAGTTAAAGGAAGATTTTCTTCCAGCATCCGCTCCTGCATATCTACCCATGGCATAAAAGCTCTTTCTGCCAGAGCATCCTCTCTTTCATTAATGATATGGTACAAAATCTTATAGCCGAGATTACCCATACCGATCTCATAGACATCGGGAAATGCCAGCGCCATTTTTACCGATACTTGATCCCAATCTTTGCGGCAGGCATTTAACTCACCACCAGTATAGCGAGCCGGCTTAGATACCTCCGGCAGAATCCGCAGTAACCTTTCGTCCACTAACTCCACCCTTTCATCTATTAAATCCATCTCTTATCCATCAAGTTTTAAATTTTATGTTTACCAATTTACTAAGTTTACCATGAATTCCTTCTTCAAGCAAGCTGTTGATCAGTTCAGTCTCTGTCACTACCCCGATCAATTCCGCGTTTGGACTGATAATCCAGACAATGTGAAAGCAGGATGGCGCCAAGTGGTCTATAACTTCTCCCACGACAGTGTCACTGCTAGCAACTAAATGTTTGGTCATCATCACACCATTCAGCCGCAGCTCTCTCTGTTTGTGGATCAGATAGCGCATAAACACATAAATAGAAGCTTGCTTCTCTTTACGAGCAGCTGTAAAAATAAAAAAGCCGATGACAATCAAAAGAGCGGAGTTAAGGCTTCGGTAATAATACAATCCGCCTAAGCCGCAAAAGACAAAAACCACCGCTGTGAGCTGCCCAATTAGGGCTGCTTTTTCCGTTGCTTTTTTCAACCCGAAGCCTCTCGCTAAATAGCTGCGCAGAATGCGTCCTCCATCAAGAGGCAGAGCCGGCAAAAGATTTAGCGCAGCCATACTGAGATTAGCCTTGGTCAGAAATTCAATCCACCCTTGATCACAAGGATAATAAGCATGCAGAATACCAATAATCCCGATCAGCACTAGATTGCTGATTGGACCGACAGCTGCAACAACAGCTTCTATCTCCGGATCGAGCTGCATCAGATCCTCCACGCGGGCAGTTCCGCCAAAAGGCAGCAGCTCTATCTCCTCTACCCTCAGACCATAGCACAATGCTGCCAGAACATGCGCTGTCTCATGCCAGAGAACCACCGCAAATAGAACCAGAGTAGGAATGAGCTTACCTACTGCTGCCGCAGCAGGAAGTAAAAGCAAAAAAAAGGGATTGACCGTGATTACAATCCCTAAAAAGCGGCCGATACGCATACACTCACCATCCCACTGCGGCTCTAGGCAGACTTTGAAACAGAGCTGCTATTTCAAAATCTGCAAATCGATGCTGCAGCTTTTCAAACGGTTTGGTGATAAACTGCATATCGAAATCAGTTGTTAAGACAAATTCGAGGTAGCGCGTCAGCTCCACACTGATGGGCAGGTTGATTTCGTACAGCAGACCAATCAGGATAAAGATAATAATCGCCGCATAAAAACTGTTGGGCAGGCGAACTGCCACTGCTCTCACCTCCCTCGGCTTTTAGTAAAGTATATTAGCCAAAGGAGTGTTTCATAACAAAAAACCTCTTCCTGACGGAAAAGGTTCTACACTTTGCGCTTTACACTTCGCACCGGAATATTTGCAACCAGCGCTACCGATTCATCGCTGCTGTCTAAATTCACTTCTAATGATTCTTCATCTATTTCCATATATTTGGATAGAACTGCGATCATATCTTCCTTTAAGGCTTCCAACAATCCCGGGGAGAGTATAGCTCGATCATGCACCAATACGAGACGCAACCGTTCCTTCGCTCGATCCTTACTACTTTCGGTAGTACCAAACAGCTTTGCTAACCATTCCAACACGGCTGACCCTCCTTAGCTTTTGCCTCCAATACCGATTAAGCGCATTAGTCGCTTTACCACATTTTCCTCTTCTAAGTTCAAAAATGGAACTGATGCGCCTTCGATTCTCCTAACTATATTGCGAAAAGCCTGACCTGACATGGACTTCTTATCCAGAACTGCCGGTTCACCTTTATTGGTCGACACAATTATGCTCTCATCATCAGGCACAATTCCCAGCAGCTTGATGGCTAAGATATCAATCATATCATCAGTTGTCATCATATCGCCTCGGCGGATCATATCCGGACGGATGCGGTTGACAATCAGCTGCGGTTCGTACAGTTTCCGCGCTTCCAACAGACCTATAATTCGATCTGCATCCCGCACAGCCGAAACCTCAGGAGTAGTTACAATGATTGCCATATCAGCTCCGGCTACAGCATTCTTAAATCCCTGTTCTATTCCGGCGGGGCAGTCCACCAGCACATAATCAAATTTCTGTTTTAATTCGGCAACTAATTTTTCCATCTGCTCTGGATTGACCGCATCCTTCTCGCGAGTTTGGGCAGCCGGCAGTAAAAATAAATTATCAAACCGCTTATCCTTAATCAGAGCTGTGCGAACGTCGCGGCAGTTTCCTTCAACCACGTCGATCAAATCATAAACAATGCGGTTTTCTAATCCCATCACAACATCCAGATTGCGGAGTCCAATATCCGCATCCAGCAAACACACTTTTCTGCCAATCTGGGCTAATCCTGTTCCAATATTTGCAGCAGTAGTTGTCTTACCTACTCCACCTTTACCACTTGTAATTACTATGGCTTTTCCCATTAGAGCACCTCCCCTAATTACCTTCAGCTCTCATACGCAGTAATTTGAATCATATTATCATAAACACGTGCTAGTTCCGGGCCAAGCGGTTTAGGCAGCTTCTCATCAGGGGAGCGAGAAATGTAATTAGCAATTCTCAGCTGGGTTGGCTCTAATCTGAACGCAAACACCGATGCGTTGACATTACCGGTACAGCCTGCGTGGGCTACACCGCGCAAACTGCCCAGCACCAAAATATCGCCGCTGCAGACTATTTCAGCTCCGGGATTAACATCACCTAAAACCACTACATTACCATCAAACCGCACTTTTTGTCCAGAACGAATCGTGCGGCGAAGCAGCAGAGTATCTTCTTGGCTTTCTTCCTCTTTACTGCTCTCAACGGCAGGAGCTGCCGTATCAGCTGCCTGTGGTTCTGTAATCACCATTCCAAATTCCTCTACCGTTTTTTCCAGTTGGCGTTTTTCTTCCGAATTCAGTTCTCGATCAGCGGCGGAAAGATGCACCGCTGCACCTGCAAAAAACTCTTGAGCTGAAGCGAGCCGCGTTCTCAGTTGTGTTAGAACTTCGCCAAAATCCATTCCACTGGGGATGGAAATCGATAATCCATGTTTAGTACCTTTAATAATGCAAGCTTCCTTGCTCATTATGGGTCTCTCCTCAAACTTTCATTACCATATTTTTACATTCGCCTTCACTCAGTTGATTCCTGCTTATTGAACCCAAAATAAGCGTCAAAGACCATGCGTGCAATCGGTGCCGCGCCGGACGCGCCGCCGGTTCCATGCTCAACAATAACTACCACAACCAGCTCTGGATCATCTGCTGGGGCAAAGGCTGCGAACAGGCCGTGCGCTTCCTGACCTGGAATTTCATAACTTCCGGTTTTCCCTGCTATGCTCAGCGGGAAATCCTCGAACACTCTCCGGGCAGTGCCCCGGGAATAAGTTATAACTGCCTCCATCCCCTCAATTACTGCTTCCCAAGTAGCTTTCGACGCATTAACCGTTTCCTTAACTATGGGAGAATGCTCGAAAATGGTTTCTCCGTTCGGGTCAATTATCCGCTTAACCAGTGTAGGATGGTAGATCACACCCCGGTTAGCAATAGCACTGTAAGCTACAGCCAGCTGCAGTGGAGTAACTGTCACGAAGCCCTGTCCAATCGAGATCTGTTCAGTATCCGTTGGGTACCAAGCTTGATCATAAATGGGATAGCTGGCAAACCGCTGCCGCTTCCACTCCCGATCCGGCACTAAGCCCGCCGCTTCCTGGGCGATCCCTACCACGTTGGTTGGGGATCCAAATCCAAAATTCCGGAGCCAGATTGACAGGCGGTCAATTCCAACTTGTTTGCCAAATTCAGCAAAATAGTGGTTGCTGGACATTGCTAAGGCTTCCTTAAGGGTAATCCTGCCAAAGGGGGCTCCACCCTGAGCTACAATCCAATCCCGCACCCCATACTCGCTGACCCCAGTAGCATTAAAAACTTGGTCAGCTGTGACAACCTTTTCTTCCAGCATCGCAACTGCAATAAAAGGTTTGAACACAGACCCAGGGCCATACTGCCCTTGGACAGCGCGATTAAACAGCGGCAGGTCCTTATTGCTGACCAGGCTGGCGTAGTAGCTGCTCCGCTCTCTGGCATCCAGCAAACGGGCTGGATCATATGTGGGTTCACTGACCATAGCCAGAATTTCACCGGTCTTGGGATTGAGCGCTACAACTGCCCCTTTAAATGGCGGATCGCCGGGGTTGCGGAGTGTGTCGGTATGAGCGATAAAAGCCTCCTGAGCCGTTGTCTGAAGGTCTTTATCAAGTGTAAGCACAATACTGCTTCCGGGAATTGGATCCACATAACTGACTGTCTGCATGGGGCGGCTTAAAGCATTTACCTCGACTGTAACTGAACCGGACTCACCCCTAAGCTCCTGCTCATAAAGGGCTTCCAATCCGGTTTTGCCAACTAAATCCGAACTGCCGTATCCGGGTCCGTACTGCTTCAATTCTTCTTCGCTGATAATGCCTAAGTAACCGATTAAATGGCTGGCAAAATAGGGATAGCGATAATCACGCACCCATTCCTCTTCAATAAAAACTCCGGGCAGCCGCATGCGATTTTCTTCGATCGCCACTACGGTGCTTAAATCCACATCGCGCATTATTCTCACCGGCTCATAAAGGTTGCGCCTGCCTTTGGCGATGGCTTCTTCCAGCTCTTCGCTGGTTAGATCGAGGATTTCGCTTAAATACTCCAGCACACCTTCAGCATTTTGCGGGATACCACCGGGGACTAGGGCGACAGTAAATGCAGGCCGGCTGCGGACAATTTCACTGCCGTTGCGATCGTAAATAACGCCTCTTGTGGGCATTACGCGGATGCGGCGCATACGGTTGCCCTCGGCCAAACTGGCATAGTGATCCCCCTTGCGAATCTGGAGTTCCCATAAACGCCCGCCGATAATTAGAAGAATTATGATGACAACAGCCCAAAATGACCGCAGGCGTTGTTCCAGTTTCTTATCATCTAGGTTTTTAATCTCACCCCGCACGTCTAAAGACCTCATCCCAATAAATAATCTTTTTGTTGAAATAGTATAAACGCACATACAGCAGCAGACTGAGCACACCATTATAAAGCACTAGCGGCAGCAGGATCTGCTCTATTAAAAGTCTCAGTGGAACAGCAACACCAAAAACTGCCATTCCCAACGCATAAAAGAGCTGATCAGCGGCCGTGGCAGCGATAACGCTTAAAAGGGGAATAACATAGTTTTCTTTAAAAAAACGCAGTGCCAATAGACCGACCACTGTGCCTACAATCATTTTAGTCAGGGCATTAAGACCAATCAGCTCACCAACCAAAAGATCTAAGCCAAGTCCGGCAGCAAAGCCGAATTTGGCTCCAAAACTTGGACCGTTAATCAAACTAAATAAGACAACCAATACCAAAATCAGATCTGGTACCACCACAAACAGTGACCACGAGGTAAAAATGGTTGTCTGAATCACTAAGGCTAAAATAACAATCAAACTATAAATCACCACAGCCATATTCTGCACCTACTCAGCATCACTTGAAAGCACAAACACATATTCCAGTCGGCTGAAATCCACAAAAGGCCGAACATAAGCTGTAAAGGACAGCTGATACCGGCTGGGAATAATCTCCACCACTTCACCAATCGGCATGCCTTTTGGGAAGTATTGGGACAGTCCGGATGTTACCAGAATATCCCCCTGTTCCAGCTCAACATCCTTGGATAAAGGCTTAGCCAACAGCATGCCTGAATAATCGGGATCTCCTTCGATTAGAACCAGATCACCCGTATCCTGAACCATACCGCCGATGGCACTGCGGGGATCGGTAGCTAAAATAACCGCAGCCGTAGTGGCGGTGACACTCTGAACAGTCCCAACCACACCGTTGCCGGACATAACAGGCATTCCTTGGGTAACCTCGTGGTTGCGTCCTCGATTAATCGTAATTGAACTAAACAAGTTAGTCGGTGACCGACCGATTACTTCGCAGATCTGCATTTGATATGCTTCCTGCTTTTTAAACTCCAGCGCTTCCCGCAGCCACTCGTTTTCCCGCTTGTATTCTGCCATTTGATACAACTGCTGCTCGAGCTCCAATACCTGGGCCTTGAGCGCGGCGTTTTCCTCCTGGAGACTGCCAATTTGACCGATCGATGTCAGCAATGAATTAACCGAGCGTGAAATCCGCATGAACAGCTTTTGAATCGGCGCGAGAACATCACGCACAGCCTGCTCAAAGACCGTAACCTGTGAACGGGAACTGGAGGTGAAGTGGATGCTCCCGGCAATGATAATGACCACTAATAGGATTACAATCAGCTTAGTGCGGTTGAACCATTGGGACACTCCACCTCACCCCTTACTCTAATTGATCTCATCATTTACCGTTTCGGTCCCACCATTATCCGCTGCAGCAGATCATAATGCTCTAAAGCTAAACCAGTACCCATGACAACTGCTGTCAGAGGTTCTTCGTTAACATGAACCGGTATGCCAGTTTCATTCATGATCAGCTGATCCAATCCTGAAAGCAGCGCTCCACCGCCTGCCATCATGATTCCGCGGTCCATAATATCAGCTGCCAGTTCGGGAGGTGTCTGTTCTAGCGTGACCTTGACACCTTCTACTATTGAAGCAACTGGCTCAGCCAAAGCATCGCGAATTTCTTCCGAGGTAATGGTTACGGTTTTGGGCAGACCTGTAACTAAATCCCTTCCGCGAACCTCAATAGATTTTTCTTCTTCTTGGGGACAAGCTGAACCAATTGTCTTTTTGATTGTTTCGGCTGTCCGCTCACCGATTAACAGATTATAATGGCGGCGGATATGCTGAATAATTGAATCATCCATTTCGTCACCGCCGATCCTGATGGAACGGTGGGCCACAATTCCCCCAAGGGAGATCACAGCCACTTCGGTGGTGCCTCCACCGATATCGACAATCATATTGCCTGTAGGTTCCTGCACCGGCAGACCGACACCGATGGCGGCAGCCATGGGTTCCTCAATGACGCGGGCGTCTTTGGCTCCTGCCGAAATAGCAGCATCGATGACCGCCCGTTTTTCTACTTCGGTAACACCGGACGGAACCGAAATAATTACGCGCGGACGCACCCAACCCATCCTCCGATTGGCTTTAATCAAGAAATCTCTCAGCATCCGCTCTGTTGTATCGAAATCGGCGATGACCCCATCCCGCAGGGGTCTGATCGCAATTATATTACCAGGCGTGCGGCCCACCATTTCTTTAGCCTTATTGCCCACGGCCAGTATTTCTTTGGTTTCTTGATCGCGTGCCACAACCGACGGTTCATTGATGACAATGCCCCGACCGCGTACATATACCAGTGTATTTGCTGTTCCTAAATCGATTCCTATATCCTTTCCCAAGCGACCAAACATGTTTAAATCCCCTTTCGGCTTGTCCCTATTGTACTTAGATTAATCCTTGTTCGCGAAAACTAACATAGCGTTTGTCTCCGACAATTATATGATCCAGGACTGAAATTCCTAATAATCTTCCTGCTTCACACAATCTGTGTGTAACCCTGATGTCGTCCTCACTGGGCGTTGGATCACCACTGGGGTGATTGTGCACTAGAATAATAGCAGCACTGCTCCTTTTAATAACGTCTTTAAACAGCTCACGCGGATGCACAAGCGATGCGTTGAGGTGCCCGATCGAGACTACCTTTTTTGCAATCACGGCATGTTTAGTGTTCAGCATTATGATTACAAAATGCTCCCGATCCAGCAGACTCATTTCATCCATAACGATATCCGCCGCATCCTGGGGACTGCAGATTACTTCCCGCACTTCTAAGCTGCTGTTGCTCAAACGCTTAGCAAGCTCAAATGCAGCTAAAATGCGGGCAGCTTTTGCCGGTCCAATCCCTTTAATAGCTGACATTTCTTCGAAAGTAGCGCACGCAAGCTCTTTTAAAGAGCCAAAATGTGAGATAAGTTGATCTGCTAACGAAAATACCGATTGGTTTTTGGTACCTGTCTGAAGCAGAATAGCCAACAGTTCTCGGTTGGACAGGTATTCGGAGCCATACTGCAGTAACCTTTCCCGGGGACGCTCATGCTCAGGTAGATCTTTGATTAAAATACGGTACGTCACAATCTTCCTCCCTGTTCTCCTCCCTCTTGGGTGAAAACGTCAATCCCAAACTCGCGGAGTTCAAGCAGAAGACGGGGAATAGGCATTCCCACGACATTATAATAGCACCCCGATATACTTTCGACAAAGGCACCGCCAATTCCTTGAATGGCATATGAACCTGCTTTATCAAATGGTTCGCCCGAATTGATATAAGTACGGATTTCGTAATCCTCTAGATGGCGAAAGTAAACATCTGTAGATACATAGATAGTTCGCTGTTTGACAGCCGATAAGAGGGCTACTCCGGTAATTACCCGATGTTTCTTTCCAGATAGTAAGCGCAGCATCCTGACAGCATCATCCCGATCACTAGGCTTTCCTAAAATTTCCTGTCCGATTACAACAATGGTATCAGCCCCGATGATCAAACTACCGGGAAACAGCTCATAGACCGCTTGAGCTTTTGCCAAAGCATTGCCAAGTGCTGTCTGCTCCGGGGTCTCGGCACCCATCTCTGGGACATCTGCAGCGTGAATTCGAAACTCAAGGCCAAACTGCTGCAGCAGCTGAATTCTTCGGGGTGATTTTGAGGCTAAGATGAGCTCCATGTGTTCACAACCTTTTCAACGATAGTATCTGCTGTAAATATTTAAAAAAAGAGGGAACCAGGTCCCTCTTCTTAAGCAAACATATCCGGAATACTTAAGTATCTCTCACCGGTATCAGGTAAAACTACCACCACTTTTTTACCGGCTCCAAGTTCCTGCGCGATCTGCAGCCCTGCATGAAGTGCTGCTCCAGACGATATTCCCGCGAGAATACCCTCCTTTTTGGCCAGCTGTCCTGCTGCTGCAAATGCATCCTCATTTTTAACTAAGATGATTTGATCATATATTTCCGTATTTAAAACTTTAGGCACAAATCCAGCACCTATGCCTTGAATGCGGTGCGGCCCAGAGCTTCCGCCTGATAATACCGGCGAACCTTCCGGTTCCACTGCCACTATCTTTACATGTGGGAGCTTTGCTTTTACAACCTCACCGACACCGGTTATGGTTCCACCTGTTCCGATACCGGATACAAACGCATCTAAATTACCACCTGTCTGCTCTAAAATTTCTCGGGCTGTAGTTTCCCGATGAATTTTTGGATTGGCCAGATTCTCAAACTGCTGCGGGATAATAGCACCTGGATTATCAGCCGCAATTTCTTCAGCTTTCCGGATGGCGCCTTTCATCCCTTCGCTGCCTGGTGTCAGCACCAACTCAGCTCCGTATGCTTTAAGCAGTTTACGGCGTTCTTCAGACATTGTTTCGGGCATACATAAGATCAAACGATAACCAAGGGCGGCACAGACCATAGCCAGTCCGATACCTGTATTCCCGCTGGTCGGTTCTACTATTAAACCGCCGGGCTGAAGTTTACCTTCCTGCTCAGCTGCTCTAATCATGCTCAGGGCAATTCTGTCCTTAACACTGCCGGCAGGATTGAATGATTCCAGTTTGACCCAGACTTCAGCCGAATCCTCCGGGACAATGCGGTTGAGTTTGACTAGTGGCGTCTGCCCAACTAAATCTAAGATACTGTTAACAGATCTCATTTGCTCCCCTCCTTATGAGGTTATTTTATGATTTAGTAACCTCAATTGTCAAGTTCTTCTATAATGTCGAGTTTTGTGGGGAACAGATGTAATACCAAACTCATCTGCAATTTCTAGAGTGGGGGTTTTTCGAAGCAAACGAGTGCGGGATTTCTCCCACCAGCCGTAGGTTTCAGGTTCATAGTCATCCCAGTCCAAACCCGAACGGAGCTGGTCGTCAAGCTCATAGCGGCGCAGCTCATATTCGTAATCCAAATTATATCCTCCTCTACTAGCTCAGTATAATTTTTCTAGCGATATACCTTGATAGTAGTATTGGAGAATATCCTTGTAATCATACCCTGCTCGAGCCATACCATCGGCGCCATATTGAGACATCCCAACACCGTGACCGTAACCCCATACCGAAAAATGAACCCTGCCCGCTTCTACTGAAACCGTAAACCAGGTGGAACGAAGTCCCAAGCGCTGCCTCACATCACGGCCGCTGAACCATTTATTACCCGCCTCCAGAGTTTTGACCCTGCCGGAGGGATAGCGCTCCAAAACCTGTACTTTTCCCAGATCGGATAGATCCATTAACCGGAGAAAATCAGCGGTACTGAACTCTGCAGTTGTATAGTGGTAAGGCGAATGACTGCTATAAGGATCTGCAGTGCTGCGCAGATAAGGAAGCGCCTCCGACCAATAATGCTCGGAGTTTTCCGTCCTGCCACCGCTGGTTGAATGATAAACAGCCAGAATCGGTTTACCCTCGTACACTGCAATCATACCTTGAGTTTCAGCTGCAGCTTGATTAATCTTGCGCTGATTGACCAGATACTCAAAAAAGCCCCACCTAGCCTTGAGTTCATCAGCAGAAATCCAGGCTTGGCCGGTTGTGTAATCTGTGGTTAAGTGAGCTTCAGGATGCTCTGCCACCCTTACATTATTTACGATCCTCTGATAGGCATAAGTGCGGGCAACAACTGCTTGAGCTTTTAACGCTTCCAGCTCAAAATGAACCGGCATTTCCGCCGCTACCACACCCTTGACATACTCTTCTAGAGTCATAACCATCAGCTGCTCATTCTTGACATCCCAGACATTAATCATGGGAACTGCAGCTTTCCAAGGCATGCGGATACCTCGAACAAACAGCAGCGGTATTCCCAGCAGAATCAGCAGCAGAAAAACCAGCCATTTTATCAGCACTGTTATTTTTCGCTTTCTTCGATACCTGCGATTTCGCCTCATATCAGCACCACCCTTATGTCCCATAAATATGAACACAAGGGGGGCAGATATGCTCAATAAAAAAAGTCGGCTGCCCGACTTTTTTTATCAGAGACTTTATCTGGTTCTTAACCTCAGGATTGTAATTGAATACGGAGGGAATGTGTACTCAAAATCTGTGCTCAATCCCGAAATCTCGGTTGTGATTGGAGCTACCCTAGTGGGATTTTGGAACGTGTTGGCCGCATCTAAGCTGTCTGCTGTCATAGTGATGGCGGTGCCTTGCGGCAGAATCCGCTCAACGCCTTCAACTACGATTCGAGACTGCATTGCAGCGCCAAAAGCATTGACTGCTTTCACAATCACATCACCGGAACTTTCCTCATAGGTCGTTACATAATACAGCGGTTCGCTTACAGTTGGTCCGTCATAATAATCATGAATGAGTTGGCCATCCAGGTAGCAGCGAATTCTCCGTCCTTCTACCACGATCTTGATGTCGTATTCCCGGCCGATGGCTAATGGGGCAGCCGATCTACTGATCACTGCTCCCCTTGAACCGTTCACGGACTTTTCAATAGCATGCTGAGTATTACCCCATCCGCCTAAGTTCCACCAAAAGAAGTTGCCGTCATCTCTGCGGCCGAACATAATCAAGAATCCTTCTGCTCCACTAAGTTTGGTTGCCTTTAAGCTGAGAGTATAGTTAGACCAGTTGATATTTCCGGCATATGAGCGGCGGTCTACCCCGCTGGCTGCTTGGATATAAGCTCCGTCAGCTGTTCTCCAGGTACCGCCTCGCGCGGACCACTGAGACGCATCTACAAAATCATCAGCAAACAGCACAGCACCTGTCTCGTTGTCAATAACCTTGACCTCCGAGAATTTTGCTTGCGTTTCCCAGGTGCCCAGCCCAATTCCACCAACGATCGGATTCGGCTCAACCAGTTCTCCTAAAGTACCCTCGAATGCGCTTGGCAGTACTATGTCTCCTTTGTTGTGGGAGAATATTTTTTGAACATAATAGTTTGGTGTACCGTACACTTGGTAGTTATTAAACCAAATTAAGTCTGGCGTCCAATTGAGATAATCAACATTTGCCAGCAGCGGTGCATAGGAAGCCATAGCGACAATGTCTGAATTGCGCTCTATTCCGGTCATAAACGCAGCCTCTGCCAGCGCATTGTAAAACGTATTTCCTTTTGACGCATATTCCCCGATAAACACCTTCGGACCGCTGCGGTCATAGTTATCATAGCGGTTCCAGTTATTGAAGAACCAGTTCGGATCATTGTAGAAGTGCTCGTCGACTACATCTGCGCCCAACTCCTTGGAAAACTGCCAGCCGTAGTCAAACTCGCGTCCTTGAGAGAATGGTCCGCTCGATGAAATCACTTGAATTTCAGGATAACGCTCTTTAATTGCTTTCTGGAACATTTCAAACCGCACTCGGTACTCATAATTGATATCTTCGTTGCCGATGCCGATGTATTTGAGGTTAAAGGGCTCCGGATGTCCCATTTCCGCTCTAACAGCACCCCACTTGGTATCCACATCACCATTGGCAAACTCAATTAAATCAAGAGCATTGTCAATCCATTCCTGCATTTGATGTAAGGGAACAGTATACCAGCCGCCTCGCTCTCCCGGAACCTCATGGGGGTCGATTCCGGCGGTGACGTGGGGTATCGGAGTGGCGCCGATTTCTTCGGCAAACACGAAGTACTCATAGAATCCTAACCCAAAAGACTGGTTATTGCCTGCCCACATACTGGCGCTGACCGGTCTTTCAGCTACATCGCCCAGTGTATCTTTCCAGCGGTACACCCGATAAGGAGCATCCGGCTTGTATGAACCAGCATGAACGATACACCCGCCTGGGAATCGGAAAAACGCCGGTTTAAGGTCGGCAATCATCTGGGCAATATCGGCCCGCATGCCGTTTTCATGATTGTTAAAGGTATGGGTTGGAAACAGGGAAATCATGTCCAAATGAACAGTGTCCGAACCAGTGGTCAGCACAACCAGGCGGGCGCTGGTGCTGTTTCCTGTGGCTGTCATTTCTGCAGTGTATTTCTTCCATTCCGCCGAATCGACTGCGATTTCAGTTTCTGCAAAAACAGTACCCGTTAGACTTTCAATTGAAATCTTGACCGGCTGATCGAAGTCCTTGGTCCGGCGAGCATAAACTGAGAAGCGGTAAGTCTTACCCGTTTCCACATGGAAACCACGGTTATAACCTGCGTTCATCACACCTACACCCGAACCACCATTTTCAATGTCCAGAACAAGATAGTTTAAATTCTTTTCATTGAGTGGCTCCTTGTTATCAACTCTGATCGCCGCTCTGCCTCCGCCCCGCTGCACTAAACTCCATGCCGTGAGGCCATGGTGGTTGGAACCATCAGCGCGGCTGAACTCAAAGGAGCGGTTGCGCACCATTTCAGCATATAGTCCGCCGTCAGCTCCGTGATTGATATCTTCAAAGAATACGCCGTAAAGAATGTCGCTCATTTTAATTCCCGGTTGATCAGCATAAATTCGGAGAACACCAGTACCAGGTGTTGAATCTGCTTTCACAATCATCCCTCCCCATCCTAAGCCAATGATTACCGCTAATGTCCATACTAAGAACTTGTTCATCAATCCTGCCTCCAACAGTTTTATTGTGAGATTGTGCACAACTTCCGCCGGCAGCTGTACCTCAGACAGTGTGTTTACTTAAACTTTCCATTTAATTAACACTAATTCCTGCTGAAAATAAAAAAAGAAAGCCGGCTATCCGACTTTCCTCATAAGTAACTTATAATTGCATAATCGCTTAGGATGCGCTGATTGCATCTACAGGGCAGGCATCCGTGCAGGCAGCACAATCAATGCATGTATCCGCATCAATTACAAATTGATCGGTATCTTCAGAAATTGCCTCAACAGGGCACTCTGCTTCGCATGCACCGCATTTGATACATTCCTCACTAATTACATGAGCCATGTTCTCCCCTCCTTGTCCCCTACTAAATCTAACCATCGTTAAATCTATCACACCACTATATGGTTGTCAAGGACGAATTACTGCTACGACGGTGTCAACTTTTTTCAGCTCATTGGCATACCGCTCCGCGTTTTCTAAAGTAGAGAAAGCTCCGGTCTGCACCCGATAAGGCGGTCCGGGCGTGATAAATGCCTCAAACCCCGCTTCCCTCAGCAGCGCCACCTGCGCCTCCGCGTTGCTTAAG
>FZPS01000063.1_pt840 | contig 18067 bp, 18 predicted proteins | sample 1817821 | NCBI WGS metagenome assembly FZPS01 (sample SAMEA104158645, study PRJEB21678) | metagenome | place: Germany | collected 2015-04-21
TTTACATAATTATTTTTTTCTACATCTATTAATTCCTCTTCTGAAATATTGCATACATATAATACTGGTTTCAATGAAAGTAAATTAAAGTTTTTTATCAAATCCATTTCTTCAGGCGTAAACTTTAGATTTCTTAGGGGAATATTTTTGTTTATGGAATACTTTAATTTATTTAATAAATCTAGTTCTTTTTTATAGGATGTATCTCCTTTAACTAATTTTTCAACTTTAGATAGTCTATTTTCAATAATTTCTAAATCAGATAACATTAATTCTAAATTAATTATTTCAATATCATTTAAAGGGCTAATTTTTCCTTCTACATGAGTTACATTTGGATCTTCAAAACATCTAACCACATGGATTATAGCTTGAACTTCTCTAATATGAGATAGAAACTTGTTTCCTAAACCTTCTCCTTTACTAGCTCCTTTTACTAGTCCAGCGATATCAAAAAACTCTATAGTTGCAGGGGTAACTTTCTCAGGTTTTACTAATTGAGCTAACATTTTTAGCCTTTCGTCAGGTACTGGAACTATTCCTACATTAGGTTCTATAGTACAAAAAGGATAATTTTCTGCTTCAGCCGTAGCTGCTGTTAATGCATTAAAAAGAGTACTTTTTCCTACATTTGGTAATCCCACTATTCCTAATTTCATATAAATCTTCCTTTCAGATTGCATAAATTTTGCACAAAGATAATTATACATCATAGTAAGATCATATTCAATAACATGAATAAGAATTTATTTAGAATAAATAAGGATAAAATAATAAAAGTTATTTTTTAAATTTGTTTTATATTTTAAATTTTACGTGATATAAAATATTTTTTACTGTTATAAAATTTGCTATTTATGAAAAACTATATTATATACTACAAAAAATTGAATAAAAATTTTGGACTATGTATAGATGGGGAGGGATAATATTGAAAGGAAGATATAGGTATATTATTGGGTTTATTTTAATTACAATATTATGTAGTATATTTTTGGCAAGTTGCAAGGTTGAGAAACATACTGGTGAAGAAGATATGAAAGAAGATGTAATAATAAATGTAGGTGGTAAGGATTATGATATATTAGTTCGTTCTGAAAATATATCTAATATAGTAGTTGATTTATACGGCATAGATAATGCAACTTCCATTATTTTTAATGATGTAGTTGTGGTGGCAGTAGAAATGGCTGAAGATGCTACTTTTAACGATGATGTAAAGGAGATGATAATGAATACTGTATTAGAAAACGATGTTATGATTAGGCAGGTGTTCATAACGGATAATAAAAAAGTATTTGACCAAATAGAAAGTATCATAGAATCTTTAGCCAATGGGAGACCTTATGATGAACATGTCAAAGAAATAAATAGGATAATAGACAAACTAAAAAAAGAATAAATAAAAACCCGTCATATGACCGGGTTTTTATTTATATGAATAATATTAGTATTATAAATATAATAAATTGCGGAATGTAATGTATTAGTGTAAAATATTCAATTTGTGCTATACTTATAAATATGATGAGATTAAAGGAAGGTGACATATGATGAATCCTGTAGCGTTTAAAATTTTTGGTATAGAGATTATGTGGTACGGTATATTAATAGCAATAGGAGTAGTTTTAGGGGCTATTTTAGCATTAAGAGAAGCTGAGAGAATAGGAATTGGTGAAGATAATTTAATTGATTTATTATTGTATGCTATTCCCTTGGCTTTGATTGGTGCTAGAATTTATTATGTAGCTTTCACTTGGGATTATTTTAAACAAAATCCAAAGGAGATATTGAATTTTAGAGGTGGAGGATTAGCTATTCATGGAGCTATAATAGCTAGTATTATAGTAGCTATAGTATTTTCACGAAAGAGAAATTTAGATTTTTGGAAAATAGCAGATGTGTGTGCTCCTAGTTTGGCATTAGGTCAAGCTATAGGACGCTGGGGAAATTATATAAATCAAGAGGCTTATGGAATTCCTACAGATTTACCCTGGGGCATAATAATTGATGGAGTAAAAGTTCATCCTACATTTTTATATGAGTCTATAGGGGACTTTTTAATTTTTTTATTCTTAATATGGTATAGGAGAAATAAGTCAAAAGTATCTGGGGAAGTTTTTTTGTTATATTTAATATTATATTCAAGTATCAGGTTTTTTATAGAAGGACTTAGAACGGATAGTTTAATGGTAGGACCTTTGAGAGTAGCACAATTGGTAAGTATTATAGGGATTATAATACCCCTTATATATTTTAATATCCGTAGGAAAAGTAAAAAATAATATGACTAATAGATAAATTTTAAGGCTTTCTTAATTTTGTTTAAAGAAGGCCTTTTTTTATTTTTTGTGAAGAATATGTTTGAAAAAAGTAGAACTTTGTAAAATGAGACTAATGGACTATAAAAATTTTTTAAAATTGTAGCAGGATTTAATAAAATGGTATAGAATTAATAGTATGTGGGGTAAAGTGGTACGAAGTGGAGTGGGAAATATGTTTATTGGAGAATATCAACATACAATAGATGATAAGGGTAGATTAATAATTCCATCTAAATTCCGTGAGGATTTGGGTGATGAATTTATCATGACTAAGGGATTAGACAATTGTCTTTTTGTATATCCGAAAGAGGAATGGATGATATTAGAAGCAAAGTTAAGAGCTTTACCCCTTACCAATAGAGATGCAAGGGCTTTTGTAAGGTTTTTCTTTTCAGGGGCTTCAGAATGTACATTAGATAAGCAAGGTCGAGTTCTTATACCTAGCAACTTAAGAGAACATGCAAGGCTTTCAAAGGATGGAGTTATTATTGGAGTTTCTACTAGAATTGAAATTTGGAGTAAAGAGGAATGGGATAAATATAATGAAGATGATAGTTTAAGTTATGATAATATTGCTGAAAAGATGGCAGAATTGGGAATTTAATAAAGCAGAGGTGGGAAAATTGAAATTTGAACATAAACCTGTATTGCTTAAAGAGACAGTAGAAGGATTAAATATAAAGGAAAATGGAATATATGTAGATGGCACTATAGGTGGAGCAGGTCATTCTATTGAAATAGTAAACAGATTAACGACAGGAAAACTTATAGGTATAGATCAAGACACAAATGCGTTAAACAAGGCAAATGAAGTGTTAAAAGATCATTTAGATAAAGTAGTGTTAGTACATGATAATTATGTAAACATAGAAAGTATATTGTTAAATTTAGGAATAGAGAAAGTTGATGGAGTACTACTAGATCTAGGAGTTTCTTCTCACCAATTAGATGAGAGAGAAAGAGGATTTTCTTATCATAAGGATGCACGATTGGATATGAGGATGGACAATACTCAAAAATTTTCAGCTTGGGATGTAGTAAATACTTATTCAGAGAGGGAATTAGAAAGGATAATTTGGGAATATGGAGAAGAGAGATGGGCAAAAAGAATTGCACAATTTATAGTTAATGAAAGAAGAAAAAAGTCTATAGATACAACATTACAGTTGGTTGATATTATAAAAAATGCTATACCTAAAAAGGTAAGAATGGAAGGACAGCATCCTGCAAAGAAAACTTTTCAAGCTATAAGAATTGAAGTAAACAAAGAGTTGGAGGTATTAAAATTAGCTATACCTAGTATAAATAAAGTGCTTAATAAGGGTGGGCGTTTATGTATTATTACTTTTCATTCTTTAGAAGATAGAATAGTGAAAGAAACTTTTAAGGAGTTAAATAAGGATTGTATTTGTCCACCTGAATTTCCTATTTGTGTTTGTGACAAGAAGAGAGAATTGAAAATAATAACTAAAAAACCAATTATACCTGCAGAAAAAGAAATTGCAGAAAATCCACGAGCTAGGAGTGCAAAATTAAGAATTGGTGAGAGAGTTTAAGTTCTAAAACAAAGGGGTGACGAATAAATTGGTAGTGGCAAATAAGCAGTTGGATCATTATTATCCAGAAGAGGAACGTATAAAAAGGGAAAAAGAACGTATACAGAAAGAGAAAGAGTATAGAAAGAAAAAAATTAAAAAGCAAAAGGCGAAGTCTAAATTCATAGCTATTGTTATATCCATTGTGAGTTTAGCAATGTGCTTGCTTATATTATACGGATATACTAATATTACAAAGATTAGATTGGATATAACTGAATTAGAAAAGCAAAAAGTAGAGCTTATAAAGGAAAAGGAATCTTTAGTAGCTGCACTAGAAACTGTTAAAAGTTCTACAAATATTGAAGAAGAAGCTATAACAAAATTAGGTATGGATTACCCTACTGAAGAAAAGATTGTATATCTAGATATAGATGATGAATTTCCTATTGAGGAAAAAGAAGGAGATATGAAGATAGTGGCACAATTAAAAAATGTTTTAAATATGATTATAAGTTTGTTTTAGGAGGTTTTAAGTTTGATTGCACCTAGTAATATTTCAAAAAAAAGATTGGTAATTGTCTTTGTAGTAGTATTAATAGTTATATTAGCTTTAATCATTAGATTAGGGTATATACAAATAGTAACTGGGGAAGAATTGAAGAAAGGTGCATTGGAGCAATGGACTAGAGGTATTGAAATTAAGCCTAGGAGAGGAATAATATACGATAGAAATGGGAAAAAACTTGCTATGAATATTAGCTCCTATACTGTGTGGGCAAGTCCTGCAGACATAAAAAATTCTAAAGAGACGGCTAAAAAAGTAGCAGAAGTTTTAGATATGGATGAAAATATAGTTTATGAGAAGATAACTAAAAAGACAAATGTAGAAAAGATAAAACAATGGATATCTAAAGAAGAAGCTAAAGAATTAAGAAATTTGAATTTATCAGGTATAAATATAGTAGATGATAACAAGAGGTTTTATCCATATGAGGATTTTGCAGCATATATATTAGGCTTTACCAACATAGATAATGAGGGTTTATATGGTATAGAAAAAACTTATGATAAATATTTATCTGGAAGTCCAGGGAGATGGGTTAAAATCACTGATGCTGGTGGTAGACAATTACCTTATGATGGTGAAAGGGTATTTGAACCTCAAGATGGATTAAATGTGGTTTTAACAATTGATGAGACTATTCAACATTTTGCTGAAAAAGCCGCAAAGGAATCTTTGATTACAACTAAAGCAAAAAATGTATCCATAATTATAATGGAACCAAAAACAGGGGATATATTAGCTTTAGCAAATTTACCTCAATATAATCCTAACAATCCTAGAGAACCTTTGGATGATGCTAAAAAAGAAGAATGGAAGAACCTACCACAAGACGAATTGGAAAAAAGATGGTATGATATGTGGAGAAATTTTGCTATAAATGATGCGTATGAACCTGGTTCTACATTTAAAACCATTGTAGCATCAGCAGCTATTGAAGAAAATGTTGCTAATGCAGATACAAATTTTTATTGTAACGGTTTTATAAGAGATATACCTGGTGCAGTGTTAAAATGTTTTAGATGGTACAATCCACATGGGACGCAAACTTTAAAAGAAGGGATGGAAAATTCTTGTAATATTGTGTTTGTTGAATTAGGTAGAAAATTAGGAAAAGAAAAACTATATAAATATATTAAAGCTTTTGGATTTGGAGAACCTACAGGTATAGAATTGACTGGTGAGCAAGGTGGAATTATACCATATAATACTGATATTATAAAAGAAATAAATTTGGCTACTATGTCCTATGGGCATGGAATAGCTGTGACTCCTATACAGCTTATAAATGCAGTTTCTGCCATAGCTAATGGTGGGAATTTAATGCAACCTAGATTGGTATCTCATTTAATTGATAATGAAGGGAATATAGTAAAAACAAATGAACCTAAAGTAAAAAGACAAGTGATCTCAAAGAGTACATCAGAAACAATGTTAGATATGATGGAATCAGTAGTTTCAAAAGGTACAGGAACAAATGCCTATGTTCCAGGATATAGGGTTGCAGGTAAAACTGGGACTGCCCAGAAGATAATAGATGGGAAATATGCACCTGGGAAATATATAAGTTCTTTTGTAGCTGTGGCTCCAGCAAATGATCCTAAAATTGCTGTATTGGTAATATTAGATGAGCCACAAGGAATATATTATGGAGGAAGTGTAGCTGCTCCAGTAGCAGGTAAAATTATAGAAGAGACTTTAAGCTATTTAGATATAAAACCAGAGTTTACAGAAGAGGAGAAAAAACAATTTGAATATATGGAAAAAGTTCCTGATGTGCGAAACAAGACTATAGAAGAAGCTGGTAGAATACTTATGGAACATGGATTTAGATATACTACTGATACCTATAATATATCAGAAAAGTCTAAGGTGATAGATCAATTTCCATTGCCAGAGACGGAAGTATCCAAAGGTTCCATAATAGATCTTTACTTAGATGAAGATACCAAAATGCAAGAAAAAGTTGTAATGCCAGATTTAATAGGAAAGTCTAGAGAAGATGTAATAAATATATTGGAAAATCTAAAATTAAAATATCATTTTAAAGGGACAGGAAAAGCTATAATGCAAAGACCAGAACCGGGAACAGAAGTTGATATTAATTCCATTATTGAAGTTGAATTTTCTAATTGATAATAGTAATATTATTAAGGGGCGACTTTCAAGTTGCCTTTTAATTAATTACATTAACTAATATGAAAGCAGGTGCAAGATTTGGAACTTAAAAATTTAATAGAAGGGTATGAAACGGAAATATTAAAAGGTACCACAAATATATGTATTACTGGAATAGAACATGATTCTAGAAAAATAGGTAAAGGGAATATGTTTGTTGCGATAGAAGGATTTACAGTAGATGGTCATAATTATATTAATGAGGCCATAGATAAGGGAGCTATATGTATTGTGGTACAAAAAGAAATAGAAATTGACCAAGATGTTACTGTTGTGAAAGTAGATGATACTCAACTAGCTTTAGCGAGATTTTCCTCAATATTTTATGGAGAACCTTCTAAGAAACTAAATTTAATAGGAGTGACAGGAACAAATGGGAAAACTTCAATTACATACTTAATTAAAAGTGTATTTGAAGCATCTAACAAAAAGACAGGTATAATTGGAACCATGGGAACAGTTATAGATAACAAGATATTAGACAATGCAAACACAACTCCAGAGTCAAATTTAACCCAAAGATATTTAAAGGAAATGGTAGATAAAGATATGCAATATTGTGTTATGGAAGTATCTTCTCATTCATTGGATTTGAAAAGGGTTGAATATATGGATTTCAAGGTAGGTATATTTACCAATTTGACGGAAGATCATTTAGATTATCATAAGGATATGGAAAATTATTATAAAAGTAAATTAAGATTATTTAATATTACTAGTGGATGCAATATTATCAATGTAGATGATAAATATGGAAGAAGAATCCCAAAAGATTTGGAAAACAATGTTCCTATAATTACCTATGGGATAGAAAAAAGAGCTGATATTTATGCTACTGATGTAGTTTGCCATCCAAAGGGAGTGGATTTTATATTAAATTGTCCAAAAGGTTTTATTCCTATTAATATGCATCTACTTGGTAAATTTAATGTATATAATGCTTTAGCAGCAGCAGCATGTGCAATATATTATGATATGGATTTATATAGTATAAAAAAAGGTATTGAATCTGTTAATGGTATAAGGGGTAGATTTGAATTGGTGCCTATAGAAGAGGATTATAGTGTGATTATAGATTTTGCACATACTCCTGATGGATTAGAAAAAGTTTTAACCACTATTAAACAGTTTGCAGAAGGAAGAATAGTTGTAGTATTTGGAGCTGGAGGTAATAGAGATAGAGCAAAAAGACCTATAATGGGAGAAACAGTTGCAAAATATGCAGATTTAGCTATAGTAACATCGGACAATCCAAGGTATGAGGATCCTGATAAGATTATTAAGGATATAATAGTAGGGATAGAAAGAGTAAATGGGAAGTATGTTCCAATTACCGATAGGAAAGAAGCTATAAAATATGCTTTATTAAATGCTAGACCTAAAGATACTATATTATTAGCAGGTAAAGGCCATGAAACTTATACTATAATTAAAGATGAAATTATTCCATTTGATGAAAAACAAATAGTATTAGATATACTAAAAGATATAAAAAAATAATAGCAGGATATACAAGAGAGGAGAATATATATGGTTGAATATTTAGATATAATTAGAACTACTCTTATTTCATTTATAATAACTATTATTTTAGGACCAATAATTATTCCTTTATTGAAAAGGCATAAAATTGGTCAAAACGTGAGAGATGATGGACCAGAAACTCATCTTGTAAAATCTGGCACTCCCACTATGGGAGGAATAATAATGCTTATAGCATTACTTATAACCACTGTAACTTCTGGAATGTTGAATAGGGATATGTATATATTGCTGATATCCACTTTTGGATTTGGATTGATAGGATTTATTGATGATTATTTAAAAGTTGTCAATCAAAGTTCTTTAGGGCTTAAACCTTATCAAAAATTAATTGGTCAAATAATATTAGCTATAATTTTAGCAATTTATCAGTCTCAAATATCTATGTTGGGAACAAAGGTAATAGTTCCTTTCTTAAATAATAGATATTTGGATTTAGGTGTATTATATGTACCTTTTATTGCTTTTGTAGTTGTAGGTACGGTAAATAGTGTAAATTTAACTGATGGATTAGATGGTTTAGCATCAGGGGTTACATTGATTGTATTATCCTTTTTTGGGTTAATTGCTCTTAATTGGGGAATGGGTAGTATATCAGTATTTTCTGCAGCATTAACTGGTGCATGTTTGGGATTTTTAATATACAATGCTTATCCAGCTAAAGTATTTATGGGAGATACAGGCTCCATGGCGTTAGGTGGGGCAGTAGCAGCTATAGCAATATTATTGAATTTACCTTTAATGATTCCAATAGTTGGTGGGATATATTTTGTAGAGGCTTTGTCGGTAATAATACAAGTAATTTCTTACAAACTTACTGGCAAAAGGGTATTTTTGATGAGTCCCCTTCACCATCATTTTGAACAAAAAGGATGGGATGAGACAAGAGTTGTAATAGTTTTTTGGAGCATTACCGTTATACTATGTTTAATAGGAGTAATTAGTTTAAATTAAATTAGGAAAGTTAGGTGTAAATAATGGATTTGAATGATAAAAATATACTTATACTAGGATTAGGAATTAGTGGTGTATCAACTGTTAAAGCGTTAGATAAACTAGGAGCTAATATAATTGTTAGCGATGTAAAGACTCAATATGAATTAAAAGAGTATATAGATGAGATTAAAGATATAGATGTAGTATATAAGTTAGGGACAAATGAAGTTTCTTTGGAGGATATAGATTTAATAGTAAAAAGTCCAGGAGTACCTTTAGATTTACAAGTTTTAAAAGATGCTAAACTAAAGGGTATAGAGGTAATTACAGATTTAGAATTAGCTTATAGACTAAATCCCAATAAAAATATAATTGCTATTACTGGAACCAATGGCAAGACTACTACAACTACTTTAACAGGGGAATATTTTAAAAAAGCTGGATACAATGTTTATGTAATGGGTAATATTGGAGTAGGAGTTTTATGGGATATGATAAATTCTAAGGATGATGATATATTCATAATTGAAGCTAGTAGTTTCCAATTGGAAAATACTATTGAATTTAAACCAAAAGTAAGTTTAATATTAAATTTAACTCCAGATCATTTAAATTGGCATAAGACTTTTGGAAACTATATAGAAGCAAAGAAAAAAATATTTAAAAATCAAGGCAAAGATGAATACACGGTATTAAATTATGATGATTCCTTACTAAGGAATATGAAAGATGAAGTGAAATCTAATTTAATATGGTTTAGTGTGAATAATAAGCTTTCTAAAGGAATATATATTGAAGATGAATATATTGTAATAGATGATGGAATAAAAATTGAAAAAGTACTTAAAACTGAAGATGTAAAAATTATTGGAGAGCATAATTTAGAAAATGCCCTTGCTAGTGTAGCGATTGCATGGATCATGGGATTAGATATAGATATTATTAGAGATGTACTTAGAACTTTTCCTGGAGTAGAACACAGGATAGAATATGTAACTACTATAGATGGAGTCAAATTTTATAATGATTCTAAAGGTACAAATTCGGATGCTAGTATTAAAGCTATTGAAGCTGTAGATAGCCCTATTATATTAATAGCTGGAGGTATGGATAAGGGAACTGAATTTGATGACTTAATATTATCTTTTAAAGGTAAAGTTAAGGCACTAGTACTTTTAGGAGAAACCAAATATAAATTAAAAGAAACTGCAATTAAATATGGATTCGATAAGGTTTATTTAGTAGAAAATATGGAAGAGGCAGTTAAAAAAAGCTTTGAGTTGGCTGAACAGGGAGATAATGTGTTGCTTTCTCCAGCATGTGCTAGTTGGGATATGTATGATAGTTTTGAAACTAGAGGGGAGCATTTTAAGCAGATAGTATATGGTTTGAAGGAGGAATAGAATGGCTAAAAAAGTTAAAAAAAGAGCTCCTGATTTTACCTTACTTCTATCTACTTTACTATTGGTAATTATTGGTATAATAATGGTGTTTAGTTCATCTTGGCCAGAAGGAATTAAGACTTTTAATAATGGTTACTATTTTTTAAAAAAACAATTATTTGCAGCAGGTTTAGGTTTTGTTGCTTTACTTTTCTTTATGAATTTTGACTATAGAAGATTAAAGAAAATGTCTTGGTTTATCTATATAATCTCTATACTTAGTGGATTGTTGGTTTTTACATCTTTAGGAGTTACTAAAAAAGGAGCGAGAAGGTGGGTAGATCTTGGTTTTACCACTTTCATGCCTTCAGACGTTATAAAACTTGGATCAATTATCTTTTTAGCTGCTTATCTATCCAATAGGAAAGATAAGATTAAAGATTTTATAAAAGGTTTGTTACCAGCTTTAGTTATTGTAGGAATCTCCTGCGGAATAATATATTCTCAAAAGGATCTATCGACTACTATCACATTGGCAGGAACTCTTATAAGTATGTTGTTTGTAGCAGGTATGAAAATATCTCATATGTGTTTCTTGATGATTATAGCAGGTTTAGGATTATTTAAAGCTATAACTGACGAGGAACATAAATATAGAATGAAAAGGGTCACTAGTTTTTTGGATCCGTTTGCTGACAAAAGCGATACAGGATGGCAGGCAGTACAATCCCTATATGCTTTAGGTTCTGGAGGATTGTTTGGATTAGGTTTAGGGAAAAGTAGACAAAAATTTTTTTATATTCCTGAACCATATAATGATTTTATATTTGCCATTATTGGAGAGGAACTAGGGTTTTTAGGGGCTTTAACTGTTATTATATTATTCTTTTTATTAATATGGAGAGGTGTTAGAATAGCCTTAAATATAGAAGATCTGTTTGGATGTTTGCTTGCAACAGGAATAGTGGCTTTGATAACTATACAATCATTAATCCACATTGCTGTTGTAACGTCTTGTATACCACCTACAGGAATACCTTTACCATTTGTTAGTTATGGAGGTACTTCATTAATATTATATATGTCAGCCATTGGTATTTTATTAAATATATCTAGACATGTATCTACAGATAGGAGTTGAAAATTATGCGCTATTTAATTACAGGTGGAGGAACTGGAGGACATATTTATCCAGCTTTAGCCATAGCAAATGAAATAAAAAAAAGGCATAAGGATGCAGAAATTTTATATGTTGGGACAGAAAAAGGATTAGAATCTGAATTAGTTCCTAGGGAAGGTTATGAATTTAGGACTATAAGGGTAAAAGGTATGCCTAGGCGTATTAACAAAGAATCTTTTATAGCATTAAAGGAATTATTTTTAGGTCTTAAAGACGCTAATAGGATTATTAAGGAATTTAATCCTGATATAGTAATTGGTACTGGAGGTTATGTATGTGGTCCAGTTGTTTACAAAGCTAGTAAAAAAAAGATACCTACCATAATTCATGAACAAAATGCATTTCCTGGAATTACAAACAAAATTCTTTCTAGATATGTAGATAAGGTTTTAGTTACTTTTGAGGAATCCATTAAATATTTTAAATATCCCGAAAAGGTTATTGTTACAGGTAATCCAATACGAAAGAGTATATTAGAGGTAGATTTAGATAAAGCTTATAAGGATTTAAATATTCACCCTAATATTCCATTTATATTATCCTTTGGAGGAAGTGGTGGACAAAAGAAATTAAATGAAGCTATGTTATATGTGATTAAAAATAATATATCAAAGGATCATTTACAAATATTTCATATTACTGGTAAGCGATTTTATGAAGATTTTATGAATAGATTAAAAGAAGAAAAGTTGAACTTAGGTGATAATATAAAAGTTTTTCCTTATTTTTATGATATACCAAAAGCCATCAATACTGCAGACTTGGTGGTAACTTCAGCTGGTGCGATAACTTTAGCAGAAATTTCTGCAGTTGGTGTTCCTAGTATTCTTATACCTAAAGGTTATACTGCAGAAAATCACCAAGAGTATAATGCAAGAGCTTTTGAACAAAATGGTGCTTCCGTAGTTATATTAGAAAAAGATTTAACGGGAGCTAAACTGGAGGAGGCAATTTATACTCTTATAGGAGATAAAAAGTTGTTGGAAAATATGCGTAAAAATAGTAAAAGAATGGGTAAGATTGATGCAGTAGATAGGATTGTAGATATCATTGATTCCTTAATAATGTAAACAACTTTGTCACACTTCCAATATGTGTGCATAATATGATGATATACTTAAGCATTAGCATATTGGAGGTGCAATAATGGATAGGATAATTGTCTACGGTGGGAATAAATTGACAGGGGAGGTAAATGTTTCAGGTGCCAAAAATGCAATTTTACCCATATTGGCAGCTACTGTAGTTGGAGGTAATGAAAGTACAATTTTTAATGTTCCAAATCTGAGAGATGTAGAAGTTATGGAGAAAATACTTTTATCTCTTGGTTGTAAAATAAAGCGTGTGGATAATATTATGTGGGTTGATTCTAAACCTTTAGATCAAGTGAAAATTCCAGATGAGTTGGCAAGAGAAATGAGATCTTCGATAATACTTATGGGTGCAATGTTGTCTCGATGCGGGGAAGTAATCATAAGTTATCCTGGAGGCTGCGAAATAGGACCTAGACCTATAGATATGCATTTAAAAGCATTAAAGGATTTAGGTGCAGAGATAGAGGAGTCCCATGGCTTTATACATTGCAAGGCAAATGAACTTAAAGGAACTGAAATACAGCTGGATTATCCTAGTGTAGGAGCAACGGAAAATATAATATTAGCTGCTGTTAAAGCTCAAGGTACTACTATTATTCGAAATGCAGCCAGGGAACCAGAAATAGTAGATTTACAAAATTATTTAACTAAAGCTGGAGCTAGAATAAGTGGAGCCGGAACAAGTGTTATAATAGTTGAAGGAGTAAATGAATTCGAAAAAGATGTTACTCATTATACCATGCCAGATAGAATAGTTGCTGGAACTTATATGATAGCTTCTGCAATTACACAAGGAGAAATTATATTAAAAAATATTATTACAGACCATCTTCAAGCTGTGATTGCAAAATTAAAAGAGGCTGGTTGTTTAATATATAGTGATGAGAATTCTTTGAAGATAATAGGACCTGAGAGGATAAATTCCATAGAAATGGTACAAACTTTACCTTATCCTGGTTTTCCAACAGATATGCAAGCACAGATTATGGCGTTGTTGAGTATTGCTAATGGTATTAGTATTATATCAGAAACAGTGTTTGAGAATAGATTTAAACATGTTGAAGAGTTAATAAGAATGGGTGCAAATATTAAAACTTTTGGTAAAGTGGCAATTGTAAAGGGAGTAAAGGAATTAACTGGTGCGAAGACTACAGCTAAAGATTTAAGAGGGGGAGCAAGTTTAGTGTTAGCCGGATTGGCTGCAAAGGGAAAAACTGAAATAGAAAATGTCTACCATATAAAAAGAGGATATGAAGATTTTCATAAAATCTTAAAAGGTCTTGGTGCTAATATTGAGTTGGTAGAATAGCAGCATTTGCTGCTAAAATAGTGATGGACAAGCGAGTGGGTGATGCAAAATCATGAAAAAAACCAAAAAACATAGAGGGAAAAAGAAAAGAAAAAGTTTTTTAAAATTTATTTTATTTATATTGACATTTGGTATTATATATTTATTTGTATTTAATACGAATTTTTTTCATATAGAAAAAATTCAAATAGTTGGCAATGAAAAAATGAGTTATGGTGAAATACTCAATGCGTCTACCTACACGAAAGGGGAAAATATTTTTAAAATTAGTAAAAAGCAAGGGGAAGAAAATTTAAACAAATTACCCTACATAAAAGAAGCAAAAGTTAAAAGAAAATTACCCAAAAGCTTAATAATTCAGGTGGAAGAACGAGAAGAGGTTGCAATAGTACCTTATATTGGTGCTTTTATCTATATAGATGAGGAAGGCAATGTTCTATCTATAAAGGAAAAGAAAGTTCAAGGTGAATTACCTCAAATTTTTGGTATTGAGTTGGTAGATGTAATACCAGGAGAGAATTTATTTGATGATGAAGATAGACAAGCGTATAGGGAGTTTATAAAATTGAGTAAACAGAGAGATTTATTAAAATTAATGAAATGTATTAATTTTTCCGATAATAATAATATAGATATTGAATTAATAGATGGTATTAAGGTTGCCTTTGGCCCCTTAGATAATGTAAAATATAAATTAAGCTTCTTATATCAAATTTTAAAAGATCTAGATAAGAAAGAGATAACTGCAAAACAAATTCTATTAAATAAAGGTGAAAATCCGATTGTGGTTATAGATGATTAAATAGGGGGATTTATATGAAAAAATCAAATGGTCGATTGGCAATTGCTATGGTTTCGCTATTTCTAGGTATTATATTGGCCGTACAATTTAAAACTGTAAATAAAACCTTAGGTGAAGGAGTATTACCTACTCAGAGGGCACAGCAATTAGCATTAGAGTTGAAAAAAGCTCAAGAAGAAAGAGATGCAGCATTAAAAGCTTTGGCTGAATTAGAGGAAAAGATAAAATTATATGAAAAAGGTGAAGCAGAAAACAATGTATATGCTGAGAATTTGTACAAGGATTTGGAAAGATATAGGATGTTAGCAGGATACGTAGATTTAGAAGGACCGGGGATAGTATTGGAAATTCATGATCCACCTGCTGATGTGCAATTTGGAATTGAATATACAATTGCAGAAGATGTGGATTTAATCCTTCAAATTATCAGTGTTTTAAATGCAGCTGAAGCAGAGGCTATTTCTATTAACGATCAACGTTACACTGCTTTCACGGAAATAGAAAAAGCTGGAGACCATATTGAGATAAATGGAGTGTCTGTTGGTGCACCAATTATAGTAAAAGCTATTGGAGATCCAGAAACTTTAGAATCAGCTTTAGCTATTAAAAGAGGAATTGTCTGGACTCTAGAATATTATGACTATAATGTCCATTTAACTAAAGAAAAAAATGTTCAAATACCAAAATATAGGAAGTTAAAGGAATTTATATATGCAAAACCAGTAGAGCAAGATTCAAATTAAATTTAGGTGATAAATATGAATAATGTTAAAAAACCTAGTATTATAATATTGATTTTTTCTATTTTTCTAGGCATGTTCATGGCTGGACAATTTAAACAAAATATACCAACCATTGCACCTGTTACTTTAAGGTCAATTCAAACAACTAAAAATAATATAGATACATTGAATAAAGAGATAGAGGATTTAAATGCGTTACTTAAAGAGAAGGAAGAACAGTTAAATATGCTGGAAAACATAGCTAGTGGTGATGAAAATATTATAGATGTATTAAATGATGAATTAAAAAAATATAAAAATCTTGCTGGCTTTGAAGAAGTAGAAGGTCCAGGAGTTATTATTACAATGCAGGACAATATGGCAGAAGAGGCTTTTGGTGAAGTGTTTAATTCAGACTTAATTCATGATATAGATGTATTAAGGATTATAAATGATTTAAGATGTGCTGATGCAGAAGCTATAAGTGTAAATGGTCAAAGGATTTTCTCTATGTCTGAAATTAAATGTGGAGGTCCAGTTATTAGAGTTAATGGTAAAAGTTTAGGAACTCCTTTTGTAATTAAAGCTATAGGTGATCCCAAATTATTATCAGCAGCAATAAATGCACCTAATACTTATGCTTATGCATTGAAACACATTGACCAAATATATATAGAATTAACTACGGAAGATAATGTGAGAATTCCAGCATACAATGGAAGGTTTAATTTTAAATATGCTAAACCATTAAAAGAAGGTGATTAATATGTTTTTTGCGTTAATAGGTATAGTTATTGGATTGGTAATTGGACTTATTTTACCATTTACTTATAATGCGGCTTATTCTTTGTATATTTCTGTAGCTATATTGGCATGCCTGGATTCGGTTTTTGGTGGAATAAAGGCTAATTTAGAAAAGAAATTTGATACTAGTATTTTTATATCAGGATTCTTTGGAAATGCTATATTGGCAGCATTTCTAGCTTATATTGGTGATAGACTTGGAGTGCCATTATATTATGCTGCTATATTTACATTTGGTGGAAGATTATTTGAAAACTTTGCTAGTATTAGAAGAATTCTTTTAAACAAACGAAAAACTGAAACAAAAGTAGAAAAATAATAAATAATAGTTTAAATTTTTATTTTTATAAGTATAATTAATATAATATGTTTATTATGTTTGTTTGATAAAGTATTAGTCCTATATTAGCTTTTTAACCAATAGAGAAGGGGGTAAAACTTGTGTTTGATTTTGATGTGGAAGTTGAAGAATTTGCGAAGATAAAAGTTTTGGGTGTTGGTGGTGGCGGAAACAATGCAGTGAATAGGATGATTGAATGTGGAGTGAGAGGTGTAGAATTTATTGCAATAAATACAGATAGACAAGCTTTATATTCATCAAGAGCAGAACATAAATTGCAAATTGGAGAGAAGCTAACTAAAGGATTAGGTGCTGGTGCTAATCCTGAAATTGGTATGAAAGCAGCTGAAGAAAATAGAAATGAAATTGTGGAAGCTTTAAAAGGTGCTGATATGGTATTTATTACTGCAGGTATGGGAGGGGGAACAGGCACTGGGGCAGCTCCTATAGTTGCTGAAGCTGCAAAAGAATTAGGAATATTAACAGTAGGAGTAGTGACTAAACCTTTTACTTTTGAAGGAAGAAAAAGAGCAGTTCAAGCTGAAAAGGGAATTGAAGAGTTAAAAGAAAAAGTCGATACACTAGTAACCATACCAAATGATAGATTATTGCAGGTAGCAGAGAAGAAAACTACTATGGTGGAAGCCTTCATTATGGCAGATGAGGTTCTTAAACAAGGTATACAAGGAATTTCTGATTTGATCGCTGTTCCTAATTTAATCAATTTGGATTTTGCTGATGTTAAAACTATTATGCAAAATCAAGGTATAGCTCATATGGGTATTGGCAAAGCCTCAGGAGAAAACCGAGCAGTAGAAGCTGCAAAACAGGCAATAAAGAGTCCATTATTGGAAACTTCAATTGATGGTGCTAAAGCGGTATTGTTAAATATTACAGGTGGTGAAGATTTAGGACTATTTGAGGTAAATGAGGCAGCAGATTTAATAAGGCAATCAGTTGATCAAGATGCAAATATCATATTTGGGGCAGGTATAGATGAATCTTTAAAAGAAGAAATAACAATAACAGTAATTGCGACAGGATTTGATAAAGATAGATCGCTTAGGAAAACATTGATGGAAGAATCTAAACTACAGGATGAAAGTGCTGCTACCACTGAATTTGATTTAGAAGATTTAGATATTCCTACATTTTTAAGAAAGAGAAATTAACTTTAAAACTAAAGCTTTTTGTCGAAAAAACGTTTCTCAAAGTTGAGATACGTTTTTTTTATTGTATAAATAATGACAAATTTTTATTTATAAATTTTATATAATGGACATAAATATTTTAGTTTTGAATATGTTTTTAGTATAGATATTTTTAAAGGAGGTATTGGGTTGTATGTATATGC
>FZPS01000023.1_pt90 | contig 18053 bp, 16 predicted proteins | sample 1817821 | NCBI WGS metagenome assembly FZPS01 (sample SAMEA104158645, study PRJEB21678) | metagenome | place: Germany | collected 2015-04-21
GTGCAGGGAGGAACGATTGTTCAGCACCTGATCGGCCGCTTAGAGTGCCGCTTTGCTGACATCATGGTTTCCAGCGCCTCTCCGGAGCTTTATGATCCGGAAAAAGTCCGGGTGATCCAGGATATCTACCAGGATGTGGGGCCTTTAGGGGGCATCCACGCAGCCCTGGTCAGCGCCAAGAGCGAGGCGGTCTTTGTGATAGCCTGCGATATGCCCTATGTAGAGGTTTCCTACATTGACTTCATGATGGGCGAGCTCGAAAAGGGCAGCTATGACGCCTGTGTCACAGGGCGCGGGGACCACTTGGAGGTCTTTCACTCCTTTTTCTGCCGCTCAGCCCTGGCGTCCCTTGAAAGCGAACTGGCTGCGGGACATTTCTCTGTGCAGCGCTTTACCAAAAAGATCAATTCCCTGATCATCCCTGAATCGGAAGCGACGAAGCATCTGCCTGACTGGCGCGCCTTTACAAACATCAACACGCCTGAGGAGTATGCCGAGTTTCAGAGGAAAGGGGAGGAGGGCAAAACATGGAAGTGACCAAAGGCTTTGAGATAATAAGGATTACGGACGGAGAAAAAAGTGTTGTCCAGGACCAAGTCATTGTGGAGCACGATTTGGCAGTCTATGTAAATGGTGAGCATTTCGTAGACATGCTCTGCACACCCAAGGATCTGGAATGCCTGGTCTACGGCCATCTCTTCGCGGAAGGCGTGATCGGCAGCAGGACAGATGTGGCGGAGCTCACAATCGAGGGCCAGCGTGCCGATGTCACCCTAAAACCCCAACTTAAGCTGGAGAAAAGAGTCCTCCAAAACAAAGTTCTCCTGCAGGTTGAGGACATTTTTGCCGCGGTTGGCGCGTTCCATGGCCAATCCGATCTTTTCGCCGCAACCGGCGGCGTGCACAACTGCAAGCTGCACCACCTCAACGGCCAGACCATTTTCAAGGAAGATCTGGGACGGCATAACGCAGGTGACAAGGCGTTGGGCCAAGCCCTCCTGGAGGACTGGGATCTCTCCCAGGTGTATATGATCACCAGTGGGAGGGTGCCGAAATACATGGCCCAAAAGGCCGTCAACACAGGCATTTCGATTGTCATCTCCAAGTCAGCACCGACGAATCAGGCAGTTCAGCTTGCCCGTGCCCACGGACTCACTCTGTGCGGCTTTGTCAGGGGCAGGCGCATGAACATCTACAGTGCACCGGAGAGAATATTAGGCATTTAAGTGCTGAAAAGAGGACTGCAGCGATGTTGCAGTCCTCTTTGTAATCGTGCAGTGTGTTATTCTATTTTGTTCCAAGTGAAAAAGGATGTCTTCTGTGTTATAATGATGAAAATATTAATATTCCATCCTATTATGATTGTATGCGCGAGATAGTTCGCGACTGGAGGCGCGTAAGGCCGGAAAGAGGAGTGTTCTGTTTTGTTCGCAATCGAAAGACACGGAAAGGTCTTAGACTACATCAATGAGAGGAAAAAAGCCAGCGTTAAAGAGTTGAGCCAGCACTTTAGAGTGTCCAAAGTGACGATCCGCCGAGACCTGGATGAGCTGGTGCGCAGAGGTCTTGTGATCAAGACCCATGGCGGGGCGCTTTCTTTGGACAACAGCTTTTCTTCCGAGATACCCTATGAGAAGAAGTTCATGCAGAACGTAGAGGCCAAGAAGAAGATTGGACTCCTGGCGGCTCGCATGGTTGAGCCTGATGACGTGATCATTCTTGATGCTGGTTCTACTACACTGGAGATCGCTGCACAGCTAAGACCTCTTGATGAAGTGACGGTTATTACCAATGATTTGAAGATTGCGGTGGCTTTGGCGCACAAACCGGGAGTACAATTGATGGTCACAGGAGGGGTTCAGGAAAAAGGCGTCTACACCTTAACCGGATCTACCGCCGAGGAGTTCCTCTCGAAGATCCGTGCCAAGAAGACATTCTTGGGCGCAGATGCCATCAGCTTGGAGTATGGCATCACGAATCGCACCTTCCAGGAAGTGTCGGTGAAGAGATGCATGATGAAGGCGGCAGATGAAGTGATTCTGGTTGCCGATCACAGTAAGTTTGACAAAAAAGTCTTTGCCTTCCTCTGTGAACTGCAGGAGGTCGACCAGATCATTGTCGATCGCATGGAGCCTGACTTGAAGACGGAGCTGACCAGGATGGGGATAAAAGTTACTGTTGCCGATGAAGTGGTGGACGATTTGGAAGATGCAAACTAGAGGCTTTTGACAGCATAGTGTACAACTGTTTGGTTTTGGAACGCAAAAAAAAATAAAAACAAGCAGGGTTTTGGTTGTGCATGTTGAATTCGTTTACAAACGAAAGCAAAAACACACAAAACAAACACATTGCATAAGCAGCACATGTTGTTTTGCTAAGTCGTTCGAGCTAATCGGACTATTAGGGGGGTGTTAGGCGGTAATCCGATCAGCAGAGCCCATGCTCACAGCCTGCGGCTGGACTGGCTCAAAATTGTCCACACAGAATGATCTAAATTTTTGAGGAGGAAAGAACTATGAAAAAAAGAATTGGTTTGCTCTTAGTTGTAGCACTAGTAATTGCGGCAGTTTCTGCTCCTTTTGTTGCCGCTCAGGCCAAGTATACCATTGCTAACGTGCCTAAGATGGTAGGTATTGCCTGGTGGGATAGAATGGAAGTAGGTAACAAGCAGTTCAGCTCCGAGACCGGTCATGAAGTGTTCCAGATTGGTTCTCACCAATTGGATCCTGCTGAGCAGGTCAGAGCAATTGAAGACGTAATCGCCCAAGGCGTTGACGCAATCAACGTAATTCCTGTTTCTCCTGAAGCACTGGAGCCAATCCTGGGCAGAGCGATGAATGAAGGCATCGTTGTTATCGCCCACGAAGCTTCTAATCTCCAGAACGTGCACTATGACGTAGAAGCATTTGAGAACCGTGCTTACGGTGCTCACCTTATGGAAAACCTCGCTCAGGAAATGGGCGGTGAAGGCGGCTACATCATCATGGTTGGCGCTTTGACCATGGCTACTCACCAAGAGTGGGCACAAGGCGCTATCGAGTACCAGGAAGCAAACTATCCAAATATGTATCAAGTAGCTCCAATGGTTGAAATGGCATCCGAAGGCGGCGCACAGGAAGCTTCCTACGTAGTTGCCAGAGAAGTTATCGCAACCTACCCAGACATTAAAGGCTTCATCGGCATGGATATGCTCAATCCTCCGGGAATTGCCATGGCAGTAGAAGAAGCCGGCAAGTCCGGTCAAATCGCTGTAACAGGCACCAGCCTTGTATCCGTTGCCAGAGACTACCTCGAAAACGGAACCATCAAGACCATCTCCTTCTGGGATCCTGCCATTGCCGGACGGGCCATGTGCGCTCTCGCAGTTAAAGTCATTGAAGGTGAAGAGATTGTTGACGGTATCGACCTTGGCGTACCTGGCTTCGAGAACTGCACCGTTGACGGCAAGCTCGTCATCGGCTCCGCCTGGGTAGACGTAAATATCGACAACATGGAAGATTACAACTTCTAAACTAAGACATTAAGGGAAGATACTTCGCAGGGAAGTATCTTCCCTTTCTTTCGCTTTCGATCAACGGTCTAGACTCACGACCAGCACATGAAACCGGAACTTAACACAAAGAAAACGGCCATTAAATGGCTGTTTTTTCTCCCTGTCCGGCTGCAGAAAAAAGGTTTATTTTTCTTCGAAAAAAATCACAATGACAAGCAGGGTTTTGAAAATCAATGTGGAATCGCTTATAAAAGAAAGCAAAAGCACACAAACGAAACCAAAGAAATCCAGCTGGAAGAAACAGAAGTTGACAATACTAATTTGATTGGTTTCTAATAGAAGCAGCAGATCAGGAGATATGTCCCAGGGATGTATCTCCTGAAGAGAGCCTTGGCATAATCAGCGGCCAAAAGAGGAATCGTTAGTTTAGACCATAAAATTAGGGTAAAATCCCAAGATCAACTGGAGTGGGGAATGTGAAAAAAATTGTAGAGCTGAAAAATGTAGTCAAAACATTTTCTGGCGCGGTGGCCCTTGATGGGATGAATTTGACCATTTATGAAAGGGAAATCCGGTGTCTCATCGGTGAAAACGGTTGTGGCAAATCAACCATGATCAAGGGCATCTCTGGGTATCATAAGTTTGATAGCGGAGAACTGATTATTAATGGCAAGCATTATCAGAACATTACACCGCGGGAAGCTATGGACGAAGGGATTCAAGTCATTTACCAAGACTTTGCACTCTTTCCCAATATGACCGTTGCCGAAAATATCATGATGATTGATTCAACGACGCAAAACCGCAGGCTCGTCAATTGGAAAAAGATGAAGGAAGAGGCGCGGCGGACGTTAGAGCGAATCAAGTTCGACATTGATGTGGATAAGTATGTTGCCGACCTGAATGTGGCCGAGAAGCAGATGGTGGCCATCAGCCGAGCGATTGCACAAGAGGCCAAGCTGCTGATTATGGATGAGCCAACATCAGCCCTAACCAATGCAGAGGTTGAAAAGCTGTTTGACGTGGTTCGGGAACTTAAGAAAAATGGTGTGTCGGTCCTCTTTGTTACCCATAAGCTGGATGAAGTAATCAGGGTTTCCGACTCAATCACGGTGATGCGAAACGGAAAGAACGTCTACGAATCCAACGAAAATACCCTTTCCAAGGAAGACATGATCTATTACATGACCGGAAAGAGGCTGAGCGAACAGCGTTCGGAGGATGTTAAACGGGAAGGGGTGCCGGTTCTGGAGGTTCGCAACTACAACCTCGACGGTGCCTTCAAGAATGTCAACTTCTCCCTGTATAAAGGTGAGATCCTGGGTATCAGCGGCCTGATGGGCTGCGGCAAGGATCGGCTGGCCAAGGCTCTCTTCGGGATCGAGCCTGCTTCCTCAGGTGAAGTGCTGATTAACGGCAAGCCCATCGGTCTGATTAGAAGAGTTCAGGATGCTTTGGACCACAATATTGGCTATGTCCCGGAAGACCGCTTGACCGAGGGACTCCACATGGACCATACCATCGCTGATAATGCGATTGCCCGCATTATTAAGCAGCTCCGGGGGAAATATTCTCTCCTGAGCAAAGAAGTAGTCCGGGATAAACAGGACGAGACCCTGTCCATGGTGCGCATTACTGGCCTCCGGCGCGATAATCCCGTCAGGACCCTCTCCGGCGGCAACCAGCAGAAAGTTGTCTTGGTGAAATGGCTGGCGGCAAACCCGGATATCCTGATTCTCAATGCTCCGACAGTAGGCGTTGACGTTGGTGCGAAGAGTGAGATTCATGATATTGTAAGGGATTTGGCCAAACGGGGAGTGTCAACTATTGTTATTTCAGACGACATTCCTGAAGTCGTCCAGGTTTGTCAGCGTGTCCTGATCATGGAAAATGGAGAAATTGCCAGCGAACACTTGGTCAAGGACATTACGATTGAGCAGTTGGAAGCAATGATTTCCGGAAAAAATAAAATGGTGGATGCGCAATGAAAAAATTACTGAAATCAAATGAGTTGGTGTTGGTAGGGATTATTCTGATTCTGTGGGTCGCTTTCGGTTTGGTGAACCCCAACATTTTGAGCATATCTAACGTCTTTTCAATTACCAGAGCCAGCATTGTGACTGCAACTTTTGCCTTGGCGGCGATGCTGGTCATGATTGTCGGCGGTGTGGACATCTCATTCTTGGCCATCGGGTCCTTTGCCATGTATGTGGTGGTCAAGTATTTTGTGGAAATGCAGCTGCTGGGAGCGTCCATGGCAGTCATCTTCCTGGCTGCAATAGCAGTGGGAATCGTCCTGCATCTGATTAACTGGTTCTTTATCGATCGTTTGAGCCTGCCGATTTTCATTGTGACTGTAGGCACTCAAAGCCTCTACAAGGGCTATCTCTTAGCCTTCGTGGGCACATCCTATATCACCAGGCTGCCCGACAGCCTGCGGGCCCTCGCCACACGCTACGTAGCCTCTGTGACAGACCAGAACGGCATTACCTATAACCTGCACATTTTAGTGCTAGTGGTTGCAGTCATGTATGTCCTGGTGCACCTGCTCCTGACCTACACCACGCTGGGCCGGCATGCCTACGCCATCGGCGCAGATGCTACAGCAGCCAAGCGTGCGGGGATTAACATCTCTAAGACCCGCTTCCTGATCTTTGTCATTGCCGGGGCGATTGCCGGGATTGCGGGCATGTTCCACGGGACACTGAACCGCACTGCTGTACCTGCGGATATTGTCGGCGGAGAGCTGGCAGTAATTGCCGCTGTTTTCCTGGGAGGGGGAGCATCCAAGCGGGCGAGGGGTTCGGTTTTAGGCACAGCTTTAGGTGTCTTCCTGCTGGCGCTTATCTCCAACAACCTGATTCTGTTGGGAATCCCGTCCTACTGGCAGCAGGCAGTGACCGGAACAATCATTATTGTAGGTATTGTACTTCAATCGCTTAGAGGAGCTACTCAGCTAGGAAAGAAAGGGGCAAGCTCATGACGACTCGCTCAGGTGACAGACGCTTCTTGGCTCAATTCAAAGATGCCAATGTTATTAGACTGATTTTCGTAACCATCATTGTCTTTGTGATTATGTCTCTGCTCAGGCCTCAGCTGTTTTTGACAGCCCGCAACTTTAGGTCTATGGGCTACCAGTTGGCTGAACTCGGATTCTACTCCATGGCCATGATGATGACGATGGTTTCCGGCGGAATTGACCTGTCCATCATCGCCATCTCCAACTTCTCCGGAATTGCAGCAGCCTTTATTCTGCGTGCGGCTGCACTAAACGGAGCGGCAGGATTCACCCTGCTTCTCTACGGGCTGTTGGCTGTGGGTGTGGCACTCTTAATCGGGATTCTCTGCGGGCTGCTCAACGGGCTTATCATTTCTCGGCTGCGCATCCCAGCCATGCTGGTGACGTTGGGAACCATGAACCTCTTTACCGGCCTGGCCATCATCCTGACCAAGGGTAAGTCGGTTTCCGGCTTCCCGTCACAGGTTCTTTATCTAGGAAACAACACGCTCTTGGGTCTGCCTATTCCCCTGTGGTTCCTCATCGGCGGACTGATCGTGACCAGTATTCTCCTGGAGCGCACCAGCTACGGCTTTGAGCTGAAATTTGTCGGGCAAAACCCCATTGCCAGCTTGTTCACAGGTATGAACAACGAGAAGATCCTGGCCAAGACCTATGTTTACAGCGGGATTTTGAGCGCCATTGTCGGGCTCATCGTGCTTACCAGAACGAACTCTGCCAAAGCAGACTTCGGACAGAACTACCTCTTCCAGGCAATTCTCTGTTCTGTTCTAGGGGCTACTAACCCTGACGGCGGTTACGGCAAAGTAACCTGTCTGACCTTAGCCCTGATTTCGCTGCAGTTCTTGTCCAGCGGATTTAACATGCTGAGGCTCGGGGGCTACCACAAGGAGTTTGCCTGGGGCGTCCTGCTGCTAGCTGTGTTGACTTACAACTTCATTAGAGAGCGCCGCATGCAGCGGACTGGTGCAGCACGGGCGAAGTCTTAAACGGAGGTGAATGCTGTGGGTAAGCGTTATCTTTTAGGATTTGACTGTGGAACTTACGAATCCAAGGGCGTGATTATGGACGAAAATGGCGTTATTGTCGTCCAGGCCGCATCGCCCCATGTCTTGAAAGTTCCCCAGCCAGGCTTTGCAGAGCATGATCCGATCAATGACTGGTGGATGGGTTTTAAGAAAATCGTGAGGGAACTGCTGGACAAGAGCGGAGTGGATCCCCAGAGCATTGCCGGGATTGGAATCAGCACCATTATGGCGGCTATCACTCCCGTTGACGAGAACTTCAACCCCCTGCGCAACGCCATTCTTTACGGCATTGACACCCGCGCGGCCAAGCAGGCTGAAGAGCTGAACCGGGAAATCGGCGAAGAAAGAATGAAAAGGATCAGCGGTGCAACCTGCACAGTGGAATCCTTTGGGCCAAAAATTAAGTGGATTAGGGACAATGAGCCCGAAGTCTACGCCAAGACCAAGTGCTTCACTATCGCATCGGGATTTTTGACTGCCCGGCTGACAGGCAGATTCTGTGTGGATCGCTACTCTGCCATGCGGGCCCAGCCCATGCTGGACTACCGCACTATGACCTGGAGTGATGAGCTCACAGAGTATGTATGTCCCGCCCATATGCTGCCAGAAATTGTCCACACCACAGATGTGATTGGAACTGTAACCAAGCAGGCGGCGGAAGAGACCGGCCTGGCAGAAGGGACGCCTGTGATTGCCGGAACAACCGATGCCGGTGCCGAGGCGGTAAGTGTCGGGGTGGTGGAACCTGGCGATGTGATGCTGATGTATGGATCTACTGCCTTTATGATTCAGCTGACAGACAGATTGGTTGACGCTGCGCCGCTTTGGTCAGGGCATGCCGTGCTCAAGAATGTTTACACCATTACTTCAGGCATGGCCACTACAGGCTCACTGACCAGGTGGCTGCGGGACAATTTCGCCAAAGAACTCGTGGAACAGGAAGAAAAGAAAGGCATCAATGCCTATGCCGCCCTCTTTACAGAGGCGGAGAACATACCGGCAGGTTCCGACGGGCTGATTATCCTCCCCTATTTTGCCGGCGAACGCATGCCGATTCAGGATCCCTTGGCGAAGGGTGTGATCTTCGGTCTCAACTTGCGCCATACCCGGGGGCATATAGTCAAAGCGGCCTTTGAAGGGGTAGGATACGGCATCGACCAAAACCTGCAGCTGATGCGGCAGGCGGGCTTCCCCCTGGACAATGTCATGGCCGTAGGCGGAGGAACCAAGTCCAGGCTGTGGCTGCAGACAGTGAGCGATATTTGCGGCATCAAGCAGACGGTGCCCAAGGTTACCTTTGGAGCATCCTACGGTGACGCCATGCTCGCGGCCCTGGGAGTAGGCATCATTGACTCGCCTAGGGAGATCAAGAAATGGATTGAAGTTGACTATGTAACTGAACCAAATCCAGAGCATCGTGAGCTTTATGATAGAAACAAGAAACATTTTGCTGAGCTGTACAAGCTCAACAAACACATCATGCACGCTTTAGAGGCGTAGGAAAAGGAGTGATCACTATTCGCTTAGAGACCTTACTCAGAGAAACCTGTCTGATTCCTGCCCTGGCGGGGTTTGAACAGAAGATGGCCGCTTATATGCAGGAAAAGTTTGAAGAAATGGGCTATGAGGTCACTATCGATCTGTTCGGCAACTGCATAGCCAAAGTTGAAGGTAAGGATCCCGAGGCAGAGCCGGTTATGATCTTCGGCCACATGGATCAGCTTGGCTTCCTGGTGAAGTACATTGAAGGCAACGGCTTTCTCAGGCTGGAACGCCTCGGCGGCATCCCTGAAAAGGTGTTGCCCGCCCTGGAGGTACAAGTGCAGAACCGGGAAGGAAAAATGTTTGACGGTTTGATCGGCGTACGATCCCACCACTCAACTCCTCCCGAAGAGAAGTACGTTGTTGAAAAGTACCCCAAATTGTTTGTAGATATCGGCGCAACCAGCCGTGAACAGGTGGAGGAGCTGGGAATCACCGTAGGCAGCCCAGTTGTCTACGCACCCAAGTTTAAGAGACTTTTAGGCGATGTTGTTTCCGGCACTTCCATGGACAACCGCATTGCCACCTCTGTTGTGCTGGAACTAGGCTATCTCTTTAAGGACAATCCGCCTGATATGCCTGTCTACCTGGTGGGAACAGTTCAGGAAGAGTTCAATTTGCGGGGAGCCATGATGGCCGCACGCAGCATTAAGCCGAAGTTTGCCATTGCCATTGACGTTGCACTCGATGGAGGCACGCCGGGAAGCGAGGGCACAACCCATGTGATGCTCGGGCAAGGCCCTGTAATCAGCCATTACAACTTCCACGGCCGGGGCACCCTCAACGGAACGATTCCCCATCCGGCAATGGTAAGGCTGTTCGAAAGAACGGCAGAAGAGAAGGGCATCGCCTTCCAGCGTTATGCTAGCATCGGTATGCTCACTGACATGGCCTATGTACAGCTCGAGGGAACCGGTGTTTATGGGATAGATATAGGTATACCCTGCAGATATACCCATACGCCAGTAGAAACCTGCAACCTACAGGATTTGGAGACTACTGCCCAGCTGGTATTCGCAGCGGTCCACAACATGAAGGATATGGATTTATCCAGGTAAATCCAGATTAGTACCAAGAGAAAGGACAGATAAAATGAACTGGATCCAAGAAACTTTTAACACGAATAAACCGATCATCGCCATGTGCCACTTCAAGGCGCTCCCAGGTGATCCTGGCTATGACAAGGCCGGCGGAATGAAGAAGGTTGTCGAGGCTGCACGCCATGACCTATTGGCTCTGCAAGAAGGCGGCGTAGACGCAGTCATGTTCTCTAACGAGTTCAGCCTTCCTTACCTGACAGACGTTCATACCGTAACCGTAGCCGCTATGGCCAGGGTAATCGGTGAACTGATGGATGACATTGAGGTTCCCTACGGTGTAAACGTACTGTGGGATCCCAAGCGCTCCTTGGATTTGGCAGCAGCAGTAGATGCCAAGTTCGTCAGGGAGATCTTCACCGGTGTCTATGCCAGTGACTTCGGCCTTTGGAACACCAACTGCGGCGAGGCAGTCCGCCACCAGCACGCCATTGGCGCTGAGAACGTCAAGCTGCTGTTCAACATTGTGCCAGAGGCAGCCAAGTACCTTGCCGACAGAGACCTGGTCTCGGTAGCAAAGAGTACTGTATTTAACGCCAAGCCCGACGGGCTCTGCGTATCCGGACTCACTGCCGGTGCAGAAACTGATGCACAGCTCATCAGCCTTGTAAAGCAGACTGTACCTCAGACCGCTGTGTTTGCCAACACCGGCGTTCGCATGGAGAACGTTGAGGAGCAGCTCAGCATCGCAGACGGAGCCGTTGTCGGCACAGCGTTCAAAGTTGACGGGGTTTTCGAGAATCCAGTTGATGTAAATCGTGTAAAACCCTTCATGGATAAAGTTAAAGCATTCAGAAAGAACCTCTAAACAGAACGAAGATGCTGATGGGGGCCTGTCCCCCTTTACAAATGAACCGCCCCGTTATGGAGCGGTTCGTTTGATGTGACCGGGTTCTTCTGCTAGTATAGATAAAGGGTGAGTGTATGGAACTAAATCGTGTCCTGGAGGGTAGAAACAGGGACTTCAAGCTGCTGGTCCTGGACATTGACGGGACGATTATTACCAATGACAGGCGGCTGACCCGCCGGACAATTGAGGCGATCCAACGGGTGAAAGCAGCAGGGATCAAAGTAACAGTGGCAACTGGGCGGCAGCATCCGAGCGCGGTGCACATTGCACGTGCCATCGGAATTAACGCACCTTTGATCTCCAGCGACGGCGCGATGATCCAGGATCTGTCCACCGGCGAGACCGAAATCTATCCTCTGGACAAAGAAAAAGCGAAACGGGCTGTGAAAATGGCCGAGAAGTATAAAGGTTTCAGAGTGGAGGTCTTTTTTGAAAAGACCAGGTACCATGCTGGGGAAGGCTACAAAAGAAGGCTTTTGAAGAAGTATCTGACGCCTCCCCTAAGGCATTCGATTCTGGGAACCCTGTATTACATCCGGGATTTCGTCTGTGTACCGGTTGAAGATAAAGGCGACATTGACCGCACCATCGCAGCCATTCAGGAAGACCCTCTTAAGCTGGCTGTTTACGGGTACGGTCCCCCGGAGGAGCTGGTTCGCTACCGCCAGGAGCTCAGCGACGAGTTTGGCAGCGAGATTTCCATGACCACAGCACTGACGCACTGTGTTGACGTACTTGAAAAAGGCGTCTCTAAAGCCCAGGGCATTGCAGTTATTGCGGAAAAACTGGGCATAAGCTCAGAGCAGGTGATCACCGTGGGCGATAATCTGAATGATATTGAAATGATTCAATACGCTGGTTTAGGAGTGGCCATGGGAAACGCCTCACAGCAAGTGAAAGAGAAGGCGGATTATGTCACAGCAACCAACGAAGAGGAAGGCTTGGCTCAATTTCTAGAAAAACTCTTGGCGTAAAGCATGCGGTCCGGATGATTCATCCGGATCGCTTTGTATCTTTACCGGGCTCTAGCAGCAAAAAGCAGGAGTACTCCCTCTTGTTCACGAAAAGACCAGTAGCAATTCTTTGCAGGGCAGCGCGCCTTGCAGTGCCTGTTCAATAGATGCCTTTTTCAGAAAGGCAGGAGAGTGAAAAAGAAGGGATGATCAAATGTCTTTAAAGGTAGGTATTCAGCTCTATTCTGTACGCAATTCTCTCAAGCAGGACCCAGGCGGCACGCTTGAGGCCCTCGCCGAGGCAGGTTATCGGTACCTGGAAGCTGCCAACCACAATGCCGCAGAAGATCCGGGAGTCGGATTCGGCCTGTCAGCCAAGGAGATGAAGGCCAGGCTGGACGATCTGGGCCTTTCCATCATCGGCAGCCATATCTTCCCCTGGAAGCCTGAGTCACTGGACCCTGTGCTTGACTACCACCAGGAGATCGGTAATACACGCATCGGCTGCGCCATGGAGTTTTTCCCCTACAATGATCTGGACCATCTTCGCCGTCTCTGCGACGCATTTAACCGGGCCGGCGAGCTCTGCAAAGAGCGAGGCATGCAGTTCTATTACCACAACCACTACCATGAGTTTCAAAAGTTTGGCGGCAAGACCGTCTATGAGCTCTTGGCAGAGTACACCGAGGCAGACTTGGTGTTCCTGGAGCTTGATACCTATTGGGCCGCCCGGGCAGGGGTCAATCCCATTGACATTATTGAAAAGTATCAGGATCGGTTGATTCTGCTCCATCAGAAGGATTTCCCCGAAGGCGCTTCTGACCCGCTGAATCTCTTTGACGGCATAGTGGATCCTGAGAGAAACATTGACTTTGAGGTGTTTGCCGGGGCAGGAAATCCCAAGTCCTTTACAGAGATCGGCACCGGAGTGCTGCCGATTCAAGACTACATTGACGCTGCCAACAAGGCGCCGCAGGTAGAGTACATTATCCTGGAGCAGGATCACACCCGGCTTGATGAACTTGAATCCGTCCGGGTCAGCATGGAAGCCTTCAAGAGGTTTTCCGGGATCGCGCTCTAACATGCCAGGCACTGGAATCGAAGCACCCTCCTTCTTCGGAGAAGGCGGGTGCTTTGCTGTTCCTAGATTTCTGCAGGATATTGCCGGAGTGAAGCGAAATACCTTGGAGAAATACCACTGCCCTGGAGGGCGAATCCTTGCTTAGAAGGGAATGCCGGATGGAACTAGCAGGTGTTGCAGCAGCCTTTGGCGTGATCATGTTTCTGATTTCCAAAAGTGTTTCGGTGGGTCTTGCCCTTTTAATCGGAGGCGGTATTATCGGCCTCTTTTCCAAGCTCAGCCTGGATGGGTTCTTCCTGGCGGTGGCTTCTGGAGTGCTCAGCCCTATCACGATTGAGTTGGCAATTGCTGTGGCGTTGATCAGCGGGCTTGGGAGACTGATGCGGGAAAGCGGAGATCTGGAGACGATGGTCAGCTCTCTGGTCGCCCAGTTTCGCAATCCTAAGGTGCTGAGCATGCTGCTTCCCTCTTTAATCGGTACCATCAGCATACCGGGGGGAGCCATCATGTCGGCGCCCATGGTAGAGGAAAACGGAAATCTGCTGGGCTTGGATGCCGCTTCCAAGGCGGCCGTCAACCTTTTTTCCCGGCATTTTGGCTACTTCGTCTACCCCCTGCATGCATCCATAATCATCCTCAGTGAGCTCTTTGAGGTGCGCAAGGCCACGCTGATTGGTTTCAATGTGCCGGCCATGCTGGTGGGTCTATTCATTGCTTATAACCTGTTCTTCCGCGGGGTAGATTACCAAGCAGCTGACAGATCCGATGGGAACAGCACAGCTGTAAATCTGAAGAACTTCCTCCTCAGCTTCTCTCCGGTCCTTGCAGCACTGAGCTTGGTACTGCTTTTGGAAGTCCCCTTTTACCTGGCCATGGCGGTTGGAGTTCTGATTGCCCTGATGCGGGGGCTGCCGTCTGAGAACAGACTTGGCGCAGTGAAGGCCAGGCTTGTGAAATTTTTCAAGGAATGGGTAAATTACAGACTTGTCTTTACCATCATCGGTCTGATGACATTCCGGGCGCTCATCGAGGCCTCCGGGGTTGTCGGCAGCCTGGCAGGTTCCCTTTTTGCCTTTGGCATTCCCTTGCCGGTGCTGGTGGTGGTATTGGGGCTTGTGGCTGCATACCTGACCGGGTCGGACATGGCGGCCACAGGCATTTTGGCTGCCTTCTTTGCTCCCCTGGTGCCAAGTGGCCTCGCGGTGCCGTATACATCGTTGCTTTTTGCTTCTGCTATGGTCGGTTACTTGGTTTCGCCCATTCACTTATGCTTAATTTTGACCAATGAGCATTTTGAGGCTAGATACAGCGTTGTGTTGCGTAAAATGGCCCTGCCGTTGCTGGCAATGCTAATTACAGCAGCGGTGCAGGCCCTGCTGTTCCTGGGCTGAGGCAGAGATTTAAATAGCATGGGGGCGCGCCCCCGGAGGTGGTTAGAATGAGTGTTATTACAATCGTAGGTGCGGGCATGATGGGCTCCGCCATGGCAGTACCCGCCCGGGATAACGGGCATGAAGTTCGCTTGGTAGGCACCCATCTGGACCGGGAGATTATTGAACATGTAAAGGCGACTGGGAATCATCCCAAGCTCCAGCCGCCCCTTCCTGCAGAAGTGCAGGCATTTCAGATTGAGGAGCTTGAAGCTGCTCTCACGGGTACAGATATTTTAATCGGAGGAATCAGCAGTTTTGGGGTGGACTGGTTTCGGGATCAGGTACTGCCTTTGATCCCCCAGGATGTCCCGGTCCTTTTAATTACAAAGGGTTTGGTCCATGAGGGGAACGGAAAACTGAAAACCTTCCCGGACTATTTGCTGGAATCCAGAAGCGAGCTTTCCATCAGCGCCGTTGGAGGACCGTGCACCAGCTATGAGCTGGCAGATCGCAACCACTCTGCCGTATGCTTTTGCGGCCATGACCTTCCTGTTCTCGCAAAGCTGAAGGGGCTGCTGGAAACAGATTACTACCACATCACAGTCTCCACCGATGTCGCAGGGGTGGAAACTGCGGTTGCGATGAAGAACGCCTATGCCCTTGCTGTGACTTTAGCGGTAGGGCTGAAGGAGAGGGAGAACGGGATCGGCTGCACCGAAGCTTATAATCCCCAGGCTGCTATTTTCGGCCAGGCGATGCGGGAGATGGACAAAATTGTGAAAATGGCTGGGGGCAAAGAGGAAAGCGTTGTCTTTGGCGTCAGCGATCTGTATGTGACCATCTTCGGCGGCCGCACCAGAATGCTCGGCACCCTCCTGGGCCGGGGCCTGTCAATAGACGAGGCGCTGCAGGAACTGGAAGGCGTGACCCTGGAATCTGTAGCGATTACCAATCGGGTCAGCAGCGCCATGCACAAGCTGGCGGAGCAAGGCTTGGCAAACTGGGAGAACTTCCCCCTGCTGCGGCATGTGGATGAGATTCTCAATCAGGCCAAACCGGTTGATCTGCCCTGGAAATCCTTTGGGGAGGCTGGCGCGCAATGACTATAGATCTGGAGAAACTGCTGGCGGAGAGCGGCCGTTTGTGTTCCTGCGGGAGGCACCACTCCTGTGATATTAAGGAAGTCATTGTCAAGCACCGGGCTTTGGCAGAAATTGGCGATGTGGTCAAGAGGCATGGGGGCTCCAAAGTCTTTCTAATTGCAGATCGGAAAACCTTTGAGGTGGCGGGGAGGCAAGTGTGCGCCTGCCTGGAGGCCGCTGGAATTGAACACACCTCCTTTGTCTTTCCCGAAGAAAAGCTGAAGCTTAATAACACCGCTGTCGGTGAAGTAATTCTCAATTTTGACCAAGGCTGTGATTTGATTATCGGCGTGGGCACCGGCACCATCGGTGATCTGAGCAAGATAGCGGCAAGTGTCTCCAAAAGGCCTTTAGTCACTGTTGCCACCGCCCCTTCCATGGACGGCTTTGCCTCTGTTACCGCTTCTGTGATCTTAAGCGGTACGAAGGTGTCGATTGCCGCATGCACGCCAGAGGCCATCGTGGCAGATCTGGATATCCTTTGCCAGGCTCCCTTTGATCTGCTCCAGGCGGGCATCGGGGATATCCTCGCCAAGTACGTAAGCATCTGTGAATGGCGCATGTCCAGCGTGATCACAGGCGAATACTACTGCGAGGAGATTGCTTCCCTGGTCCGCGCATCGGTCAGGCATTGCGTTCAGGCTGCTGAAGGACTCGCTGAGCGCAGGCCTGAGGCGGTGGAAACGGTGTTTAAGAGCCTGGTGATGTCAGGTGTGGCCATGAGCTTTGCAGGGCTTTCCCGGCCTGCTTCAGGCGTGGAGCACTACTTTGCTCATCTTTGGGATATGCGGGCACTGGAGTTTGCTACTCCTGTACAGTACCACGGAATTCAGTGCGGCATCGCCACACTTTTCAGCCTGAAGCTCTACGATCTGATCAAAGAGATCAAGCCCGACCGGGCACAGGCCCTTGCCTATGTGGAAAACTTCAGCCTGGAGGAGTGGAACCGGCAGCTGACAGAGTTTCTCGGCAAGAGCGCCAAGGCGCTGATTGAAAGGGAAAAGACAGAAGGGAAGTATGACAAGGCTGCCCACAGACAAAGGCTGGAACGGATTATAGAAAACTGGGAACAGATTTTGCAGATTATCTCGGAGGAGTTGCCGGAAAGGGAAGAGCTGCTCGCTGTCTTTAGAACGATGGAGCTGCCTAGTACGCCTGGGGAGATCGGGATGAGCAGTGAAGAAGTGAAGGATACCTTCTTGGCAACCAAGGACATTCGTGACAAATATATAGCCAGCAGGCTGGTATGGGACTTGGGCGTTATCGACCGCATAGCCGCAGACTTCCAGTCGGTCCTTTAACATAGGGTAACTTGCAGGTCATGAAAAAAGGGGTGTCGCTTTGACACCCCTTTTTTCGTGCGAAATTCGTTGAATTGCAACTATTGTGTGAGGGACAGGCCCGCGACTTGGCGGAGGATCTCAGGCGTCTGGTAGCGGGGATCAAGTTCTACCAAGGCCACTGCCTGGCAGTCTTTGAGATCTGCTGCTAACTTGTCGTAGGGAATATTCCCCCAGCCGGGCGGCATGTGCAGGTCCCCAAAGCCTAGGGGAAGATTGTCAATGGTTTTGGACGCAGTCGGCACATTAGGGAGCCCGAAGTTATCGTGCAGATGGAGATGGCGAATGTATGGCTTTGCCAAGCGCAGACCCTCGGCAAGGTCAAAACCAAGGGCATTTGCGGAGATGTGCCCATGGGCCACATCAAAGCAAATCTGCACATTAGCGTGATCGATTTCTTTTACGTGGCTGACCAGGTGATCGATGCGGGCGCCGGAAAAGCGCACTTGATCTTGAAAAGCGTAGGGAATGTACAGAGAGTTCTCTACACAGATGGTCAGGCCAAGTTCCCTGGCCCTGTCCCCTAAGCGGCGCAAAGCCTCCTGCTCCTGTCTCTGCAAATCCAGGCTTAATTCGGCCAACTCCCGCCTGTCTTGGGCAAACGCCTTGAGCAGCATTTCCTTGGGCACCCCTCCGCAATGGTACACCAACACGCTGGCTCCAATTTCTGCCCCCAGCTCCAGGCAGCAGCGCAGCACCTTTTCTTGCAGCCCGCCGTAGTGGGGATCCATGAGATTAACTGGATCCGGGCCGTGCAGGGTGTAACGCAGGTCAAAGCACTGCAGCAGCTTCTTGACCTCCTGCAGCCGTTCTTTGCGCAGTTCCCCGTGGATGATCACATCCAGGCTGTGGGCGGCAATCTCAGCCCAGCCAAAACCCGCGGCCTGAAACTTTTCCAAATCTTCCTGCAGCACCGACAGCTGGCCGTTGACCCGCGTTGAATCCGCATTGATTCCAATACCCATGATCATGCAGGCATCCTCCTAGACCGCAACTGGAACGGTTCGGCTGGTTTCTTTATCAAAAACATGGAGGCGGTTTTTGTGGGGATGAATCCACAGTTCCTCTCCGGTGGCAATGGGCAGATCTGCCGGCACCAGCACGCGCAGGGACACATCGCCGAACCTGAAGTCAA
>FZPS01000015.1_pt84 | contig 18042 bp, 20 predicted proteins | sample 1817821 | NCBI WGS metagenome assembly FZPS01 (sample SAMEA104158645, study PRJEB21678) | metagenome | place: Germany | collected 2015-04-21
AATTAAATGAGCGTTGACTTTGTCAACGCTCTGAAACCCCGTAAGGGGTTTTTCGTTTTCAGCCAAACATGAATGTTTCCACATTGAACAGCTTCTCATGGTATCTTCTCACAATGCCCCTTGTGATCAGAATGCAGAGGATTGTGGAAGGGACCATATAGCCAAGGTTATAGATGATTGACCAATAATACCAGGCATATTCTTCACGAATGAACTCGGGAACCCACTGCCTAAAGAATATCCAGCCGGAAGTGATGTGCAGGAGGGTGCGCACTCCCGCAGCCAAAAGAATCCCGCTTGTGACATAACCGAGCTTGCCGTGAAGATCGGTTTCCCTCGCCTTTTTCGCATACGCCCCCGCAAGCCCGCAGGCAGTGTAAGCAAAAATATAATCAAGGAAAACAATTCCAAGAACCACGCTCCAATGCAGCCCGTACTTAAAGGCATCGCTGTAGGGCAACTGCAACAGGCCGATCAATAAGCCCACCGTCAGACCGCCTTTCAGACCCCAACGGAAAGCAACGATGAAAATCGTCACCATCGTGATCGAGATCGAACCTCCGCCCGGAAAAATGAAATCCGAATAAAGGCCGGCAATGAAGTCCAAAATTAAACCGAGAGCGGAAAATATTCCGATCTCGGTAATGAATCTAATGCTTTTGTTTTTCATATCTCTCCCTCCGCTAGCATTACCTAGATCAGGTTCCAAGGGTCGTTGCCATTACGCAACCTCTCAGCCGAAGCTCCCCTTTGAATTGTCACCTTATCATAACACATTACGGAGGCTAATGCAAGGGATTTGTCAGGAAAGATTCCAATCGATGGGTTCGATGCCGTTCATGAGCAAGAATTTATTGGTTTTCGAAAAGTACTTTTTCCCAAAAAAGCCGCTCCAGGAAGACAGGGGCGAAGGATGGGAGCCTTCCAAAATTAAATGCCGGGGATTGGTAATCAGGGGCTTGCTTTTTTTCGCGTCGTTTCCCCAAAGAATGAAGACCACCGGAGTATCCTTTTGATTGACGATTTCAATGATTCTTTGGGTGAGGATTTCCCAACCCTTGCCGCGGTGGCTTCCTGGCTGCCCTGCCCGGACGGTCAGCACCGCATTAAGCAATAATACCCCTTCCCTTGCCCATTTGCTTAGGTTGCCGCTTTTCGGAAAAGAAAAGCCGAGATCGCTTTCCAACTCTTTAAAAATATTGACCAAAGAAGGCGGGAGCCTCACACCTTCAGGTACCGAAAAGCAGAGCCCATGGGCCTGCCCGGGATTGGGATAGGGATCCTGTCCCAAAATCACCGCTTTTACATTCCCATAATCCGTGTAGCGGAGAGCATTGAAAATGTCTTCCGCTTTCGGATAAATTGTCTGGGTGCTGTATTCTTCAACCAAAAAGCGCCTTAAATTGAGGTAATATTCTTTCTGAAATTCTTCCTGTAAATAATAATCCCAACCGTTATCGATTTTCATGTTCTTCACCCAAGGAGATTATAACATAGTTTAAAGCAAATGATAAGCATCCGCAAGCATATCAATGGAAATTATGTCACAGAATGATATAATAGAAGCAGAAAGTAAGCTTTCTCACATAAATGGATTAAAAGAATATACTTTATAAGGAGGTATTATGAAAGAAACTTATCCCTTCAAATTGAAATCTTTACCCTATGATTATGATGCTTTGGAACCTTTCATTGACAAAGAAACCATGCATTATCACCATGACAAACATCATCTGGCCTATGTCAACAACTTGAACAAAGCTTTGGAGAATTATCCTGAACTACATGACAAAACTTTGATTTGGCTTCTGCAGAATCTGGAAAATCTGCCGGAAGCAATCCAAACAGCAGTCCGCAATAACGGCGGCGGCGTCCTCAACCACAACCTCTTCTTCGACGGCATGACTCCCGCCTCCTCAAAAGCCCCCGTGGGGAGGCTTGCGGAAGCGATCAACCGCGATTTCGGTTCCTTTGAAAACTTCAAGGAAACCTTCAAAAAAGCCGCTCTGGGACGTTTCGGATCCGGCTGGGCCTGGCTCGTGAGCGACGAAAACGGCAACCTCAAAATCGTCTCCACGGCAAACCAGGACGTGCCCATGAATCTGAGAGTGAACCCGATTCTTGAAATCGACGTTTGGGAGCACGCTTATTACCTCAAATATCAGAACCGGAGAGCCGAATACATTGACAATTGGTTCAATGTCATCGACTGGAACAAAGCCGAAGAACTCTACAACAACCCTATAGTTTAAGTACATTTGTCTTTCTCTCCTTACGAAAAAAACCATTACCGTGCAGGCAATGGTTTTTTTATTCCTTTAGGTTCATTTTAAAACAGATAAGGCGGTTAGCTTCTTCAAAACCAAGTTTTTTATGGAAAATTTCGCTGGTTTTGTTTTCAAGTTCGCAATCAGAAGCAAGTTCGGAACAACCCCGTTCCAGCGCCCAGTTTTTTGAAAATTCAATCAGTTTACGGGCGATTCCCTGTTTTCGGAATGCAGGTTTAACAAATATCCCTTCCAGATAGGCCACGGGGCTGGATGCGGTCCCTTCCACATAATCATGCCTCAATGACAGGCTGATGAAGGCAACGGCTTCGCCATCGACCACATACAAATATCCATTTTGCAAATTTCCGGAAGCTCTTTCCTGAAGGAAATGTTCTTTTCCGACTTCCGGCCAGAGAGCCGCGCAGAGCTCCGCCCAAGCTTCTTCATTTGCTTCGGTGACGGGGATAATCATTATTCCTCCTTTTTTCGGCAAGCTTCAGGTAATGCTCATACCATTTAAGCACGCTTTCGCGGTTGAAGGGGGCCCGTTTATCCTTGATGAATCCGAGAAGCAGTTCCAGATTGTACCTGATGATTTCCCTGAGTTCCTGGGAATAGTGTTTGTGTTTGATGTTAAAATCGTATTCGTCCCGGTCAAGGAGCATTACCTCGCCGTCAGGGAAGATTTTTACATCCAAATCATAATCGATGTATTTAATCCCTTCCTGATCCAGAACATAGGGGGAACTCAAATTGCAGTAATAATAGATGTCATCGTCTCTGAGCATGCAGATGATGTTGAACCAATGCTGCTTATAGAAAAAACAGATTGCAGGTTCGCGCGTCTTCCAGCGCCTGCCGTCACCGTCGATGACATAAACTTTGTCGTTTAAAATGACGATTTCTTCTTCCGTTTTGGATAGAACGACGACATCCTTCCAAACCCGGTGGAGTTCGCCGTCATGCTTATAACTGATAATATCGATAACTTCCATCTTCTCACTTCTCTCTTGTGTAAATTATAACAAAATTCCGCTGATTTGTACAAGAAAAATATCCGGAAATAAAAAAGCATTCCTGCGGGGAAATGCTTATTTATGGGAGTCAAGCCAAGTTTGGAGGCGCTGTTTCGGAGCGAAACCGATGACCCTGTCCACTTCTTTTCCGTCTTTAAAGAGTATCAAAGTCGGTATGCTGCGGACATTGTAGCGCATTGCCAAATCTGGTTCCTCGTCAACATTGACCTTTTTGAATCCCATGTCGGCATTGTCGTTCGCCAATTCTTCCACAATCGGGCTCACCATTCTGCAGGGCCCGCACCAATCTGCATAGAAGTCAACCAGAACAGTTCCTGTAGTCTCCCTCATGAATTCTTCTCCAGTGATCTTTTTAACCATTTTTTCCTCCTAGATTATTTTTTTAGGTTCACGACCGTAACGCCACGACCGCCCTCATTCGCACCGCCGAAGCGGAATGATTCCACAAACTCACTTTTTTTCAAGTAATTATGGACCATTTCCCTGATGATGCCGGTTCCGAAACCATGAATAATGTTGACCTGGGCCAGAGCGCCGAAGAGCGCATCATCGATGAATTTCTCCAAAGCAATCTTCGCTTCTTCATAACGCTTGCCTCTGAGATCGAGGGTCATGGAAACATCTTTTTTTACCGCAAGCGCGCGATTTGTCCTCGGCGAAAGCGACGTTTTCGCATCGCCAGCCTCCGCATGGCGGATTTCTTTCTTTGAGACGGTCACCGTCGCGTTTCCGATCTGAACATCGAATTTATTGTTTTTCTTTTCACTTAAAATTATACCATAAGCGCCGAATCTTTCAAGAAATACGCTTTCTCCTGCTTTGAATTCGGTTTCTTCCGGAGCGCTTTCCCGCTCGGCTTTTGCCTCGGCCTTGAGCATGCGAAAACGGTGCTTCGCTTCCGCAACCTCATGGCCTTTCACGGCCCGCTCTTTCATCGCTTCCAGATCATCAAAAAGCTTGTTGAGCTTCGCTTCGCTCTCGCTGATCAAAGCCCGCGCCTCTTCCTCCGCCTGCTTCAAAATTTCATTCTTCTGCAAGCGCAGCTCTTCCCTTTCAAAATCCAGCTCTGCCAGGCGTACGGAGAGGTTCTTTTCTTTTTCTTTTGTTTGCTTCTGCAGCCTTTCAAGTTCCCGGGTTTGTTTCAATAATTTGTCCAAAGCGCGACCGAAATCATCGCTTCGTTCATAGGCATAGCTTTCCGCCTTTTGGATGATTTCCTCCGAAAGGCCCAGCATCCGCGAAATTTTCAAGGCATTGCTTTGACCGGGGATTCCCAAAAGGAGTTTGTAGGTCGGCTGCAGCGTGTTCACGTCAAATTCGACGCTCGCATTGATCACGTTTTCCGAACGGTAGGCATAGAGTTTCAACTCGGAATAATGGGAAGTGGCGATAACAAGGCATTTTTTCGAAAGCAAATGCTCAAAAATCGCGATCGCAAGCGCGGAGCCTTCTGCGGGATCGGTGCCGGAACCGAGTTCGTCAAGCAAAACCAGGGATTCTTCGCTCGCCGCATTGATGATGGAAATGACATTTTTCAGATGCGCGGAAAAGGTCGAAAGGTTCTGGTCGATGCTTTGTTCGTCGCCGATGTCGGCGAGCACTTTATCGAAAATCATGATTTGGCTTTCTTCATCGCAAGGAACGAGCAAACCGTATTTGACCATCAGGGAAAGCAGGCCGACAGTTTTCAAAAGCACCGTCTTCCCGCCCGTGTTCGGACCGGTGATGATGATGCCCTGGTAATCCCTGCCGATGAAGACATTGTTCGGCACGACCCTTTCGACATTCAAAAGCGGATGCCGGCAATTATATAATTCCAATATGCCCTCTGTGTTTATGCGGGGCTTCTTGGCATCGATTTCAAGGGCGTATTCCGCTTTACCGAAAACGATGTCGAGATGGATGAGCGTTTTGTAAGCGGAGAGCAATTCTTCGGAGCAGGAAGCAATACGCGCGGAGATTTCCCGCAATATCCGTGCGATTTCGCGTTCTTCTTCTTCCAGCAGCCCATTGAGTCTGTTGTTGAGCTGGTTCACAGCCAAAGGCTCGACGAAGACCGTTTCTCCAGAGGCGCTTTGGCCGTGGATGATGCCCGGGACCTGATGTTTTTGGTCGTTTCGCACGGGGATGACGTAGCGTTCATTCCTGATGGAAATCAGATTGGAAGTGAGTTTCGCGCTTTCCTTATGCAAAATCTCCTGAAGCTTGCTTCTGATTTGGCGTTCACAATCCCGGATCGCTCTCCTGATGTCCCGCAGAGCGCGGGAAGCCGTGTCCTTGATTTCCCCTTCAGGATCAATCACTTCCTTGATTCTTTTGTTTAATTCAAGGGGATAAAAGAAAGTCTTCACGCGTTCCTGAAAATGAGGAGCCGCAAGCTGGTTTTCTTCCAAGGTTTTTAGATAAAGGAAGTTGGCCTTGATTGAGTCAAGGAATTTCCCAACCTCAAGCAATTCCTCGGCAGTCACAACCCCACCCTTGGAGCAGCGGGCGATTAAAACGCCGACGTCGGAAGAAAAATAGAGCGGGAAACGGTGCATCCTTTGCAATAAAACCGCGGCTTCGTCCGTTTCGCTGAGCGCCTTTTCAATTTCTTCCGGATCATTCATCATCTTGAGTTTCTTAAGTTCTTCTTTGCTTGCGTCCAAATGCGTTTTCGCGCGGATTTTTTCTAAGATAATATTAAATTCCAGAATTTTCAGTGATTTTTCCATAATTAATGCTTTCTTTTTTGGTGATTTTATGATATAATATGTGTAAGGATGATTGAAATATTATGAATTACACATTGGATTTATCAAACGAACAGGCGACCGCGATAATCAACAAATATAATGATTATCAGGTCGAGCACACCAATAATTATACACTATTTCGGGCAAAATTCAAGTCGGCAACGCTGACGATTTTCAAAACCCTGACCTTGCTTGTCCAGGGCGCAGGCGCCGAAAAAGCTTACGGTGAAATCTGCTCACTTCTGGGATTGGAGGTTCCGGCGAAGGAAGAAAAAGCACAAGTCGGAAGCGAGCTCCATTCGATTATCGGAACCGACGAGGTCGGAACCGGTGATTTTTTCGGGCCGATTGTCGTCGCCGGCGTCTTTGTTCCGAAAAACAAAATTCCCATGCTGCTCCGTTTGGGAATCAAGGATTCAAAAAAGGTCTCCGACGAAAAAGTGCGGAATCTGGGGCCGATTCTGATGAAGGATCTGCAATACAGCATGCTCATTTTGGACAATGTCAAGTACAATTACCTGACCAGAATCCGAAACTGCAACATGAACAAGCTGAAGGCATTGCTGCATAACAACGTCGTCTACAACATACTCCAGAATGTAAAGGATTATGACCGCATCATCATTGATGCCTTCACGACCAAAGAGAAATATTTCGATTACATCAAGGACGAAAAGATAAGGATCGAAAACGTTGAGCTTGTTGAAAAGGCGGAGAGCAAGTTCCTTGCGGTCGCCGCGGCAAGCATCATCGCCCGCTATGGTTTCATCCATGAGTTCGACAAGCTCTCCAAAAAAGTCGGTTTGGAACTTCCCAAGGGAGCGGGAAGCAAGGTTGACCTTGCGATCAGCAAAATAATGAAAATGCAATGCGAAAGATATTTTGACGTGATCGCAAAAACGAATTTCAAAAACTTTGAAAAATTCAAACGAAAAGACAGCTAGATGCTGTCTTTTTTTCTGAGTTGATTGAGATGTGTTTCGAAATAATCCGGTAAGGGCGCGCTCCATTCCAGATATTTGCCCGTCCGGGGATGATTGAACCCGAGCGTCTGCGCGTGCAGGAGCACCTGCCGCACCGGGTCTTTTTTTCTGCCGTATTGCGGGTCGCCGACGACTGGATGGCCGATGTATTGCATGTGGACTCTGATTTGGTGCGTTCTCCCCGTCTCCAGGGAGAGTTCCAAATAACTGTGTTCGGAAAAACGCTCAAGCACGCGGAAATTAGTCGCCGCGTCCCTCCCCCCTTCCATAACCGCCATCAGCTTCCTGTCCTGGGGACTCCTGCCGATGGGAGCTTCTATGCGGCCGTAGTTATGGGGGATCAAGCCGTGAACCACTGCATGGTACTTCCTCGTGACCTGCCGCCTGGCAAAGGACTTGCTTAAGGAGCGGTGGGCAAAATCGTTCTTGCAGGCGACAAGCAGCCCCGAAGTGCCTTTGTCGAGTCTGTGCACGATTCCGGGACGGTGGATACCGCCGATGCCCGAAAGATCCTTGCAGTGATGGAGGAGAGCATTGACGAGCGTGCCGCTCCGATTCCCGGCCGCGGGATGGACGACCATGCCGGCCGGTTTGTTGATTACCAATAAATCGGAATCCTCATAATAAACATCGAGGGGGATGTTTTCGGGTTCAAGCCAGCTATCTTCAGGATCGGGGACAGTCACTTCAACCAAATCCCCCCTTTTCACGGGGTAGCTCGCTTTTACAATCCTCCCGTTTACAAGAATAAATCCGTCCTCAATCAAAGCCTTGATTTGCGTCCGCGTCATCCACTCAAGTTTGGCGGCAAGGTATTTGTCGAGCCGCTGGTTTTCATCGGTTTCAATCAAGATGTTTAACTCCATCGCTTGCCCGTTTCTCCGAAAAGAATGTCAATGCAGAGGAAGATGACGCCGATGGTCAGGCACATGTCCGCAAAATTAAAACTCGGAAAAGAAACGAAATCAAAAGTGACGAAATCGCGGACATAGCCCAGGACGATGCGGTCAATGAAATTTCCGAGCGTGCCGCTCAATATCAGCACGAAGGAAGCGCTGAAAATTGCGTTTTCCTTGAAATCGAAATCCTTAGCCATCCAAATGAAGAAACCGAGAGCGACGACCGTGATCAAAATCAGAAACCAGAGTTTTCCGGAAAACATGCCCCAAGCGCTCCCGTCGTTTTTCACCAAGGAAAAACGGAACAGGCCGGGGATGCATTTATAATCCCTGTTCAGTTCGAAATTCCGGAAAGCGACATATTTAGTCACTTGGTCGATGATGATGCCGATTGCAACCAAAATGATGCCGATGATGATGTGCCGCGTTTTCATGAGAATGCCCCCAATTGGTAGGCAATGAATAAAATGAAGGCCAAGGAAGCAAAAGCAAAGCCCGGATTCAAAAACTGATAAATTATGACATGTTTTTCTTCAATGCTCTGCAGGGCTTCGTTGTTTTTATCCAGCACCTTCGCGAATCTCACTGCCCAATAATTCATCAGGGCATTGAATCCCTGGAGAGAAATCCAAACAAGAACTATGAAAACATAAACAAGTTGGCGTTCATAACCGTAGATGAAAACGAACTGGTACAAAACCATCGCCAAGGGAAGAAAGACTAGAAAGCTCAGGAAGAGAGAGGCAAGGGTGCTGATGATGCTCTGCTTCGAACCGAGCTTCACGCCGTAAAACTTTCTCTGTTCTTCCCTGCCTTTTTTCCAGTTTTTCATGGCAGCGCCTCCAATTCAGAAATGATGTCCTTGAATTCTTTTACTTTAATCAGTCTGAATCCCGGCTTGAAGAGAGCCTTCATTTCCTGATAGGCCGCGAGCGCTTCCTCATAATTGTCTTCGCCGATGAAGAAAATGTCCGCGCCGTAGAGCGCCGCTGTGGCAATCTTCTGGGGAACGCCGCCGATCGCGCCGACGGTCCCGTCCAGGGCGATCTCGCCCGTGCCGATGATGACCTTACCCTTGGTGATGTCCTTATCCGTCAAAGCGTTATAGATGGCAAGCGCCATCATCGCGCCTCCGGAAGGTCCGCGGGATTGGAGTTTGTTGTTTCTTTCAAACTTTGGCTTGGTCTTGTTGGGATCGATTGTCATCTTTTCGTGGATCTGAATGCCGAGCTTATAACCGTCCTCGGTTTCCATCATTTGCGAATCAAGCTCAAGCGTTTCGCCGTTTCTTAAAATCTCAAGTTTGATGACATCATCACCCGAAAATTCCTCAAGAATGGTCCTGAATTCATCCGCCTTTTCAAAAGAACGCCCATCTATCTTGGTGATCAAGTCCCCGGGCTTGAGTCCGGACCGGGAATCCCTGTTCACCGCAAGCACCCGCAACCCTTGGAAGGAATACTCGATGTGGATGTTAGGATCTATTTCTTTCGCCGCCTCATAGGCGACGATCAATGCATAGTCGATGCTGTAATCCTTCTGTAAATCACCCCGGATGATGTCTTCTTCCTTGGTAGTGTCGGTCTTCGGGTCAAAGGGCGCGAGATCGATTTTATCCGATAGTTTGGAAATCAAATACTGAAAATAGGAAATCTTTTTATGGTGGTAAACACCGACCGTGTTCACATTCCCGGGAGAATTATCCGTATCTATTTTTAGAACCCAATAATCATTTGCTTCCGCATTCGTGTTCACGATGGAATTAATTGAACCGGGCGTGAGCACTTCATAATTCACTTTGATGACGGCGGTTGTAAAAAAGAAAAGATTCATAAGCAGCAAGAAAACGAGCAAAACCTTTTTCCACGGTTTTGCTTTTTTAAAGCTTGAGAATAAGTCAAGCAGGATGGCTTTCATTCTCATTCCTCCTCAATTTTAATCCGAAAGGCACCAATTTTCCGATAACTGATTCCGCTCCCAGCAAGCATTCTTTTTGCTGCTTGGTCGGATAATGTGTTGTTGTATTTGTCAGAAAGATAAATGATTTCCTTGATGCCGCTTTGGATGATCAGTTTGACGCATTCATGGCAGGGAAAAAGCGTCACATAAATCCGGCAGCCTTCCAGGTCAGCATCGGAATTCAAAATCGCATTCGGTTCCGCATGGACGATGTAGGGGTATTTCGTATCCAGGAATTCCCCTTCGCTCGCCCAAGGAAACAGATCGTCATCGCAGCCAAAGGGAAGCCCATTATAGCCGATGCCGACGATTCTGTTCCTTTGATTGACGATGCAGGCTCCGACCTGCGTGTTCGGATCCTTGCTGCGCATGGCGGAAAGGAGGGCGACGCCCATGAAGTAACGGTCCCAATTGATGTAATCAGTCCGTTTTTTCATCGCTCTCCTCGCATTTTTCCAAAACTGCTCGCAGTTCTTCTTTCTTCTTTTCGGCATCCCCGATTTTGATGATGCAGGTGTCCGATGGGCAGAACCTGCATTGTTCGGGAAGCTCGGCCTCCTTGGGCGCTTTCGTCTTCCAATTCAGAAACAAAGAAAGAAAAAAGATGGCAATGACGGCGATCACAATCGCCGCTTGAATGTATATATTTAGAATCAAGGCATACCTCCGGTGATTAGTTTTATGATGTAATCCGCAAGCAACAGCCCCGCAGTTGCGGTGACCGGCATGTAGGACCCCAAAGCGGGAATCTTCGCAGGCGCCTCCGTGGAGGAGACGACCATGAAATCTGCTTTTAGATTTTCTTCCCTGAGTTTTCTCCTGAGTATCCTTGCGAGCGGATCGTGGGTGGTTTTGTTTATGCTGGTGACCTCAAGCTGCGAAGGATCGGTTTTTTTGGCCGCGCCCATTGCGGAAATGAAGGATAGCTCCCGCTTTAAAGCTTCTTTGATCAGAAGAAATTTGTCTTCGACGGAATCGATTGCGTCAATCAAATATTGAAAATCATGCTCGAATAATTTGCTTTCCGCGGAAAACCTTTCAAATAGTTTCGTCACCCGACAATCGGGATTTACTTTCAAAATTTCTTCTTCCATGACGTCCACTTTTGGTCGCCCGAGCGTTTCGTAATTGGCGATCAATTGGCGGTTGATATTGCTTTCCTGGACGACGTCATGGTCCTGGATGATCAAAGCGCCGATGCCGGAGCGGGCGAGAGCCAGGGCGGCGACGCTTCCGACGCCTCCCAAACCGATGACGGCGACTTGGGCGCGGTTTAATTTTTTGATATTTTCGGAACCGATTAAATATTCAAGCCTTTCAAGATTCTTCATTTTTTACTTCCAATTTCAATTCCCGCAGTTGTTCGGGAGCGGGGTAACTCGGCGCGCCGCTCATCGGGTCGATGCCGCTCGCGCTCTTCGGAAAGGCGATTACGTCCCTGAGCGATTGCGCTCCGCAGAGGATCATCGCCAAACGGTCGAGGCCGAGGGCGATGCCGCCGTGGGGCGGGGTGCCGTATTTCAAGGCTTCAATCAAAAAGCCGAATTTTTCCAACACTTCTTCTTCCGAAAGTCCGAGCACAGCAAAAACTTTCCTTTGCAAATCCTGGTCGTGGATTCTGATCGACCCGCTTCCGAGCTCATAGCCGTTCAGCACCAGATCATAGCTCTTCGAATGGCATTTTTCCGGTTCCGAAAGCAGCAGATCCATGTCTTCCTCCCTCAAGGAAGTGAAGGGATGATGGGTGGAGTCATAACGGCCCGCCTCTTCGTCATATTCGAAGGCCGGCCAGTCCTTCACCCACAGGAATTCAAAGCGGGAATTGTCAATCAACCCAAGTTCGCGGCCCAGGATGTTTCTCAAATGACCGAGCGCCAAATTTGCATGTTTCAGCTTGTCGGCAACGATCAGGAACAAATCACCGTTTTCAATACCCAATTTTTCGCGCAAAGCTGCGCCGCTTCCTTCAAGAAACCTTGCCAGCGAGCCGCTGAAATTATCATTTTCATATTTCAGCCAACTTAAACCCTTGACTTTGAATTTTTTCGCTTCTTCTTCAAGGCGTTCAATTTCTCTCCGAGAATAATTGCTGGCTGCGCCCTTGGCATTGATGCCCTTGATTACGCCCCCTGCTTCCAACACTTTCCGGAAAACTCCAAATTCAGTATCCCGGAACAGTTCGCTCAGATCAACGAGTTCCATTCCAAAACGGGTGTCGGGTTTGTCGGTCCCGAAACGGTCGAGCGCTTCCTGGAAACTCAGGCGCGGAAGCGGAAGTTTGATTTCGATTCCTTTCGCTTCCCGCATAATTTTTTGAACCAGCCCTTCCACAAGCCCATAGATGTCTTCCTCATCAACAAAACTCATTTCCAGGTCAATCTGCGTGAATTCCATCTGCCTGTCGGCACGGAAATCCTCGTCCCGAAAACATTTTACAATCTGATAATAGCGCTCAATTCCCGCAATCATCAAAAGCTGTTTATAAATCTGCGGTGACTGGGCCAGGGCATAGAACTTGCCCGGATGGAGGCGCGAAGGAACCAGATAATCCCTTGCACCTTCCGGCGTGGATTTTCCGAAGACGGGGGTCTCGACTTCGATGAAATCATGCTTGTTCAGGTATTCCCTGACAGCCTGCGCGATTTTATGCCTGATGATGAGGTTCTTCTGCATCACCGGCCTGCGCAGGTCCAGGTAGCGGTACTTCATCCGCAATTCCTCCAGGGCATCGGTCTCATCCGCAATGATCATGGGCGGGTTTTCGGCCCTGTTCAATATTTTTACGGAAACAGCTTCGACTTCGATGTCCCCGGTGGGAAGTTTTTTGTTCTTGCTTTCCCTTTCCAAGACCCTGCCCCTAACCTGGACCACATATTCGTTCTTCACTTCTTCCAAAACCCCATACATCGGATTGTCGGGTTTGCAGACGATTTGCGTGATTCCGTAGCGGTCCCTGAGGTCAATGAAAATGATGCCGCCGAGGTTGCGCCTTTTTGCTGCCCAACCGACGAGCGTCACTTCTTTACCGACGTCCTGGATTCTTAGTTCACCGTTATTATGCGTTCTCATTTCAGGCTCTCCTTAAAATACTCTAAAATCTTCGTTTCCGGAATTAATTCCTGCTCCTTGGTCAAAGCATTCTTGACCGCGAGCTGTTTATTCTTCAACTCTTCCTCGCCGATGATGACCAAAAACTTCGCATCAACCTGCTCGGAGAGCCGGAACTGCGGTTTCAAATTGAAATTCTGATAATCCAATTCCGCATAGAACCCTGCGCCCCGCAAAGCGCGCGCCAGGAGCAGGGCTTTTTCTTTTGCTTCCTCGTCAAGGCTGATCAAAACGATGTCTGCGCGGCTTGCCAGGTCGGGAAAGAGGTTTTGCTTGTCCATGATCGCGATGATTCTTTCAATTCCGAAGGCATAGCCGATGCCGGGGATGTCCGGACCGTTAAAGGAACGTACCAAATCGGAATATTTCCCGCCCGCGCAGACCGCAAGGCCTCCAAGTTCATCATCGCTTTCGAGAATGAATTCAAAGACCGTGTCCGTATAATAATCAAGCCCGCGGACCAGATTGGGATCGACTTCGTAACTAATGCCCGAAGCATCCAGAATCTTTAAAACCTTTTGGAAATAGGCTTTCGCCTCTGCTGAGAGAACCGCTTCTATTTTCGGGGCATTCTTGAGGAGGGGATTGTCGCGGTCGATTTTGCAATCCAAAATCCGCAGGGGATTTCTATCCAGGCGCCGCGCGCAATCATCGCATAAAGAAGAAATGCCCTTTCCGAAATGTTCTTTCAACAACGCGCTATAAGCCGCGCGGGAAGCAAAATCCCCGATCGTGTTTATTTTCAGTTTGATGTTTTCGATTCCCAGGGCTTTAAAGATTTCCGCCGCGGAAATGATGACGTCCGCATCCAGATAGGGAGAGGACGCGCCGAAGGCCTCGATACCGAACTGGTTGAATTCGCGGTATCTTCCTGCTTGGGGACGTTCGTACCTGAACATGGGTCCAAAATAATAGTATTTATTCAATGCCCGGCGGGCATAGAGTTTGTTTTCCAAGAATGCTCTTACGACGGGGGCCGTCCCTTCCGGCCTCAAAGTCAAACTCCGGCCCCCTTTGTCATCGAAAGTATACATCTCTTTGGAAACGATGTCCGATTCTTCGCCCGAACTCCTGACAAAGACTTCCGTGTTTTCAAAAATCGGGGTGATGATTTCCTCATAACCAAATTTTTCGATGACCGCTCTGATTATGCCCTCAAGATGGCGGAGCTTTTTCGCCTCAATGCCAAAGAAGTCTTGGGTGCCCTTTACTTTTCGATACATGCTGACCTCCTAAAAAATAAAATCCTTAAAAGAAAGCTTCTAAGGACGAATTTATCCGTGTATCTTGTTTAAAGCGAGAATATACGTCCAGCAAACCCTGATTAATTGTTTCGGAACAATCTGCAAAATTATATATATAATTATAAAATAACTTCCCGTTAAAGTCAATGAAAATCCCGGCTGCCCATGGAAGAAATTTTTGTTTAAAAGTCAGCAAACTCCGCATAATAATAGATAAGGTGAAAAAAATGGCGATTTTTAAGAAGGGAAAAGAAAACAAAAAACAGAAAAACCAGCAGGGCCAAAAAACGCAGTTTCCGGTTTCGAATGATGATTATCTGAAAAAGGAATTATACGCGACCGTCAGGGAAAACATTGATTATTTGAAAATCTACCAGGGCGAATGCTGGGATTTCGTAACCGTCAAATTCACTTTGGAAAACAACCATCAGGAAATAGACGTCGGGCTCGCCTATCTTGCGGGCCTTGTCGACCAAAAACTCTTAAACAAAACCGTAATCGACGCCCTGAACCGGAATTTTCTGAAGGCAAAAAAAGAGCTTCCGGAAGGGGAGGAACGTTTCCGCTTTTTCAAAAGCAAAGTCCTGATCGCGATCGGAATCGACGAAGCGGAAAGCTTCGGGAAACTCTTCAACGCGCTCCTGAGCGGGGACATGATAGTGTTTTTGGAAGGGTGCAATAAATGCCTGATTGTCGGCGCGCGCATGTACCAGGAAAGGGCGGTCGAAAAACCAACAACGCAGATAACGGTCATGGGCAGCAACGATTCTTTCAACGAAAACCTGCTGACTAATCTTTCCTTGCTCAGAAAGAGGATCAAAAATCCAAATCTGATTTTCAAAAATTACATCCTCGGTAAAGAATCGAACACCAATGTCGTCCTGGCTTACATCAAGGGATTGGTGGACGAAAACGTGCTTCAGGAAGTCGAAAAAAGGATACAAAAGGCTGAGTTACCGGAAGTGACCGATGCCAGCTATTTGGAAGTGGCGCTCCGGGAAAAACAGTTTTCGATCTTTCCCAAAATCTTTTATTCTGAGAGGCCGGATACCGTCGCCAACAACATTCTGGAAGGAAGGATCGCCATCCTCTGCGACAGCAGCCCGGAAGCATTAATCGCGCCTTCGGTTTTCATCCAATTCCTGCATTCGACAGAGGATTTTCATCAAAAAGCCTTCATCGCATCCTTCTTCAGACTTCTCAGGACTATGGGATTCTTACTGTCGCTTTTCGTCCCTTCTCTTTACATCCTTCTGATTTTCCACCATTCGGAACTCCTTCCAGTCAATTTGCTTTTCAGCGTCGCCGGTCAGCGGATCCAGACGCCCCTGCCCGCCTATTTGGAACTCTTCACGGTCATGGTTGCTTTTGACCTGCTCCGGGAAGCGGGGACGCGAATGCCGACCGCCATTGGAACCTCGCTTTCCTTCGTCGGTGCAATCATCATCGGCCAGTCCTCCGTCGATGCGGGACTTATCAGCCCGATCATCGTCATCATCGTCGCCTTGACCGGGATCGGCGCGCTCGCCATTCCCAATTACAAATTAAATTTAGCGACGACGATTACCAAATACATTCTTGCAATCATCTCAGTCGCCTTCGGTTCTTTCGGGTTCACACTTGCGTTAGTCATGCTCCTTGTCCATCTTTCAAGTCTCAGAAGCTTCGGAGTCGATTATTTCGCCCCCTTTGCCCCCTTCAGCAAAGAAGGCCTGAAAGACTCCTTAATCCGCGTGCATTTGGAAAACCTCCGAAACAAATGGCGCCAAAAAAAGCAGTATCCGCATTGAGGTGAACAATGAAAAGAATAATCATCATTGCCCTATTCATCACATCGCTTGTTTTCACCGGCTGCACAGACAAAAGGGAAGTCGATGACCTGATAATCGCGACGGCAATCGCACTGGATCTGAACGAGGAAGGTAGCCTTGAACTATCCATCCAGATTTTGAACGTCCATTCCGTCGGAAACCGCCCCATGGATGCCGCCCCCGTCGTCGTCATCGCCGAAACGGGGAGGACGGTTCAGGAAGTGTTGAGAAAGATTTCCACGATTATTCCCGAAAAGCTCTTCTTCTCTCATTTCGTGCTCCTGGTCATTGGGGAAGAACTGGCAAGGGAAGGGATTCTTCCTTACGTGACTTTTTTTGCCATCAACCAAGACGCCCTGCACCGTTTCAACATTGCCGTCGCCCGCGGATGCAAAGGCAAGGACGTTCTGAAAATCGTGTCAGTCGCGGCACACGTTCCTTCGATGTCGGCAGAAGGAAAACTGCTCGAAACGTCAAAATATTACGGAATCGGCAAATACTATACAAACGATGAAGTCTTGAGTGACATCAGAAGCGAAGGCATCAGCCTCTCGCTCGGAAGCATCCAAATCATTGGCGATCCGGAAAAAGGTAGCGATCTTGAAAACAGAAAGAAAACCGACCTTGAAGCCTATACGAAAGCTTCCACGATTGCCGTCTTCAAAAAGGACAAGCTCATTGACTGGATGGATGAGGAAGAATCCTTGGGATATAACTACATAAGCGGAAAGATAAAGAACTCTTACATCGTGGTCACGAAAGGAGACGGCACCTTTGCTTCCGTCCAAGTGATGAAAGTAAACTCGAAAACGAAACCGATTTTAGAAAACGGAAAAATCAAGTTCAAAATCTCGATCAGTTTCCTGGCAGAAATCACCGAGGATCTTTCGGGGGAGACGAGCCATGACAATGCATATGTTAGAGACATATTGGAAAGAACGAATTATGAAATCAGGCTTCTCTGCGAGAAAGCAATTCAAAAAGCGCAAACAATCAAAGCGGACATTTTCGGTTTCGGCAGACTGCTTTATCGCAAAAAATATAAACTCTGGCTGGAAATAAAGGATCGCTTTGAAGAAGAAATTTTTCCCGAACTGGAAACGGAGATTGTTGTTCAGGGGAAAATCACCCGCGTAAAACCCTAGGAGTGATTTATGGAAAAAAAATATATTTCAAAATGGCAATTCTTCACGCTCATTTATGCCTACATCTTAAGCCATGAGTTGACGAGGGGAGCTTACATATATTATTACCGGCATTCCTCCTGGATACCTATTTTGCTGGCAGTTCCCCTTTCCTGCCTGCTGTTTTTCATTTACAGTTTCATTTACAAGAACAGCGGCAGTACTGATTTCAAAACGGCAATCGAAAAGGTGCTCGGGAAATTTTTCGCCAAGATTTTTTTCGGGATTTACTTTTTCTATTTTCTCTTCATAATCATTTTAAAATTGCGGGATGTTGGGGAGTTGGTCCAAATCTACATCATGCAGGAAAGCTCTTTCTTGATGATTTATGGATTTTATCTCTTTGCTGCGGTTTATTGCGCAATCAAGGGAATCGAAGTCATTGCCCGCTATTCGGGAATCGTCTTTTTCATCACCTTCACGTCTTTCATCCTCTTCTACATCCTGCTTTTCTTGGTGAACGAACCCGATTATGGCAATCTGCTTCCCTTCATGCCGGATGGCTTCCTCCATTATGTCAATCCAGCTCTGAAAATGGCTTACAGCGTGCCCCTGGGCGAACTCTTTGGCATGCTCGTCATTTTCCAACATGTCCGACCCGAACAAAAAAAGAAAGACTTTAAAACGGCTTATATAGGAATCGCCTCCATGGGGGCGATGATGCTTCTCATCTCCCTCACGAACATCATCTTTTTGGAACCAGAAGTTTTGATTCTGGGATACACCCCCATCATCCGCCTCTGGAGAAGGATAGATGTGGAAGACTTCATCCAAAGACTTGATATCATCGTCATCAACATCCTAATCATGAA
>FZPS01000185.1_pt82 | contig 18041 bp, 16 predicted proteins | sample 1817821 | NCBI WGS metagenome assembly FZPS01 (sample SAMEA104158645, study PRJEB21678) | metagenome | place: Germany | collected 2015-04-21
GGACGAAGGAGCGTACATGAAGCGTTGCACTGAGCAAAGCCGAAGTGTACGTGACTGAGTCCGAATATTGAAAGCAACGTGGTTGCTGAACGAAGTTGAAGTAAAGCAGTTTGACACTTATGAGACACCGCCTTTTTTATAATATTTTGAATTAATTTTCTGGAAGCAACTGCACCTTAACATAATTGTTCAAATCGAAGTATTTATTTGCTGCCTTTTTCATAGAGCTAATACTTATTGATTCTATCATATTTAGGTAATCTTTGTATTCTGCTGCACTAACATTATTGTCTTCAACATCAATAATAAGTCTTTTCCAATAAGAATTTTCTTTAACGTCTGTTTCAAATTCGCGTTTTTCTTTTTCAATAACTTTTTGAATATCAGTATCAGTCAATCCGTCAGTTTGAAGAGATTTTATAATATCAAAAGTTTTAGTTTTTAGTTCTTCTTCTCTCTCTGGATCGCAGCTAAAGAAAATTGTAACAGAATATTGTTCGTAAGGAATTTTAGAACTTGATGGATACGCACCTATAGTATAAACACCACTTTCTTTTTCACGAATTTCTTCTAACAAGCGTGTTGATAAAATTTTACAAACAGCATCTAATTCCAATCTATTTTGATATGTATATTCAAATTCGCCTGGGAAGTTAATTATTTCCATACATTTTGGGTCTTTGCCTTTATATACCGTTTTTTCAACAACACCTTTTGGAGGTCTTACTCCCAAATCTTTATAAGTTTCGTTTCTTTCAACTATTGGTAAAGCTCCTAAATATTTTTCGATAAGAGGTTTTGCAAGTTTAGCATCAAAATTTCCAACAAAATAGAAAGTGAAGTTACTTGGATCACCAAATCTTTGAGAGTAAATACTTTTTACTCTTCTATAATTAGCTTCTTCTAACATTTCAGCATTCATTGCTCTACGACGTGGGTGATTTTGAGACATAATAGTTCTTATACTATCACTCCATGCAGATTGTGGATCTAATTTTGCATTTTCTAATAATCCTTTTTGCTTGTTCATATAAGAATTAAAAGCTGTTTCGGTAACTCTTGGTTGAGTAAATGTTGCATAAATCATTTGCAATAAAACTTCAAAATCTGCAACGTTAGAAGAACCTACTAAACCTTCGGTACTTTCATCTATGTAAGTACTAAATCTAACATTTTTATCAGCTAAGAATTTTTGCAATTCAGATTTATCATAATTACCTAAGCCACTTTCTTCGGCAACATCATCAGCAATTTTACTGCTAATATCATCTTTTTGGTCGTAAAGAGAATATCCGCCTAAACTTCTTGCTTCAAACAAAATTTCATCATCTTTAAAATTTGTTGTTTTAAAAACTACTTTAACGCCATTTTTAAGAGTCCAAGTTTGATAGTCGAAATCTTTATTTTTAGTTTTCTTACCAACTTTTGTAGGTTTTGCTAACTCAGAAATTAAGGTTTTATCAGAAACTTTATCAACATAAGCATCTACTTTAATTTTAGAGGCATCTTGATAAATTTTTAGGACTTCGTCTTCGCTTGGAATTGTAACTCCTTCTTTTTCGGGAGCTATAACAACGATAACGCAATTTTCTTCTGTTACAACAGTTTTTGCAAAAGCATTAACTTCGTCTAAAGTAATTTGTGGTAAATATTTTTTAAATAATTCATACTCATATTCAATTCCTGGAAATGGACTATGTGGTGGTAAGAAATGTTTTTTATATTCTTCTACATAATTTTCTGATTTTTGTTTATCTCTTTCGTTATAAGATTTCTCTATTCGTTTTAAAAGAGCTGCTTTTTCTCTTTCTAATTCAGTTTCCGTAAAACCAAATTGCATCATTCTTTCATTTTCAACAACTAAAGTTTCTAATGTAGTTTTTATGTCATTATTTTGAACTATTCCCATGCTTATAAAAACATCTTTAGGTCCTATAAACTGTGAATATCCTGCATAGCCTTGAACAAAAGGAGGATTTTCTAAAAGCGTTAATTCAGCCAAACGATTTGAAAGCATAGAGCTAAGTAACATATTAACCATACCGTCTTTATAATCAGCAACAGTAGAATTTGGTTGAGCAGGATGCTTATAAAACATTTGCACCATACTAATTGGAACTTCGGGGTCTGTTGCTACACAAACCAAAGTTTCTTTATGATCAGGGATTTCTGCATATACTCTTTCGCGAGGATTATCTATCATTTTAATTTTAGAAAATCTTTCTATAACTTTTTGTTCCATTTCCTTAGCATCAAAATCGCCAACAAGAATTAATGCCATCAAATCTGGACGATACCAATCTCTATAAAAACGGCGAATAGCTTCAGGATCACAGTTATCAACTACTTCCATTGTACCAATTGGCAATCTTTTTGCATAAATAGAATTATGGAAAATAGCTTGTAAATATTTACGTTGTACACGATCCATAGCTCCTTGTCCCATTCTCCATTCTTCATGAATAACGCCACGTTCAGCATCAATTTCTTCAGTTTCTAAAGACAATTCAGATGCCCAATCGTAAAGCACTAATAAACCTTTATCTATAAACTCAGGGTCATCAGTAGGAACTTTAATTCCGTAAACTGTTTCGTCAAAAGAAGTGTAAGCATTTACTTCTGGTCCGAATTTCATACCTAAAGATTCTAAATAATTTACAAGTTCATTTTTAGGAAAATTTGTAGAACCATTAAAAGCCATATGCTCTGTAAAGTGAGCCAATCCTTGTTGGTCTTCATCTTCTAAAACTGAGCCTGCTTTTACAGCTAGTGTTAATTCTGCTCTATTTTCTGGTTGCTTATTAGCTTTGATATAATAAGTCATACCATTTTTCAAAGTTCCCGTAATTACACTTGGGTCATTTGGTAACTTGTCGGTTAGTTCCATGCTCTGACCAAAAGCAAAACTGCAACTAAAAATAAGTGCGATAATCAAAAATGTAAGTTGTTTCATATTAAATAGCTTTATTTTATAATTATTTTATTAATTCAACAAAATTAAAAATATAATTTCAGATATTTTCATATTTTTTAGAGAAATGCTTAAAAAATTGTTAAAGGCTTTTACTCAAGGAGCTAAGATATTTGCAAAACGAGTTACTAATTATTTCATTTTTCAATATAATAAGGAAGTTGTCTCAACATCAAGACAACTTCCAATACAAAATAGTTTTTAATATAAAATCATTATTATTCCTTTTTTATCAAATCCTTACAGTTATGCCAAAACAAAATTTCATCTTCAATTATTTCACCTTTTTTCATTTTAGCTTCAAGGCATTCACAAGCAGATTTAGGTTTTATTGGACATTTACTTTTTAAGTCCTTTATAATTTCTAAAATTAAATCTAACTGTTCTGGATCTTCAACTATACGCAAACTATGTTCAAGTATTTCATAAGTATTGAAATACATTTCTTCTTTAATACTCTGCTTCATGTCTTGAATATAATCTTTTACTTTTTCGAAATTATTTTTTTCCACATTTTGCGAATAAGATAATAAATTACAATTAAATATAATTGTAACTATTACAAATGAAAATAAAAGTTGCTTATTCATATTATATGTTTTTTTAATTAAACGCTCGCACATACCCTATTCCAATCATTATCATTAATATAAACAACCCACGTTATATCAGGAAATTCATCAATACAAGCCTGAATATGGTCACACGCATCACCTAAATACTGAAAAGTGATTCTTTGCAATTCATGTCTTTCTCCATTTTTGATAATATATCCAGTACATACTATAACATTTAAAATTTTACCTACTTCGGTTTTTGGTCTCCTTCGGCATATTCCGACCATAAATGGCTTTATTTATACCCTCGCTTAGAGTGCTAAAACTGCAAAATCCCTTTACACGAGGGCGATTATTCGAAATCGTTTTTACAAAGCTCCCAAATCGAAATAAATAAAATATAGTTGTAATGTAGTATTTCTGCGTGCGTGTGTATGTGTGTGTGTGTGTGTGTGTGTGAACTTATGCAGTTGGTAAGGCTTCTATTAGTATAAATAAATACAATAAAACGCATAAGCTTATTAAACCAAAAATTATCATTATATTTTACACAAACTCTCATCTCAAAAATTTCTATAATAACAATATTTGCAATATACAATATTTTTTTGAAAAAAGCAAGAAAAAACATGTTTTTTTTTCAAAAAAAATGTTTTTTTCGTAAAATGTGCATTATTTTTAAATTCAAAAAATTAGTTTCAATTTATAACTCTAGTATTGCCTCATTATTACAATTATCTTTAACAACAACTTTAATTTTGTAAGAATTGGATTTTTCAAAATATTCATCTTTTTGGTAAAAAATTGTTTTTGTTTTAGGTTCATATTGAGTCAAAACCCACCTATTATTAATATAAATTGCATAAGAAGAAATTCCTGACAAATCATCTGTAATTTTAAAACTTAAATAATTCAAATTTTCTTCTGTATATGTTTTTTTAGGTCTTATAGGAACAATTTTTGGAGGGGTTGTATCAATCCACAAATAAAATTCTCCAAAATAAGAAGAATAAGCAGAAATAAAATTTTGTTCAATAATTGGTTTTAAATAATTTGATTTTTTGTTGTGTTCACGCATGATAAACAACTTGTCTTTATATTTATAAGCTTCATCATTTATATAAAAACTTATTTTAAAATCCTTATTTACAGCCAAATGATCCTCTCCTATAATATAAGATTGCGAATATTTTCTCTTTTTACCTTTTTCTATTTTTAAGTTAGTATCATAAAACAAACTACCGATTTGTGTTTCAAATCTAAATTCTGAATCGAAATACAAAAAGACGCTATCGTATTTTACAAGATACCCGTCTCTTTCAAGTAAATCATAGTTTTTGTTGTCTTTAATTAATTCAAAATTTAATTCTGAAGAATTATTATTATAGTCAGTAATAATAACAGTAAAATTTGCTTTCGATTTTTCATTTAATGAAAACATTCCATTATTAATTGTTTTATCATAAATCATCAATTCATTTCCAGCTTCAACAAAGAGTTTATGAACATGAAGTTTTTCTTTTAACAAATATTCAAAATCAAACATTGAATTTTTAGAGGCTTGAGTTTCGAAAGAAATTTTTTCTAAATTAGATTTATAAATTAATTCATTATCCATAAATAAACTGACGGTTTTAGCTCCATATCTATTGCTTGTTTCGTTCATTCTATCAACATAAGCCACTCCTAAGCCAATCAGACCTGTTACTTCAGGTAAATCGTTTGCACAAACATAAACTCCATCTCTTTTCACTACTTTCAAAAAAAACTTCTCAGCTTTTCCATTTATAAAAGAATTGTTTGACAAAGGATAAAAAACTATTGCAGAAATTTCTGGCGGTAAATTATCTTTAAAATCATATACAGAATTTACCACATTGATTGGCTGTTCTGTTTTAGTTTCTCTAATTTCAAAATGCAAATGCGGACCTTCTGAATATCCTGTATTCCCACTAAAAGCTACAAGTTCACCTTTTTTTACTTTAAATAAATCTGGATTTAAAAGAGTGTCAACAGAGTAAGATTTATTTTCGTATTGAATTTTTCTTACAAAATTTTGAATATCCTTTCTAAACTCATTCAAATGTCCATAAACAGAAGTATAGCCATTTGGGTGAGCTATATACAAACCTAAACCATAACCCCAAGGCGAAACAGAAATTCTACAAACATATCCATCTGCAACAGAAACGATTTCTTTGCCATTTTGATAAGTTCTAAAATCGATGCCAGAATGAAAATGTCTATGTCGTGGTTCACCAAAATTACCAGACAAATTAGTTTCAAATTTTAAGGGAGAAACAAATTCTTTTTTCAAATTAACATCTTGAGCAAAACTCAACAATTGCAACAAGAACAGGTTAAGTATTATAAATAAAGACTTCAATTTTAACATCATCTAAAAATAAAAACTTTACAAAACTAATATCAATTCTTGCTTTTTAAAAATAATTAGCTTATTTTTGTAGCGTTAAATAAAATAATGTGGACGAAGATTATAAAGATATAATTATCAAGCTAAACGATAACATTCAGAGTTTGATGGCTTCTTATTCAACAATAAAAGAGGATAACATTATTTTATCTAATGAGGTAAATAAATTGAATAGTGAATTAAATATATATAAAGAGAAATTAGAAGAAATAGAAAACAAGTATAATAATTTAAGATTAGCAAGAAGTATAGCAGATGGAGATAGTGATGATAAAGATGTTAAACTTAAATTAAACAGAATTATACGGGAGATTGACAATTGTATTGCTCTCTTAAACAAATAGTTCTATGAATAACGAAAAGTTAAAAATAAATATAAACATTGGTGAAAGAACATATCCTATCAATATTTTAAGAGCTGATAGTAAACGCGAGGAGCTAATTAGAAAAGCTGCTCAACTGATAAACGATGAGCTTTTTCAATATAAAAGTAGAGGATATAAAAACCGAGATGAACAAGACTATATGGCAATGGTTTTGATTTCAATTTCAGTTAGACTAATGGAAATGGAAGATCGTGAAGATGTTTCACCAGTAATTAACGAACTAAAAAAAATAAATTTTACAATAGAAGATTTTTTAGAAAAAGAAAGAGAGTAAACGTTCTTTAAAATAACATAATAATAACAATACTGCCCGTATTTGATTCTTTAAAGGTTGAAAAACTCAACACTAACAATTTTTGGGATAATGCTCGGTTTATCAACGGCAGGCCTAAACTTATTCTGTTTACAGAATATTGTTGCACCAGCGACCATAGGAAACCGAAAATTTACTGGCGATCCCACCCATGTTCATACAGGGGTTTTTTTAACATTAAAGAATTTTATACGGGCTTTTTTAATTTAATACTTAATAATTTTATGGAAACATTAACAATAATTTTAGTCGCAGTAGGAGCTTTAATTGCAGGAGGAGCGATTTCTTACTTTATGTGGGACAAGGCTTTGGAAAAAAGAAAAAACAAAGTATTTAACGATGCTATAGCAGAAGCAGAAGTTATTCGTAAAGAAAAAGAACTTCAAGCCAAAGAAAAATACTTTCAATTAAAGTCGGAACACGACAAAAGAATAAATGAAAGAAATCAAAAAATGGCTGCTGCCGAAAATAAAATTCAACAACGCGAGGCAATAATTGCGTCAAGAATAGAAGAAACTCAAAGAATGAAAAAGGAGCTTGAAATTATTCGCGAAAACCTTGACAAACAACTTGATAGAGTTAACAAAAGGTCGGAAGAATTAGAAAAGCTTCATCGTGAACAAGTTGAAAAATTAGAAGCAATTTCTGGACTTTCTGCCGAAGACGCAAAAGCTGAGCTAATGGAATCTTTACTAGCAAATGCTCGTTCCGAAGCTATGTCATTAATAAATGAAATTATTGACGAGGCTAAAATGACTGCTAATAAAGAAGCTAAAAAAATAGTGTTAGAAACTATTCAACGCGTTGCTACAGAAACAGCTATCGAAAATGCTGTTACTGTTTTCAATATCGAAAGCGACGAGCTTAAGGGTAGAATTATCGGTAGAGAAGGCAGAAATATTAGAGCTTTAGAAGCTGCTACAGGTGTTGAAATAGTTGTTGACGACACGCCAGAAGCAATTTTGCTATCAGCTTTTGACCCTGTTCGTAGGGAAGTAGCTCGTTTGTCTTTACATCAATTAGTTACAGATGGACGAATTCACCCTGCTCGTATAGAAGAAGTTGTAAATAAAACAAAAAAACAAATCGAAGAAGAAATAGTAGAAATTGGAAAACGAACAACTATCGACTTAGGTATTCATGGATTGCACCCCGAATTAGTTAGAATGGTTGGGAAAATGAAATACCGTTCTTCGTATGGTCAAAATTTATTACAACATTCACGCGAGGTTGCAAATCTTAGTGCTCTTATGGCTGCCGAACTTGGCTTAAACCCAAAAATTGCAAAACGAGCCGGTCTATTACACGACATAGGAAAAGTTGCTGATGAAGAGCTTGAATTACCACACGCAATTTACGGAATGAAATTAGCCGAAAAATACAAGGAAAAACCCGAAATTTGTAATGCTATTGGCGCTCACCACGACGAAATTGAAATGACAAGCCTCATCTCACCTATTGTGCAAGTATGCGATGCTATTTCAGGAGCAAGACCCGGAGCAAGAAGAGAAGTTATAGAATCTTATATTAAACGCCTAAAAGATTTAGAAGCTTTAGCTTTATCATATCCAGGAGTTTTAAAAACCTATGCTATACAAGCTGGTAGAGAACTTAGAGTTATCGTTGGTAGCGAAAAAATTAGCGACTCTGAAGCCGAACAACTAAGTTTTGAAATTGCTAAACGCGTTCAAGACGAAATGACTTATCCTGGACAAGTAAAAATTACAGTTATTAGAGAAACTCGTTCAGTAAATTATGCAAAATAATAAGTTTACAATAAATAATTCTAAAGTCCTTGTTACTGGCGGTGCCGGTTTTATAGGGTCTAACATTATTGAAAAATTATTAGAGCAAAACAATTGTATAGTTTGCCTTGATAATTTTGCAACAGGCAAACGCGAAAACATAAATAAATTTGTAAAAAACAAAAACTTTAAACTTATAGATGACGACATCAGAGACTTAAATGCATGTCAAAAAGCTTGCAAAGACATAGACATTGTTTTGCATCATGCTGCTCTAGGTTCAGTTCCTCGTTCTATCAATGACCCTATTTCGAGTAATGAAGCAAATGTTAACGGCTTTTTAAACATGCTTGTCGCCGCTAGAGACAACAATGTTAAGAGATTTGTCTATGCATCAAGTTCATCAGTTTATGGAGATAATATTGCTTCTCCTAAAATTGAAAATAAAACAGGTAATGCTCTTTCGCCTTATGCAGTTACAAAGCAAGTAAACGAAATGTATGCTAAAGTTTTTTCTGATTTATACGGCTTAGAAACTATAGGTTTAAGATATTTTAATGTTTTTGGTAAAAATCAAGATCCTGAATCTGTTTATGCAGCAGTTTTTCCAAAATTTATTAAAAGCTTAATAAATTTACAACCACCGACAATTCATGGTGATGGCACTCAATCGCGAGATTTTACCTATATAGCAAATGTTATTCAAGCAAACGAACTTGCAGCTACTACCAACAATCCAAAAGCAATAAACACAATATATAATGTTGCTTATGGAGAAACTAATAACTTAAATGACATCACTAATTTGCTTATACAATTATTAGCAAAATTCAAACCTGAAATTGCCAATATAAAACCCATTCACGGACCTGAAAGAAAAAGCGATATTAAATATTCTTTAGCTTCAATTGAAAAAGCAAAATCTCTATTAAACTATAATCCTAAATTTGATGTAAGACAAGGATTAGAGCTGACAGTAAAGTGGTATTATGAGAATTTGAAATAAAAAAAGCTGTCCGCAGACAGCTTTTAATTTTTTAACACTTAAAATTGGTTTAAATATCTAGAACAGTTACCCATCCAAATGGGTCTTCGATATCACCATATTGTATTCCTACTAAAGTTTCGTATAATTTTGTAGAAACTGGTCCTGCTTTTCCATCTTTACAGAAAGAGTATGTTTTTCCTTCATCAAGGTCTTTAATGTCTCCTATTGGTGAAATTACAGCTGCAGTGCCACAAGCTCCAACTTCTTCGAAAGTACTAAGTTCATCAAAAGCAACTGGTCTTCTTTCAACCTTATATCCAAGATGAGCTGCTAATTGTTCTAAACTCTTATTTGTAATAGAAGGCAATATTGATGTAGATTCTGGTGTAATATAAGTATTATTTCTAATAGCAAAGAAGTTTGCTGCACCAATTTCATCAATATATTTCTTTTCTTTAGCATCTAAATACATTGGTGAACTGCAACCAGCGTCTTTAGCTTTTTGTGTTCCTACCAAACTTGCTGCATAGTTACCACCTACTTTATAAGTTCCTGTTCCAAGAGGAGCAGCACGGTCAGAATCTCTTACAACTGCGATGTCCACAGGTTTAAACCCTGCTTTAAAGTAAGGACCTACTGGCGTAACAAAGATTATAAAAGTGTACTCATCAGCTGGTTGAACTCCAACTCTTGCTCCCGTTCCAAACAATACTGGACGGATGTACAAAGATGCACCTGTTCCGTAAGGTGGCACAAAGTCTTTGTTTAAAGCAATAACTTTTTTCAACATTTCAAAGAAAAGTTCTTCAGGAATTTCAGCCATTTGAATTCCACGAGCAGAATCTTGTAATCGTCTTGCATTTTCTTTCCATCTAAAAAGACGAATTTTACCATCTTTTCCGCAATAAGCTTTCATTCCTTCAAAAGCTGCTTGTCCATAATGCAATACAGTTGCTGCCATATGCATGGTAACGTGTTCTGAATCCGTAACTTCTATTTCGCCCCATTTGCCGTTTTTAAAAACTGAACGGACATTATAATGGGTTTTTACATAACCAAAAGGTAAATTTGTCCAATTTAAATCTTGCATATTATTAAATTTTTATATTCGCTCAAAATTAAAAATAAAAATCTAAAATTCCTAAAAAAACATTATGTTTTTAAATATATTTTTAAAAATTTATACTTTATAAATTAATAAATATACGCTATTGTCTCTATTATTTTACCATTCAACAAGTTCTAAGAGTATTTTTTTAATTTCAGTATTATCAATAGCACCACCGAATCTATCCGCTCCTACTCCAACTGCAAACACAGGCACCGCAGCTGCTGTATGAGCCCAAGTTGTAAAACCAACACCTGCTTTTGTACACATTATATTTCCAAATATTGACGCAACTGGATTTTCTGCACCATATATAATTATAGGTTCTAGGCTTGTTGTTGGTGATTTTTCGTAAAAATAATAATTAAAAGCTTCCAAAACTCTTGTTGAATCAGATGCTGTATAAATAGGAGTTTCTGTAAAGAAATATTCATCAGCTAATTTCCAAATATCATCAACAGAATATTTTGTATTATTTTCTTTATAATCTTTTATTTTTTCAGAAAAATTAGTAATAGATATTTTTTGATTATCCAAGAGCATAAAATTGCTTTCATAAGCCATTTGTGCATTTCCTAATGACAAGCCACCTGTTTCGTGATCGGCGGTTACAAAAATCAAAGTTTCTTCAGGATATTTTTCATAAAACTTATAAGCTTCGCGAATTGCCAAATCCATATCATAAATTTCTTTTACAATTGTTGCTCCATCGTTTGAATGAGCTGCCCAATCGATTTTCCCGCCTTCAACCATCATAAAAAAGCCATTTGGATTTTCCAAAACTTTTATACCAGTTTTAACAAATTGAGCTAAGTTGTATCCGTCATCACTTTTTCTATCAATTTTATATGGCACATCGCTTTCCAAACCAAGTTTTGGATTGACAAACATATATTTTGTATTTTTTTTATCTAATTTTTCAAAATCTTTTATGTTTGAGCTTACTATATAATTATTTGACTTTGCTTTTTCATATAAATCTGGCTGGTTGTTATCGCTTCCTTTTACATGTTTTAATCCTCCTCCACCAAAAAATTCAAACCCAGATTCTGGAAGCTGACTTCCTATTTCATAATATAAATTACGACTTGTAGATTGTGCATAAAAAGCCGCAGGAGTTGCATGATTTAGTGATACAGTAGTAATTATTCCAACTTTCTTTCCGTTTTCGTGAGCTATTTTAGCAAAAGAAAGAGGAAGCGAGTCTTTTGAAAACCAAGGATAATACGAAATACTTCCAAAATTGGCTTTTTCGCCACAAGCAATAGCCGAGCCAGCAGCTCCCGAATCTGTAATTACACTATTTTTACTTGTTGTTGTACAAACTCCAAAATATGGAAAATTAGTAAAACTAATATCATCGCCTTTTTCTTTGTAAAAATATTTTGCCAAGCTCGCATGATTTATTCCCATACCATCGCCAATAAATAAGAAAATATATTTTGGTTTTTTCTTATCGGCTCCAACATTTTCCTTATTATTCAATGTTTTACACGAAAAACTTAGTAAACTCAATACTAAGACAATACTAATAACAAATACAGATTTAAAATATTTCATTTTTCATTTTTTTAGACCACAATTTTACTCATTTTTTATTAAATAAAAAAACAAATTCAATGTTACAATGGTGTTAAAAATAAACATTATTTTTCAACACATGTTATTTCAAAATAATTTATTATTTTTGGGCTTAAATTTTATGTTTAAAAAATTATTATGCAAGAAAATTTATTTTTATACAATTCGCTTAGTCGTAAAAAAGAAAAATTTACAGCTATAAAGCCTCCGTTTGTTGGCATGTATGTATGTGGACCTACTGTTTATGGAGATGCTCATTTAGGACATGCACGTCCTGCAATTACTTTTGATTTACTTTTTAGATATTTTCAACATATTGGTTATAAAGTAAGATATGTTCGCAATATTACCGATGTTGGACATTTGGAAAGTGATGCCGACCAAGGCGAAGATAAAATTGCTAAAAAAGCTAAGTTGGAACAAGTTGAGCCAATGGAAATTGCTCAGTTTTATAGCGACAGATACCACAGAGATATGGACAAGCTAAATGTTTTGAGACCAAGCATAGAACCTCGCGCTTCTGGACATATTATTGAACAAATTGAACTTACCCAAAAAATTATAGATGCAGGTTATGCTTATGTTAGCAATGGTTCTGTATATTTTGATGTTGAAAAATACAATCAAAAATATAATTACGGTAAACTTTCAGGTAGAATTTTAGAAGATTTATATTCAAATACTCGCCAACTTGACGGGCAAGATGAAAAACGCAATAGTTTTGACTTTGCCTTGTGGAAAAATGCTAGCCCAGAACATATTATGCGTTGGAATTCACCATGGGGACAAGGATTTCCTGGCTGGCACGCAGAATGTTCGGCAATGGGACATAAATATTTAGGTGAAAAATTTGATATTCATGGTGGCGGAATGGACTTGCTTTTCCCTCATCACGAATGTGAAATTGCTCAAAATACAATAGCTGTTGGCGAAAACTCCATTAATTATTGGGTTCATAATAATATGATTACAATAAATGGACAAAAAATGGGAAAATCCTTAGGCAATTTTATTACTTTAGATGAACTTTTTACTGGAGCAAACAAAGTTTTAGAAAAAGCTTACTCACCAATGACAATTAGATTTTTTATTTTGCAAGCACACTATAGAAGTACTTTAGATTTTTCAAACGAAGCTTTACAAGCTGCTGAAAAAGGTTTAGCGAGATTACTAAAAGGTGTTGAAACATTACAAGGATTAAAGCCAAGCAAAGAAAATAATTTTGATGCAGAAAAATTTCGCCAAGATTGTTATGATGCAATGAATGATGATTTAAACTCTCCTATTTTAATTTCTAATTTATTTGAAGGGTTAAAAACAATTAATTCAGTTGCAACAGGTAGCGAAAAAATTGATGAGAAAAATTTAAACATCTTAAAAGAAACATATAACACATTCCTATTCAATGTTTTAGGATTAAAATTAGAAAACGAAGATGCTGGTAATAACGAAATGTTAGAAGATGTTGTAAATATGGTTTTAAACCTTAGACTCTCAGCAAAAGAAAAGAAAGATTGGGCAACTTCCGACTTTATTCGTGATGAACTTACTAAAATTGGGATAAAAGTAAAAGATACAAAAGAAGGGTTTGAATGGGAAATTTAGTTAATAATCACTAAAAACATTTTGATTTTAAAATAAAATTTATCATTTTTGAAAACTAAATAAATAACATGTCAACCGAAAATAAAAAACCCGATAAACTATTCTACTCCATTGGCGAGGTTGCCGAAATGTTTAATGTTAAAACATCTTTAATAAGATATTGGGAAAATGAATTTGATATTATAAAACCTCAAAAAAATAAAAAAGGGAATAGATTATTTACAGCAAAAGATATTGATAATTTTCATTTAATTTGGCACTTGGTTAAAGAAAGAGGTATGACACTTAAAGGTGCAAAAAAGAAGATTAAAGAAAACCTTGAAGAAACAGAACATAATTTTGAAGCTGTAAAAAAACTTAACGAAATTAAAGATTTATTACTCGCTATAAAAAATGAATTATAATTTTTAATGAAGATAAAAGACATTATTAATAGTTTTGAAGAATTTGCTCCACTATCTTTACAAGAAGAATACGACAACTCTGGTTTACAAGTTGGAAATTTAGAAAAAGAAATTTCAGGAATTTTAATAAGTCTTGATGTAACCTCAGAAGTTGTTCAAGAAGCAATTGACCACAACTGCAATTTTATCATAGCTCATCACCCTCTCATTTTCAATAAGTTAAGAAAAATTACAGGAAGCGATGATATAGAAAAATCAATTATCTTAGCAATTAAAAACGATATTTCAATTTATTGTACTCACACAAATTTTGACAAAGTAAATCAAGGTGTTAGCTATAAAATTTGTGAGAAAATAGGCTTAAAAAATTTAAAGATACTTTCTCCTGAAAAAAACATTTTAGAAAAAATTGCAGTTTTTGTTCCAACTTCTCATGCTGATATTGTAAGAAATTCAATGTTTGAAGCAGGTGCTGGTCAAATTGGAAATTACGATAACTGTAGTTACAATTTGCAAGGCGAAGGAAGTTTTAGAGCCAGCAATAATTCAAATCCATTTGTTGGTCAAATTGGCGAAACACATTTTGAAAAAGAAGTACGTATAGAAACTATTTATCCAAAATATCTTAGAAATAAAATATTACAGGCAATTCTTAAATCACACCCATACGAAGAAGTTGCTTACGACATATACAAATTAGAAAATCCACATAACAATGTAGGTTTGGGAATGATTGGCGAGTTGGAACAAGAAGTTGCAGAAATAGATTTTTTAAAACTTTTAAAAGAAAAATTTAATAGCACAATAATAAAACACAGCGAATTTTTAAACAAAAAAATTAAAAAAGTAGCTGTTTGCGGTGGCAGTGGTGCTTTTTTAATCAATACTGCAAAAAGCAGTAAAGCTGATGTCTTTGTTAGTGGCGACATTAAATTTCATGATTATTTTTTAGCAGAAAAACAAATATTAATAGCCGATATTGGACATTTTGAAAGTGAACAATTCACAAAAGAAATTTTTTATGATATTATTATGAAAAAAAATCCTAACTTTGCAGTCCGATTTTCGGAAAAAAATATAAATCCGATTAAAACTTTTTAAAATGGCAAAAGCAGAAAATAAAATTGACAAATCAACACAAAGTGTTACAGAAAAGCTTAAAAACTTGTACAGACTTCAATTAATTGACACTAAAATTGACCAAATCAGAATTTTACGAGGTGAATTACCTTTAGAAGTCAGCGATTTAGAAGATGAAATTGCAGGTTTAGAAACGCGAATAGCAAATTTTAAAAACGACATCACTAAACTTAATGAAGACATTTCGTTTAGCGAAAATGCAAAATTAGATGCCGAAGCTCTGATAAAAAAATATACTGAGCAACAAAACAACGTGCGTAATAACAGAGAGTTTGACTCTTTAAGCAAAGAAATTGAGTATCAAAATTTAGAAATTGAACTTTGCGATAAGAAAATAAGAGAGTACAAACATGAAATTGAGCAAAAGACTGCACAAATAGAAGAAGCTAATGAAAAATTGGTTGACAAACAACAACATTTAGAGCAGAAAAAACAAGAATTAGATACTATTATTTCTGAAACTAAAGTAGATGAAGAAAAACAAAATAAAGAGAGAGAAGAAATTGCAGAAAACATAGATCCTAGATTATTAGCTGCTTACAGTCGTATTAGAAACAATGTTTTAAATAAATTAGCAGTTGTGTCTATAGAGCGTGATGCTTGTGGAGGTTGTTTTAATAAAATTACACCGCAAAGACAAATTGACATTAAATCAAGTAGAAAAATTATTCCTTGCGAATTTTGTGGTAGAATTTTAGTTGACCCAGATATTTTAGAAAAATAAAGAAATTAAAAACGAAGATTACTAAAAACAATCTTCGTTTTTTTTTGTTGTTAAAATAAAATAATATAAAAATTGTGATTGTTAATAAAATGTTGATAATTATTAATTAGACTTATTATTAATGTATTAACGGTTTTGTATTTTTGTACCAAATTAGAAAAAGAATTGTTAAAAAAAACTAAATATAAAAATTTAAAAAATTATGAGAAAAATTTCTTTACTAAGTGCTTTATTGTTATTTGTTACAATAACATTTGCACAAACAAATTTTACTGCCACTTATAACTTTGCAGGTAATGAAACCGATGTCGTATCATTTGCATATAATGGTGACACTTATGAGGGCATAACACCGCAACCTCTTTTAAAATTAGGTGTTACTTCAACAGGTAGTACTAACAACTTTAGAGCTAAAGAATGGCCACTTGGAGCCACAAGCGAAAGTGATGTATTTACTGGAGTTATTGATTTAGAGAAATACATAGGTTTCTCTATAGAACCAGTTGCAGGTTACACTTTTACAATTACTTCAATTAAATTTGGACTTGGTCGTAGTGCTACTGGTCCTAGACAATTTGAATGGAGAGGTAATGCTGATGGTTTTGCAAGCGCTTTAAGCACTTACGAAGCATTAAACACTAATCTTACCAATGTAGATGGTGTATTAACTTGTCCAGATGCAAATAGTAACTGGCTAAACAATACTTTAACACCAGGTGCTGTTTATCAAAACTTATCAACAACTGCAGAATTTAGACTATACGCATATAATAGCGAACAAAATGGTGGAACTGCAGGCTTGCAAGGTAATTTAATTATTGAAGGTACTTTTGTTGCAACTGGAGATATAGGATTAACTATTTCAAGTCCTGCAAACAACACTACTGTTTATGAAAATCAAGTTGAAGTTACTTTTTCTACAGCAAACTTTGCATTAGGAACTGACGGACAACTTGAATACAAATTAAATGGTGGAACTGCTGCTTATACAACTACAAGTCCATTTACAATTACTGGTTTATCAGAAGGCGAAAACACTATAGTTTTCCAATTAGTTAACATGGACAATACAGCTTTAGACCCAGCTATTACAGAAACACGTACTATTAATTATGTTGACCCATCTGCTCCTATTGGTAATGGATTAGAAACTTTTGACAATGCAAATCTTACTGCTAGCTACTCAGATGGATCATTTATAGGTAACCACGCTATTCAATGGACTTATACACATTCAAGAGATGAAGGCGATTATTCAATAAATGGCAAAGGCTTAATGCTACGCAATGCTCAAGAAAGCAGCATTGAATCACAAGTACTAAATGGAGGTATTGGTTCTTTTGAAGTTAAATTCCGTAAAGCATTTACTGGTGCAAACGAAAGAGGCTTAGAATTATACATTAATGATGAACTAAAAGGCACATCTGAAATGATACCTAGTTTAAGTGGCGAAAATACAACAATATATACATTTAGTGTAAATAATATTAATATATCTGGTAATGTTGTTATAAAACTCAAAATAGCTGGCACTGATGCTCAGGGACGACAAATTACAATTGATGACATTGCCTGGACTTCTTACGAAGGAACAGAACCAACTTTAACAATTACTTCACCTGCTGATAATATAACAGTAAACGAGGACCAAGTTGAAGTTAATTTTACTACAACAAACTTTGAACTAGGAACTGACGGAAAACTTGAATATAAATTAAATGGAGGAGCTCCTGCTTATACAACTACAAGCCCATTTACAATCACTGGTTTAGCAGAAGGCGAAAACACTATAGTTTTCCAATTAGTTAACATGGACAATACAGCTTTAGACCCAGCTGTTACAGTAACACGTACTGTTACATATGAAGCTCCTAACACAGATCCAAGTTTAACAATTACTTCACCTGCTGATAATATAACAGTAAACGTAAACCAAGTTGAAGTTAATTTTACTACAACAAACTTTGAACTAGGAACTGACGGAAAACTTGAATATAAATTAAATGGAGGAGCTCCTGCTTATACAACTACAAGCCCATTTACAATCACTGGTTTAGCAGAAGGCGAAAACACTATAGTTTTCCA
>FZPS01000069.1_pt45 | contig 18023 bp, 13 predicted proteins | sample 1817821 | NCBI WGS metagenome assembly FZPS01 (sample SAMEA104158645, study PRJEB21678) | metagenome | place: Germany | collected 2015-04-21
ATGCATATCCATCCCTTTGGCGCCATGCGCAGCAGTTCATCGTCCAACTGCTGGATGATTGTCTGAAAAAGCCAACAAGCATATTCCAGACAAGCTTGCTCAAGGGTATTAATATTTAGAAACATTCCAAGTAAATATTAGTGAGAGCGGTGGTTATCGCATCGCTCTTCATGGGACCTCGCCTCCTTATTCCGTTTTGGCTGGCGAGGTCTCTTTTTTACACTCCGCCTTCTTTTTCCTGCTATCCACCTACTAAAACTTTACACTAACGCCCGCATAATTATCCCTGCTCATCCCCTCAATCCAACAACGCCATGAATAGGATCCCAACCACTACCCCAATGATAGCCCCAAAGGTCGACGAATGTTCAGAGTCAAGCTCCTGGGCAATCGGCAGCAGTTCATCGAAGACAAGGTAAAGCATAGCGCCTGCGGCAAAGCCGAGGGCAACAGATAAAAACAACTCCGAAACATTGCCAAAATATGCACCTATCAGCGATCCCAGGCCTGTAGGCACTCCTGCCAAAGTACAGGTGGCCACAATCCTGAGCGGGCTTAGCCCCGCCGCCTTCATCGGCCCCGCCATTGCCATTCCTTCCGGTGCATCATGCAGTGCCAGGACTACCGCCAATCCAATACCCAGAGTTTCAGAAGCGGCATAACCGGCTCCGATTGCCAATCCTTCCGGGAAGTTGTGCACGGCAATGCCAATACCGATCAAAATGCTGGTGCGGATTAAGCGCATCGTTTTCTTGTCGTGGTTGCCCAATGCCGATACATGCACATGGGGTACAGCATGATCCAAAAAATAGAGGGCTACACATCCCACCAGGAAACCGATGAGCATGGACCCAAGATCTCCATAGGCCAGTGATTCGGGGATCAGATCGTTAAAGATAACAGCAAGCATAATACCGCCTGAAAACGCCAAGATGAAGCTGATGGTCCTGCTCTTTGGCGTTCTCAGTATACTGATTATCAAGCCTCCGAAACCTGTGCCAAAGCATCCTGCCACAGTTCCCAGCAATGCAGCTTCCCATATATTGTTCATTTGATTGCTCCTTCCAACATCATATGAGAATGGTATTCATTGTCAGCCGCCGATCTTCCTTCTTTCTTAAAGAATATCTATATGCATTTCTATAAGCATATCTATGTAGAACCTGTTTCTGTTTATGAATCTGGACTAGCTGCGCCGCTGTGGAAATCCGGTTAAAAGTAGTAGGGAGGAATCAACCTGAGTTTTATGTAATCATTAATCAACAAAGTATTACACAGCTCTGAATATTAAGAAAGACGGAAGGGAGATACGCATGCACAGCTCTATCAGGAAAAGCACTTTGTTTGTAGTTTTTTCAGTTTTGCTGCTGATGGCCGGTTTAAGTTGGATAAGCTTTAGGGCACAAGCAGCGCAAACAATCATCTATGTCGATGGCAGCAGGGAGACAGATCCATCGCAAAACAGGTACAAAACTATAACTGAAGCGATCGATGCCGTCCCTGTGGTGAGCCGCGAAGAGGATCGGGTAATTATTGAAATTGCCGATGGTACATACCGGGAGCAGCTTAGAATCAGCAAACCTTACCTTACGTTGAGAAGCGCCTCCAGTGATCCCACCAAAGTGGTCCTTACCTGGTATTACGGTATTGGCTACGTGTACAACAATATAGGCCCCGACGGCTTTTATGATCCAAATGTGGACTGGAGTGCCGATGCTACCTGGGACGGACTTACCAGGTACAATATCGGGGATAGGGTTAGCTCAATCACCTATTATGACAAAAATGGCACCCTGCACAAAAACCGCACCGTTAAAGGGGGAGTCTTGGGCAAACCTGACCGCTGGGGCTGTGCGGTTAAGCTTGAGAGAAGCGCCCGGGAGTTTATTGCTGAGAACATTACATTTGAAAGCAGCTTCAACTTTTACATCACCCAGGAAGAACTGGATGCCGGTGTCACACCCGAGCCTCAGGATAATCCCAAGCCCGCCAGGGCAGTACTGGCGGTGTGCAGCACTGAGGTTGAAAAGCAAAACTACACGGAAAGGGCAGCGGCACTGCATACAGATTCAGACCACACGATCATCAGGAATTGTATTATCAGGAGCAAACAGGACACTTTGTATGTAGGCAGCGGCCGGATTCTGTTCGACAACTGCACCATCATGGGCGGCACCGACTATATCTTTGGCGGCGCCACTGCAGTCTTTAACCAGTGCGATCTGGTCTTTGCCGGGTATACGGACGGCGGCAAAACCGGTACGATCACAGCCGGTTCCCACGGCCAGACAACCAAGTACGGCTTTTTGTTCTGGAATTGTATTGTTGACTACCGTCTCAAAGATCAAACACCGACCCCAGGCACACTTGGCCGCCCATGGAGCAGTGCCTTGGGTGCTCAGGTTACCTATATCGGAACGACCATCAAGAGTGTCAACAACCGGTCCTTAATCAATGACGAAGCGTGGGGGGACATGGGCAGCACCATGCGCAATGAGGCCAGGTTTTATGAATACGGTTCCATTGACGAAAATGGGGAGCCGATCAACACCAGCTGGCGGGTAGTCAACAGGTTGGCGCCGATGGGATCGGTATTGACCGAATGGCAAAGTCTGGAGTTCAATCCCTACAACTATCTAAGAGGCAGTGACGGATGGGATCCGCTGGGCCTGGCACCGATGTATGCGGAAATCCATCAGCTGTTGGATGCTGCTGTGGTTGATACAAATACCGGGGGAAGAACTGCCGCCCTGCCCGAGGCTCCGGAAGGGTACGCCTTCGCCTGGGTATCAGATAGTGAATATGCCGTAATCAGCGAGGACGGCACTGCCATGGATCTGATCAGGCCGGCTTATGGCGAGCAGGCGGCCGATACGGCAGTAACCCTTTATGTGAAGGACTTGGCCACAGGCTATGGTGACAAAGAAGAAGTGCAGGTTCCGATCGCAGCCTGGGTCACAGCAGACAACAGCTTTGACTTGGCGGGGACGGTGTACTTAAAGCCGGCTGCCGCTAAGCCGGTGAAGGTGGAAATGGTCTTCTTCCAAAGGGATGCTGTCGTCAAAAAGGCGGCTGTGGAGGTCCCGGTAGGCCAAACCAAAGTTGATTATGCGATCAAACATCTGCCCGAAGGTGATTACCAAGTCGCCATATCGGCAGCGGAGGGTTACATTGTTGTTTCCGGTGAGGCGGTAACGCTTGCCGCCAAAGCCGGCGAGAAGCAGAGCTTGGATGTCACGGCAGCCATCTTGAAGCCGGTCGCCCTTGAAACAGCCGACTTTGTGGAAGCATGGGCTGCTCCAACAGTAATCAGCCCCCAAGAGGGCTTTGAGGTGGCCAGGATCACGGGCACAGGTGCAGAAACCGCCAACCTTGGTGCTGGAAACACCGTGTATCGATTCAGCAAAGACGAAGGTGTGGCACTGCCGGAGAACGCCGGAGCGTACTGGGATCTGGCGGCGGCAGTCAAAGCCAACGGCGGCACTCTGGAAGCCACCGAGACACTGCGCTTCAGCTTTGATTTCCTGTTGGAAACCGTTGATTATTTACCCAGCAACTACAGCTATTTCGATTTGGCTGCCAGCCTGGGCAACCAGGGAGCAGGCAAAGCCGATCCCACCAGGTTTATCAGATGGGGTGTCCACGGTAGTTGGTCACAGCTGAATATGTTTGGCGCAACCAATTCCCGGGTCAACGGCCATAATTCCGATTTCCACGCCAAGGATGAAATGGCCAACAAATGGTTCCGGATTGTTGCCGACATTGATTTGAAAAACCAAGTGATCACCACCACCCTGTACAACAGGGACGCCAACCGGATTATCAACGGGAGCGCGTTTACAATTACCGCTCCTGATGCAGCCGGTGTCAGCAAGGCTTACCCGGCGGAAGCGGACCTGACAGAAGGACTGTACTTCGTTATCTATATAGATAACAAGGAAACTCCCCACAAGATGGAGTACTACTTTGACAACTTCAGGCTGGAGTATCAGGATTATGCCGGCAATTGGTAATAATTGCAATTCGGTGCCAACTAATTTATACTGAAATAGTATAAATGCTAACGAATGGAGGAGGAGTATTTGATCTATCAAGGCAACAAGGTAACGGATATCAACCTTGCTTATATTGGCGGTGGTTCGCGAGGATGGGCGTGGACATTGATGAGTGATTTAGCCCGTGAAGAAGCCCTGTCCGGCACGGTGAGGCTCTATGACATAGACATCCCTGCGGCCAAGAACAACGAAATCATCGGCAACCGGCTTAACGGCCGGGAGGATGTGAAAGGGGAATGGAATTACAAAGCTGTTGAATCACTGGAAGCAGCCTTGACCGGGGCAGATTTTGTGGTCATTTCCATTTTGCCTGCTACCTTGAAAGAGATGTATTCGGATGTCCACGCCCCGGAGAAGTACGGTATTCTCCAACCAACCGGCGATACCACCGGCCCCGGCGGGATTGTCCGGGCGCTACGCGCTATTCCCATGTATATCGAGATTGCTGAGGCTATCAAAAAATACGCGCCCAATGCGTGGGTGATCAGCTACACCAACCCCATGACAATCTGCATGCGCACATTGTATGAAGTATTCCCTGAGATCAAGGCGTTTGGCTGCTGCCATGAAGTGTTCGGCACCCAAAGGCTGATTGGGTATGCCATCAGTGAGTTCTTGGGGGTGGAAAGTCCAAGGCGCACTGAAATCCTCACCAATGTATTGGGAATCAACCACTTTACCTGGATTGACAAGGTAACCTATCATGGTGAGGACATCATGCCGATCTACGCCAAGTTTGTGGATAAATACTATGAAGAAGGTTTCCGCAACACCCATCGTGTCAAGTTTGACTTGTTCAAACGCTACGGACTGATAGCTGCTGCCGGGGACCGCCACTTGGTGGAGTTTCTGCCCGGCCCCTGGTATTTGAAGGATAGGGAGACTGTCGCCTTTTGGAAGTTCCCGCTAATCCATGTCCAGTCGAGAATGGATGAACTTGAGAAGCGCCTGGCTAGAAGCAAACGCTTGGTTAATGATGAAGAACCTTTTGAGCTAAAAGCCTCGGGAGAAGAAGGAGTACGGCAAATCAAAGCATTATTGGGCCTAGGCGATCTGATTACCAATGTCAACCTGCCCAACCGGGGACAGGCCCCTGACTTGCCGGAAGGGGCAGTGGTGGAGACCAATGCTGTGTTCTCCAAGGACAGCGTCCGTCCGGTTCTTGCCGGAACACTGCCGGTGCCTGTCCGCAACCTGGTAATGCGGCAGGTGTTTAATCAGGAAACTGTAGTGGAGGCAGGATTTGAACGGGATAAAGAACTTGCCTTCCAGGCCTTTGTCAATGATCCACTGGTAAACATTGACTTGAAGGATGCCAAAGCTTTGTTTGACGAAATGCTGGAGAACACCAAAGCCTATCTGCCTGGATATGATGTTTAGCTAATGACCTAATTGAGAATGCAAAGAGCTCCTTGGAAGATACGCATCTTTCCAAGGAGCTCTTATTTAAACCCTCACCTTGAGAATCCGGGAGACATTGATGACTGCAATCAAGGTCACGCCTACATCGGCAAATACTGCCTCCAAAAGGCTGGCCACCCCTAAAGCTCCCAACAACAGGAACAGTCCTTTGATTCCCAGGGCTAGGGCAATATTCTGCGAGACTATTCCGCGGGTATACCTCGCCAGCTTAATGCTGGTTGCTAATTTGCCAACTTCATCAGTCATGAAGACCACATCAGCCGCTTCAATTGCCGTATCCGACCCTAAACCGCCCATGGCAATCCCAATATCAGCTCTGGCAAGTACCGGTGCATCATTGATGCCATCGCCTACAAATGCCAGCTTTTTGTTTTGCTTTGCCAGCAGTTCTTCAACAATAGTGACCTTATCCTGGGGCAAAAGTTCCGCATAGACCTGATCAATGCCCACTTGCTGGCCTACGGTTTCAGCGTGGGTTTGGTTATCACCGCTGAGCATGACCAAATTGTTGATCCCCAGCTGTTTTAACTGGGTAATGGCTTTGACAGCTTCCGGTTTAAGTGGATCGGCAACAATAATGTATCCGGCATACTTGTCATTGACAGCCACATGTACAATGGAGCCTAAGGGCATTATCTGCGGGACATCGATCCCATATTGGGCCATCATTCTCTCGCTGCCGGCGATCACTTGTTGATCTTCAACCGTGGCGACAATACCGCGGCCGGCAATTTCCTGGTAATCACTGATCAAAGCTTGATCAATGGGTTGTTGAAACGCTTCCCTGATGGAAACAGCAATCGGATGATTAGAATAGCTTTCAGCAAAAGCTGTATATTTCAATAGATCTGCTTCGGAAATCCCTTCCGGTACAATTTGTATTACCTTGAACTTGCCCTGGGTTAAAGTGCCTGTTTTATCAAAGGCGACGGTGCCCAAATCATTGAAAGCGCCAAGGTAGTTGCTGCCCTTAACCAGAATTCCGTGGCGGGATGCCGCGCCAATGCCGCCAAAGAAACTTAACGGAATCGATATGACCAGGGCACATGGACAGGAAATGATCAAGATGACAAGTGCCCGATAGCCCCATTCACTAACCGTCGCATCCGCAAGTACTAGCGGCGGTAAGAATGCCAGGATGACAGCTAAAAGGACAACAGTGGGAGTGTAATATCTGGCAAGCTTGGTGATTAAATTTTCAGTAGGAGTCTTTTTACTGGCAGCCCCCTGCACCAGCTCAATGATCTTGGTTGCTGTAGATTGCTGATAACTTTTGGTGACTTCAATGGTCAGCAAACCGCTGCTGTTGATGCTGCCGCTGAGGATTTCGTCTCCTGCCTGGACATATCTGGGCATGGATTCTCCGGTTAGAGCGGAAGTGTCAATTGTGGAATTGCCTTCGATTACAACTCCGTCCAGCGGGACCCGCTGACCAGGTTTAACAACTACATGATCGCCAATCTGGACCTGTTCCGGAGACATGGTAACCAAATCTGCGCCTATCTGCACATGGGCGTAATCAGGGCGGATATTCAACAAGGCTGTAATTGAGCGCTTGGATCGATTCACAGCCAAGTCCTGGAAGTATTCCCCGATTTGGAATAGGAGCATGACAGTAACACCTTCCAGGTATTCTCCGATAACAAAGGCACCAATGGTGGCGATGGACATCAGAAAATGTTCGTCAAAAACTTTGCCTTTGAACAGATTGCGTCCCGCGATAAACAGAATTTCGCCTCCCACCAAAATATAGCTGGCCAGATACAAGCCAAGTTTTACTAATGGGGTTAGCTTGAAAACGATCGCTATGGCCAGCAGTATTGCGGAACCGATGATGGCCAAAAGGTGGGTGTTGCGCCACCAAGCTTGTGCTGGTTGTGTTTGCTCTGCTGTATGATCAAAATTGACGATTTGAGTACAACTGCCGCAAGCGCAGCTGATTTCACTTGCCTGCCCATGGCTGACTGTTGCGTGAATGTGTTCCATAAGTAGTTCTCCTTACCATTTCAATTTGACCGTCTCATTTGCGGTCTTCATTGATGTGATTTAACCCCTGGTGGAAGATCTCTTTGACATGATCATCATCCAGTGCGTAGTAAACCACTTTGCCCTCCTTGCGGTAGCGAACCAGTTTGGCCTGCTTCAAAACCCGCAGCTGGTGGGAAATTGCCGATTGGGTCATGCCCAAAGCTGCTGCAATATCACCGACACACATCTCCGACTGGAACAGAGCTGAAAGGATCTTGATCCTGGTTGAATCGCCAAAGACTTTGAACAGCTCCGCCAAATCATAGAGGGTTTCTTCCGGAGCCATTGCTTCTTTCACTTTTGCTACTACATCGGGATGAATCAGTGTCAATTCGTCAGTCACTCAATCACTCCCTTTTATTTATATGTTTACACATGAACAATTGTTCATATATCCAAATCAATTATAGCATGTTTTATGTTCATGTCACTAGGTTTTGGCAGAAATTATCAGCGCAGGAATTGTTTCGCTTTTTGTAGAACTTCATGGTAACGATGCCATAGAAGGCGAGGTCACCATCGATATGAAGAAAACGAAGGCTATCTTTGCACTTGTATTGGCAGTTTGTTTAGTATTGGGCATGGCTTTTTGTAGCTTTGCTCAGGATCCGGATAACCAAGAGGTAACAGTGACAGAAGAGCCTGCTCAAGAGGAAACGGTAGAACCAGACGAGCAGGAGACGGATCAATCCCATAGTAAACTTGATGTACTGACAGACTACTTTGAGCAGTACTTTAGCGGGCAAATGCAGAAATTCAACATTCCGGGGTTGGCATATGCTTTCGTTGACGAGGGCCAGATTGTAGCCCGGGGCTATGGGTTTGCCAATATTGAACAGGGTATTACCGTTGATCCCAATACGACATTGTTCCCTATGGAGGATCTGGCAAAGGTGCTGACTGCCACAGCTCTGCTGCAACTGGTTGAGGCAAAGGGTTTGGATCTGGATGTGGATGTGAACCGGTACTTGTCCGATTTCAGCGTATCCAACCAGTACCCCAGGCCGCTGACATTAAGAAGCATTGCGACTCATACAACCGGGTTTGCCGAAAGCAGGGTGGGTGTTTATGCCTCCAGCCTGGATCAACTGCATCCGCTTAAGGAATATCTCGCGGATAATGCCCCGCTTCAGATTTACCCTCCCGGGAAGACAAGCACTTATGGTGACTATGGCTATGGCATTGCCGGACTGGTGATTGAGGAGGTAAGCAACACAGAATTTGCCGATTATATGCAGCAGCACCTTTTGACACCACTGGCAATGAACAACACCAGCTTTGGCTTGACGGATGAGATCTTGGCCAATACAGCCCGGGGATATGTGGAAATACAGGGAGAGCTTGAAGCTAAGCAGCCTGGTTATGCCCGCAACTTCCCAGCAAACTCTCTGATCAGTACAGTACGGGACATGGCCAATTATATGGCCATGCATTTAAATAACGGGATTTTCAATAACCGGTGGGTTTTGGGATCAGACAGTGTTGCCATGATGCAGAATCAGCAGTTTACCCAGCATCCCAAACTTCCCGGCTGGACATTTGGTTTCTATGAACACAAGGCTTTCCAGGAAGCTGTGATCATGCATGGTGGTGACAGTGAGCTTGGCTATTCAAATATTATGTTTATGCTACCTGATGCGGACTTTGGCATGATTGTGTCGATCAATCGCTATTTGCCTGAATTTGGGCTTAACTTGATCAACGATTTCATGGCTTGGCGTTATCCAGCGGATAGCGCTAAAACTGCTATCATAGTTGATTCCGGTGCGGATCGGACGCATTGGTTCGTGGGGAAATACACCTTGGATTATCCGGCATGGGATAGCCTAGATTGTATCAGAAGGCTGTTTACGCAGATTTATGTCGGCGCTGACGAGAGTGGCATCATTCATATCGATTTTCCGAAGGAACTAGGGTTGCCAACACAGTGGGTGGAGGTTGAACCCCTGCTGCTTCGGGCTGTAGATAGGGAGAAATATGTGGCGTTTATTGACAATGATTATGGGGAAATTACGCATCTCTATGCTGGCGGAATCTATAACTATAGTAAAGTGCCGTGGCATAAAACGACTGAAGTGACATTGGTTGCTCTTACTGGTTTTTCTGCATTTTTTGCTGCGGAACTGATCGTATCGCTGATTAGACTAATCCGCAACCGCCGACTCAGGATCCGCATATTGGATCGATTCCATCAGAATATGGAGACTTTGATCTGCTTAGTCAATCTAGTGTTCCTTGGTGGGCTGGTGTACTACGTTCTAAGGTGCTCAATCGACCTGCTGTTCGGGATATCTCCGGTGTTGTTGGGGTTACTGCTGCTGCCTTGGGTTTCGATTGTCCTAACCGGGATCTTGTTAATTGTGGGCTCCAGTATCAACAAGCGGCGCTGGCCGTTTAGCTTGAGATTCTATCATTTTATAATCCAAGCTGTGATGGTGGTGTTCCTGGTGTATTTGTGGACGTGGAATTTGGTTGGGGTGTAGGTGGCCTATCTTACGGTGGTATGTTAGACACACTTTTATCATGATCCGAGCCATAAATGTTCCTAAATTTTTCATTGCATAAAAAACTTGTAATTGTGCAGGATTTTGTATTCCATTTGTGTAAAATTAACGTACAAGCAACATCGTTCTAACATAGGGGTGTGTCTGATGGGATAGAGTACATAGCCCATGTTCGTAGAGATGAGAATGGCAACTGGGCAAATCCCCATCCGTTAAGAGAACATTTAATGTACACAGGAGAGGTGGCCGGTAGATTTGCCTCTAAGTTTAACTCCGAAATGTGGGGGAAGCTAGCTGGGGTTGCGCATGATGCGGGAAAAGGAAGAGAAACCTGGCAAAACTATCTTAGGTTGAAGAGTGGCTATTTTGACGAGGAAGCCCATTTGGAAGGGAAACCTGGCAAAATACCACATGCAATTTACGGAGCTAAACTTGTTGAAGAGATCCATGGAAAAGAAATAGGAAGGGTTATATCATATTGTATTGCAGGCCATCATGCTGGCCTGCAGGATTGGGCAAGTTCTGAGGGTACTGGGAGAGCATCACTGGAATACCAGTTAGCCCGAGTGGAAGGATTAGATGAGATTGAGCACTTTATAAGGAATGCGGTAAAATCTACAAAACCGGCAACAACACCATGGGCATTTAGTGGCCAAGGCCTAGATATCTCCCTGTGGATTAGGATGTTATACTCGTGTTTGGTTGATGCAGATTTTCTTGATACAGAAGCCTACATGGATCAATCAAGGGCACAATTGCGTCATGGATATTGCTCCATACCTGAATTGTTGGAGCGGCTAAATGATTATTATGACAAATTGGTTACCAAATCAAAGAAAAAGAACGCACCGATAAATGACATTCGACAGAAGATCCGACAACGCTGTGTAAGTATGGCCAAGGAAAAGCAAGGAATATTTTCGCTTTCAGTACCGACTGGAGGCGGTAAAACACTATCCAGTCTTGCTTTTGCTCTTGAGCATGCTAAGGCACACTCCATGGATCGAGTTATTTATGTGATTCCGTACACAAGCATTATCGAACAAAATGCAGAGGTTTTTAGAAAAGCTTTAGGAGATGATCAAGTAGTCGAGCATCACTCAAGCATAATAGAAGAGGATTTGACACCAAGATTACGCCTGGCGACCGAGAACTGGGATGCACCAGTAATTGTTACTACATCAGTACAGTTCTTTGAGTCGCTTTTTTCATCAAGTCCCAGTCGCTGCCGAAAACTGCACAACATAGCTAACTCGGTTGTGATACTGGATGAAGCCCAACTCCTGCCAATTGAGTATTTGGGCCCGATTTTAGAAACCATGCAGTTATTAGTAGACTACTATCGTGTGACCATAGTCATATGCACGGCCACCCAACCAGCACTGTCGGAACGCATAGTTGAAGGCCATATCTTTAAGGGATTAAAAAATACTCGTGAAATAATTGGGAGTGAGGACGAGGTTAGGGAACTGTATAATTCTCTAAAAAGAGTACGCGTCAGTTTTCCTGATGATCTCAACAAACCTTCCACATGGGAAGAAATTGCTAAACAACTAGTTCAACACGAACAAGTTCTATGTGTAGTCTCTGATCGAAAGAGCTGTCGGGAATTGCATGCCCTTATGCCTGAAGGCACATATCATCTATCGGCATTGATGTGTGGACAACACCGGAGCGAGACTATACAAGAAATCATAGAAAAACTGGAACGCAATGAGACTTGCCGGGTTATCAGCACTCAGTTAGTGGAAGCAGGTGTAGATCTGGATTTCCCGGTAGTATATAGAGCTTTTGCTGGCTTAGATTCCATTGCCCAAGCGGCCGGTAGATGTAATCGTGAAGGTAGACTGCCCACACTGGGCGAGGTAATAGTGTTCATTCCTCCTAAACAACCTCCTCCCGGCCTTTTGCGCAAGGCTGAACAAACAACACGAGATTTACTGTCTACTAGGGATCAGGTTGATCCTTTAGATCATAGAATTTATGAGCACTATTTTACCCAACTGTACTGGAAAGCAAATTCATTGGATACAAAAGATATAGCTGCGCTTCTTAGACCAACACGGTCAGATTTGGGCATCTTCTTTAGAACCGCATCGGAAAGATTTCAAATTATTGATAGCACAAGGCAAAGAACGGTTTTGGTCCGTTATGGAAAAGGAAATGAATTGATAGATCTGCTTAAATATAAAGGGCCTGATCGCAGTTTGATGCGCCAATTGCAAAGATACGCTGTCAATATCTACGTAGAACAATTTAACACTCTGCTCATGCGTGGATCAATTGAAGCAGTGCAGCCGGAGATTTACGCGATGACCTCTGAAATAGAATATGATCACACCCTTGGACTGATGGTTGAGGATATAGTTTTTGACCCTACGGATCTCATAATCTAGGAAGGAGTTGAAAAAATGCACAACTGGTGTTTGGAGGTGTGGGGAGATTATGCGTGTTTCACACGGCCAGAGATGAAGGTAGAGCGAGTAAGCTATGATGTAATGACCCCATCTGCGGCCAGGGCTATTTTTGAGGCAATTCTATGGAAACCTGACCTCCGGTGGAACATAACCAAAATTGAGGTTATGAATCCAATTAAATGGATTTCTATCCGCCGAAATGAGGTAGGCAGGGTAGTGCCCAAGCCAACGGAAGACCAGATGGCAGGAGTAAGCGGCCCGCCCATGGGCATCTTTATCGAGTTTGTGCGTCAGCAGCGAGCCGGTTTATTGCTTCGGGATGTTAGATATAGAATCCATGGCTATTTTGATGTCATCAAGCCTGGGTTAACAAATGAAGTCTCGGCAAAGTATGCGGCCATGTTTGAACGACGAGCGAAAAAGGGTCAGTGTTTTCATCGTCCTTATCTTGGCTGTCGGGAATTTGCCTGCTACTTCCGATTGGCCGACCCGAGTGAAGAGAAAGAACAGCCTATCAATGAGACTCGTGATTTGGGCTTCATGTTATACGATCTCGATTTCGAAAAAGATCCAGACAACCCACCAGCGCAGTTTTTCCGGGCTTTCATGAAGCAAGGTGTTATCAATACGGATCGTAGGGAAGTGGAGGTGAGAGGATGATCCTTCAATCACTCAAAGGCTACTATGATCGGGTTGCTGCTGATCCCGGCAGCGGTATACCCCGGCCCGGCTGGGAGTATAAGGAAATATGTTTCTTAATTGTGGTTGACGATAAAGGTAACTTTATAGATGTAGAAGATACGCGCGAACTAGTTGAAGGACGTCTTGTTCCCAAGGCATTTCTAGTGCCACAATCAGCACCGAGGTCTGGGACAAAAAGCTATCAAACGACGTTCTTGTTATGGGATCACGGGGGATATGTGTTGGGTATAACGAATAGTGAAGATAAAGCGGAATTAGCGTTAAATCAACATAAAACCTGGTTGGATTTCTTAAGTAAGTTACCTGACGAATTGCTTAAAGATGCTGGTGTAATCGCAGTACGGGAATTTTACAATAACGATGGTGTTGCTCGAGTTATGGAATCACATTTAGCAGATGAGATTATGAAAAATGCCTACAGAAATTTCTCATTTCGTTTGTTGGATGACCTGGTTCCAGTTCCTTGTCGACCAAATATAAAACAGTATGTAGATCGTAGTATTACAGACCGGTTGTCAGGCAATGAAGAGCATGGGGTGTGTATGATAACTGGCGAATATGGACCCATAGCCAGGATACACAGTAAGACCTACATTACTAGAGATTCTCACACTTTGGTTGGTGTTCAAAAGAATAGAGGTTTTGATTCGTATGGAAAGGAACAAGGATATAACAGTCCGATAATTAAATCAACGGAGTTTTCATATACGACGGCTCTCAATACACTTCTTAAGAAAGATTCACGTCAACGCCTTTTGATAGGGGATGCAACCACAGTTTTTTGGTCTGAGAAACCGACTGACTTTGAGTCAGATTTCCCAATGTTTTTTCAGCACCCAGAAAAAGATGATCCGGCAGCACATACGGAAAAAATAAGAGCGCTGTATGATTCAATTAACACTGGAGCTTATGTTGAACATGATGGGGATACGATGTTCTACATACTCGGTTTATCACCAAACTCAGCCAGGATATCCGTTCGTTTTTGGCATATGGGGACCATCTCTGAATTTGCAATACGGATCAAAGAGTACTTTGATGACTTCAAGATCATAAAACCGCCTAGCGAACCTGAATTCTACTCTATTTGGCAAGTCCTGGTTAATATAGCCGTACAGAATAAAAGTGCCAATATACCTCCAAATCTTGCCGGGGAATTTATGAGATCAATCTTAGATGGGACACCTTATCCAAATACGCTATTTCAAGCGGCGCTGCGCCGCATTAAGAGTGATGCGGAATATCGCGTTAAACCGGTTCGGGCGGCTTTAATCAAAGCTTATCTAAGTCGGTACTACCGGTTTTATCCAAATCAAAAATATAAGGAGGTAGGGATAGAATTGGATATCAACCAGCCATCAACAGGTTATCAATTGGGGAGATTGTTTGCTGTTTTGGAGAAGATTCAGGAGGAAGCTAATCCGGGGATTAACACAACGATTCGGGAACGTTATTATGGGGCAGCCTGTGCAACGCCAGTAACTGTATTCGCAAATTTGATGCGTCTTAAAAATCACCATTTGGCCAAGCTGGAAAATAAAGGCCGAGTCACAAATTTTGAAAAGCTCCTCGGGGAGATTATTGAAAAGGTTCATGATTTCCCAGCTCATTTAGATTTACATGAGCAGGGAAGGTTTGCGATTGGGTATTATCATCAAAGGCAAGCGTTTTTTGTGAAGAAAGATTAGTAAAACGCATTAAGTAATAAAACTCTGAAAGGATGTGTCTCTGTGAATAATCGTGTACAGAATCGCTATGACTTTATCCTTCTGTTTGACGTGAAAGACGGTAACCCGAATGGTGATCCGGATGCCGGCAATTTACCACGAATTGATGCCGAAACTGGTCATGGACTGGTCACCGATGTTTGTTTAAAGAGAAAGATCAGGAATTACGTTGGTTTTAGAAGAGGAGAGCAACCTCCATTCAGTATTTTTGTCAAAGAGAAAAGTGTGCTGAATAAGACTATCGAACAGGCGTATATTAGTTTGGGAATCGACCTGGAAAAGGATCCGGCAGACTCTAAGGATGGCAAAAAACGCAACAAGAAAGGTCAAGGACAAGGCAGTGAAATAGATCGGGCGAGAGAGTTTCTATGCCAGAACTTCTACGATATCAGGACATTTGGAGCGGTTCTATCGACAGGTGCAAATGCCGGTCAAGTAAGGGGCCCTGTACAATTGACCTTTGCCCGTTCTATAGATCCTATTGTTGCACTGGAGCATAGTATTACACGCTTGGCTGTTACCACTGAAACAGAAGCTGCAGAACAGGGTGGAGACAATCGCACAATGGGCCGGAAATTCACTGTGCCATACGGGTTATATCGTGCTTATGGGTTTGTATCTGCCCCCCTTGCAAATCAGACAGGTTTCACAGAAGAAGATTTAGAGTTGTTGTGGGAAAGCCTCATCAATATGTTTGAACATGATCGTTCTGCTGCTCGTGGATTGATGGGAACAAGGAAACTGGTTATTTTCAAACATGGTTCAGAGCTGGGGAATGCACAGGTACAGCAGCTCTTTGATGCTGTTTCTGTGAAGAGGAAAGATGAAACCAGGCCTGCCCGTGATTTTAGTGATTATGCAGTTTCCATTGCCAGGGAAATGATCCCGGATGGAGTAACCATGATCGAGAGGTTGTAGCCATTGTGGTTCACTATCAAGAAGAAGACTATCTAATGCTTTCTGGGATCCAGCATTTTGCCTTTTGTCCCAGGCAGTGGGCATTGATCCACATTGAGCAGCAATGGGAGGACAACATCTATACATATAGGGGACAGGAATTGCATGAAAAAGCAAATGATCCAGTAGCATCAGAAAAACGCGGCGATATTATTATTACAAGATCTGTTCCCATTGCCTCCAAGATTTTGGGAGTAAACGGTATAGCTGACGTAGTCGAGTTTCACAAAACGGACAAGCCCAGTGTCAAATTAAAGCGATGGTCAGGTTACTGGCATCCCATACCGGTGGAGTATAAGGTAGGAGGCCCAAAACCAACGAATTGTGATAAGCTTCAGCTTTGTGCTCAAGCGATCTGTTTAGAAGAAACCTTCAATGTAACAATAATGCATGGATACATCTTTTACGGAAGGAATAGAAGACGTCTTGAGGTTGATTTCTCTCAACAGTTAAGAGAGGAAACGCATACCGTTGCAAGAGAAATGCATCGGACATTTGCTTTGGGTAAAACTCCTAAAGCACAACCTACACGGGCATGTGAAAGGTGTTCTTTATTAGACCTCTGTCAACCTCACCTTTTTCAAAGACGAACCGTAAAAAGTTACTTGCGTTCTGCAATAGATGATAATGACCGGGGTGATGTTGTTGAGGAAGCTACTTAACACATTATATATAACTTCGCCTGAAGCACATCTTGGCAGAGATGGAGAGAACATCGTTGTTAGAATAGATGATGAAGTTAGGTTCCGGATTCCCATTCATAATTTGGAAAGTGTCGTCACCTTCGGCTATGTGGGTGCCAGTCCGAGCCTGATGTATCTTTGTGCTGAACGAGGAGTAGCATTATCATTCCTGTCTCCTAGTGGACGGTTGAGAGCTAAGATGGCAACACCAACCAAGGGGAATGTGCTGCTGCGGAGAAGACAGTATTACTTATCTGATGATGAAGAGGAGACCCTGGACTTAGCCAGAAATTTTGTATTTGGTAAGCTACACAACTGCCGTTCAGTTCTACGGAGATATCTGCGAGATTACAGTGATTCTGCAGGAGGCAAACATGTAGGTAGTGTTGTTACGAGGCTATCGATTCAGCTCGAAAAGTTGCTTAACGTTAATGATTTGGACGCTCTGCGAGGGATTGAAGGGGAGGGTGCGCGAACCTATTATGAGGTTTTTAATCATCTGATATTGGAGTCGAAAGAAGATTTCTACTTTGGAGGACGCAGTCGCAGGCCACCATTAGATCTGCCAAATGCAGTTCTTTCGTTCTTGTATAGTCTCCTGGCTCACGATTGTACCGCAGCATTGGAGACTGTTGGCTTGGACCCCCAAGTAGGTTTCTTACATCGTATTAGGCCTGGACGCAACAGTTTAGCTCTCGATTTAATGGAGGAGTTACGGCCATATCTGGTGGACAGGTTAACACTTACATTGATTAACAATCGCCAAATCAATGCCAAAGACTTCATAGTGAAGGAAAGTGGAGCTGTGCTGCTGAACGACGAAGGGAGAAAGAAAGTCATAGATGCTTGGCAAACCCGAAAACAGCAGCTTATAACTCATCCTTATATGCAAGAACGAATTGAACTAGGACTCATTGCACATGCACAGGCAATGCTGTTGGCTAGATGTATTCGTGGCGATCTGGAGGCCTATCCGCCATTTCTATGGAAATGATGTGATGAAAGATGATGGTTTTGATTACTTATGATGTAAACACAGAAGATGCTGATGGAAAGAGAAGGCTAAGGCTGGTTGCTAAAACCTGTGTTGATTACGGGCAACGGGTACAGCACTCTGTCTTCGAATGTTTGGTCGATCCAGTGGAATTTCAAAAATTGAGGACAAGGTTAGAATCTATTATTGATGTGGAAAAGGATAGCTTACGTTACTATTATCTGGGAAGCAACTGGAAAAGGAGGGTTGAACACGTAGGGGCAAAGGAAACTTATGATCCTGAAGGAACGCTGACAATTTAACAGTGCGAACATGAAGTGAACATGAAAACACCAGGGAGTTCGCACCAGGCTCCCCATGCTGGATAGAGATAGAATTCGGTTGAAATAGATGCTCGTACAAAGCAAAAAAACCTCGGTTCGCACAAAACACTTCTACAGACCTGATATAGACAGGATTTGAGACCTATACTGTCGCACCCCGTGCGGGTGCGTGGATTGAAACACCTGCGAAGATTGCGGCGAAGTCTACTAT
>FZPS01000154.1_pt19 | contig 18019 bp, 17 predicted proteins | sample 1817821 | NCBI WGS metagenome assembly FZPS01 (sample SAMEA104158645, study PRJEB21678) | metagenome | place: Germany | collected 2015-04-21
TTTATTTAAAACAAAAAATAAAAAATCTTTTGCCTTTATAAAGTATGTTGATTTAAAAAAGCGTAAAAATAATTATCTTGTTTATTGTCCTAAATGTAAAAAAGAATTTTGTAATTACATTGGAGAGGAAACTGTATGTGATATATGTAGAAATAAAAAATTATGTGTTCAATGTAATAGATTGATAAATAAAACCAGTAATAGTCGAAAATATTGTAAGGAATGTGCTAAAGAAATAAAAAGAGAACAAGATAGGATTTCAGATAGAATATATAAACAAAAATTAAAAAGCGAGAAATGTAAAAATTCTTGAAATTTGCATCAACACTAAGTTAGGGGTCGATTATAATAAGAGAATTATAAAATTTACGCCAACGAAAGGAGTAATAATAACATGACTTATTATGATTGTAAATCATGTATACATAGTGATATTTGTATGTATAAGGAAGAATATAAAAAATTAGAAGAAAAAGTTCGAGGTGTAGATGGTTATAATCAAAATATTTTTAAAATAAGGCTTGAATGTAAAAAATATAAAGAAGAAATATTAACTAGAGACATTGGAAATATAAAAGATAATGATAATAAAAAAATAATTTGCAATAAAAACATTATTTCAAAGCTTTCTTGCTAGGTCAGGCAAAAGCTGATATTGACAGTAAAATTATAAAATAAATAGAGAGTTCCTGCTTTAGTGGTTACTAAAAAATCAGGTGGAGATAGAGATTAGAATTCTCCCCTTCCCTGCCCTATTAAAAATTAGTTTATCTATCATGTGTAGAAGGAGTAATGAAAATGTATAACTACATTTTTTAATTCTAATAAGGGAGTCTTGCTGAAAGTATTAGTAGTATGTGCTGTGAATTGTGAGAGCAAAAACAACTGTAGGCTATCAAGCGATAACGACAGGCAATTCAGACCAACAGCACATGCTTAACACTACCATTGACGGTCACAAGTCCGTATGAAAAAATGTGGAGTGAGCAAATTAAAATATCAAATGAAAGAAGGAATAGAACTTGAAACAGATTTCTAAGGAAGAAGCAAATTATCTTATTAAAAACAAGTTTGTAAAATGTGAGAAAGGTCGATATCCTGATATTACTACTACTTGTAGAGATAAATCAAAAGGAAAAAGAAAAAAGAGATATGTAAATAAAGTTATTTGGGAAAGGTATTTAAAAGGGAAAAGTTTTCAAGAGATTATTAGTGGATAAAATAAAAAAAATAATTTAAAAAGAAGGGTTTTTATGAAAAAAATAATTGTAGATACTAATGTTCTTATGAGTAGTGTTGATTTGGGTAATTACGATTTAGTTGTAATACCTATTACAGTTTTAGAAGAACTTGATAAACATAAACATAGTAGCGATAATGAGAAGTCTTATAAAGCTAAAAAAGCAATACATAAAATAAAAAATGCTAATAATATTAAATTTAAACTTGAAAGTGACTATATAATACCTAATTGTTTAGATGAAAAATCTCCTGATAATAAAATATTAGGATTTGCAAAAGATGAGCTATTAATTAATAAAGATTTGATTCTCCTAACTATGGATTTAAATATGGTAGAAAAAGCAAAAGCTTTAAATATACCTGTGGAAGAGTTTGTGGATTCTGAATTAGAAGATTATAAATATTCAGGATGGAGTATTATAGATGTTACAGAAAATGAACTTGCAAATTGGTATGAAAGTGAAATAAAAGTTAATAAGTGGAATTTAAATATAAATGAATATATATTATTTAGAATTAATAATAAAATTGTAGATATTTGGGTGTGGACAGAATTAGGATTTAGAAATTTGTCTACTAAAAAAATAGATTCTGTAGCGTTAGGTAAATTCAAACCTATAGATGAATATCAAAAATGTGCTTTAGATGCGTTGAGTAATAATTCTATGGTTATGATAAAAGGGAAAGCCGGGAGTGGAAAATCATTATTATCTTTAAGTTATGCAATGTCTATGATTGAAAAAGGTAAGTATGATAAGCTAATAATTTTTATAAATCCTATAGCTACTAAGAACTCAGCACGTCTTGGTTTTTATCCAGGTAACAAGGATGAAAAGCTTTGTGACTCGCAGGCAGGAAATATGCTGTCTAGTAAATTTGGTGATAAATTAGTTTTAGAACAGCTAATAAAACAACAAAAATTAGTCTTGCTTCCCTTTTCAGATATAAGAGGATATGATACCACTGGAATGAAAGCAATATGTTATATTATGGAAGCACAAAATCTTGATATTGAGTTGATGAAACTTGCTATTCAAAGAGTTGGTGATGATTGTCAGTTGATTATAGATGGAGATGATAATGCTCAAATTGATTCACAAGCTTTTGAAGGGTTAAGTAATGGAATGAAAAGAGTATCTAAAGTTTTTAGAGGTCAAAGTTTTTATAGTGAAATAGAACTAATAAATATTTATAGGAGTAAATGGGCAGAAGTAGCTGATAAATTATAGAAAAAATAAATAAAAATAACAACTATAAAATTGTTAAAAGTTTTTGAAATAGTCGTTACGTACTCTCGTGACTTTAGTTATGAGTTAGTGGTGAATTACATATGTTAGTATTATAGATATAGATAGGGTAGGAACTATCCGAATTAACGCCTGTGGAGATAGTAGGTTGCGAGGTCTAAGAAACAGGAAGGTCTAAAAGTGATTTTAGAAGCACGTGACTTTAGTCATGTGAGGTTCACGAAATATAATAAAGGTCGATAAAGAGTAGGGTTTCTCCCCTACTCTAGCTTCACAAATAGAGTAGTGGAGGAAGAAAATTTGAATGAAATATATCAAAGAAAAGAAAATGAATCTTTTTTAGAATATACTGAAAGATTAATTGAGAATAGAAAAGAATATGATTTAGATAAAGCAGAAGTTTATGAATTAATACTTGGAGAACAGGCATCATCGGATCATAGTAGAAAATCTTTGACAGCTATTTATAAATTTTTAAATAGATTAGAAGAAGATGGTATGAGTAATGATATTAAAGAAATACATAAAGAGTTGAATGATAAAGATTTAGAACAAAAAATAGGTAGTTATAAAAATAAAATTGAACATAATGCAGATGGAACACAGTCAAGTGATAGATTAATAAAAATGGCTGAAGAAGATGCTAAAGATGCTGAGTTTCTTTTAAAGGCACATGGATATAATGTTGAATCTTGGGAGTTAGTTTCTGCTAGAAATAATATCTGGAATGTCTATAGTAAAAAAGATGGTATAAGTGAATTATACTCTAGTAAAATTGTTGTAAAGCCAAAAAAAATATTATTTAATGAACAGTGGATTAAAAATGTAATTGACAAAATAGATTTTTCTAAGAGAATTAAAAAATATGAATATAATAATATTGATAAAACAAGTAAAACAGTTGAAATTAATTTCCCTGATGTACATATAGGAAAATTTGTTCAAGAATTAATTTCTAATGGTGTATATAATGCTGATATTGCAGTTAATAGATACAGAAATGCAATTAACGAAGCATTGAATAGAATAAGTGTATATAATGTTAAAAAGTTTATATATCCACTGGGTCAAGACTATATAAATTTTGACCACCTTGAAGGAACTACTACAAAAGGCACTAGACAAGATATGAATGAATTTTATGAGTCAGTTTATAAAAAAGCATATAAGTGTTTATTAGAAACAGTTGAAAAATTAAGGAGTATAGCACCTGTTCATATAATTTATGTTAAAGGTAATCATGATTCTTTAAGCACATTTACTATGTGTTATAGCTTAAGTGAACTTTATAAATTTAACAATATATCTGATGTTACAGTTGATTGTTCAACCTTACAAAGAAAATATATAAAAATAGGTAATACAACATTAGGTTTAGGGCATGGTGAAAAAGAAAAAAATAAAATTAAAGAATGTATGCAAGTTGATGTTCCTGAATTATGGAATAATAAATATAGATATTTTCATTTATCTCATTTTCATTCAGAAAGAGCAACCAATGAAATTGGTGGAGTTGTTTATAAATGGTTAGGAAGTATGTCGGAAAATTGCAAATGGACTTATGAATCAGGATATGTTGGAGCGCAGAAAAAAGGTCATGTATTTGTGTATGATGATGAAAAAGGTTTATGGGCAGAGTTTTTTATAAATATTTAAGCAAATAATTAAAATATAAAATTTTAGAAGGTTAAAAATGGTGTCGTTATGGATACATATACTATTATAATTATTACGATATTGACATTTACTACTGGGTTACTATTTGGATGTATGTTTGGTGGGTATACTTTAGATTTTTTAAATATTAAATCTGAAGTGTATAGAACTAAAAAGACATTAGAAAAAACTAATTATAATTTAGATATTGAAAGGCTTAGATTAGATTTTTTAAGGGAATATCCTGAAGCTAATCAGCAAGAACAATGTGATACCAATGTTATAGGTTTTTATCAAGAAAAAGACTGTGAAGAATATATAGACGAAGAAGAAAACGTTGAAGGTAGTTTAAAGAGAAGATAATATCTTCTCTTTTTTGATTTGTTTTTACAAAATAAAAGGAATAGAGGGGTGTGAGCATAGTATTGGGAAGAATTAAAAAAAATAAAACAGAAACGGATACTAAAATAGATTCTAATGTCAATGTAAATACAAAACAAAAAATTAAGTGTCCTATGTGTGGCAAACTTCAAAAATATTCCGATTATTATCGTGCCACATCTCCATTATATGAGAATAATAATAATCGAATGGTTTTTTGTAAAAGTTGTAATGTTAAAGTTTTTGATAAATATTTTAAAATAACTAATGATTTAAGAACAGCAACATATATAACTTGTATGAAATTTGATGTACCTTATAGTGAGTCTGAATTTTGTGGTATGTTAAAACAAGTAAAAAACGGAAGCGAACAACACCCATTTAGAATATACATGACAAAATTAAATTCATTAGGTCTTTTTAATAATAATATGTTAGATTTTGAGCCAGAGGGTTTGTTTAAAAAAGATATGAATTTAGATTATACTAGTAATATAAAATCAGAAGATAAAGAGGATGTAAACCCCAATATAGATTTAAAGGAAATTGAAAAAGAAATAGAAATAACAGAAGAAGATTTACAAGTTAAAGAAGATGTGATTAGACTTATAGGATATGACCCATTTGCCGGGTATTCTAAATTTGATCAAAAGTTTCTTTACAATGATTTATCACCTTATTTAGATGAGGATACATTAGATGATAATTTTAAACTTAGTCAAATAATTCAAATAGTAAATAATAATAATCAAATAAGAAAGATAGACTTAATTATTAATAATATGAGTTGTGATGTTAAATCTTTGTTGGCAAATCACGGAGACATTAAATCTTTAACTCAAACTAAAAAAAATATAGTTGATAATACAGATAAAATTGCAAAAGAAAATTCTATATCTGTAAAACATCGAGGAGATAAAACTGCTGGAAAATCAACCTTAACATATCTTATGAAAAATTATAGAGAGTTAGGTTTTGAAGATGCAGAGCAAGATTACTATGATCAAAAAAAAGCTAATGGAATGAAACTTGTTGCGGATATATCTAATAAAAGTATATTAGAACAATTACAATTTGATGAGAATGATATAAATGATATGTTTTTTACACAAAGGCAATTAATAGAACAATTGAATCAAAAAGTATTAGAATTAGAAGAAGAAAATAGACAGTTATATGTTAAGTTAAGTTTGCCTCCTGAAGAAAAAGGAGAGTGAATTAAATGAAAAGAAATAAAAATATATTAAGCACTAGAAAAATTAAACTGTATCAAGCTAATTCTAAAATTATAAAGTTTTTTAGAAGAAATCCTATAATTGCTTGTGAAGATTTATTGGGTATAAAATTATTAGATTTTCAAAAATGGATTATACAGGAAGCATGGAATAAGCCTATGGTTTTGATGGCTTGTAGTAGAAATGCTGGAAAATCTTTTTTGGGTGCAGTAATTATAATATTAAAAGCTGTATTATATGAAAATCAATCTATATATATAGTAGCCCCTGTTGGAGATCAATCTAAAGAGTTATTTAATAAAATTGAAGAAATTGTATTAAATATAGGTAAAACGGCAAGCTCAATAGATTCCTTAAAAGATATAGTTATGAATGAGGTTGTAAAATCACCTTCATGTAAAACAGGATTTAGTCATCCACAGTCGGGTTTTCATGTTGGATTTTATAATGGGAGCGAAATATATTCTTTAAATGGGAATCCAGATAATAACAGAAGTAAACGTGCAACATTAGTATTTTTTGATGAATGTGGTTTTATGTCTGAAGAAGCTATTGCTGCAACAGAAGCATTTGCAACTCAAGATTCTAATTTTAAAACGTCTACTAAAAAAGACTTCAATATTAAAGCACAAAGAAAAAAATGTCCGACACAATTAATATACGCTTCTTCTGCAAGTGATGTTGATACTACTTTTTTTAAACATTATAAAAACTTTGCTAAACAAATGTTTTTAGGTAATCCTGATTTTTTTTGCTGTGATATACCTTGTGAAGTTCCTTTGAAACCAACTATGGACGGTGAGTTATATCCACCATTACTTACGCAAGCTAAAATAGACTCTGCTATGAAGGCTAATAGAGATAAGGCTATGAGAGAGTACTATAATAAGTTTACAAAAGATGGAGGAGAGTCACAAATTGTTAAGTGGGGTGCTATAAGAAGGAATGAAACTTTATTATTGCCAGAGCTACATTATACTAATGGTGGTAAATATGTTTTAGCTTTTGACCCTGCAAGAATCAATGATTGTTCTATTATAGGAGTAATGAAGATTATAGAAGACCCTAATATTGGCTATTATGGAGAAATAGTAAATATAACAAATCTTATAGATATAGCAAGTAAAAAAGGTTATAAGATGACTTCACAAGAACAAATAAAATCTTTAAAAGATTCCATATTATCATACAATGGTGATGCCCCCGACTATGAAAATATAGAAGCTTTATTAATTGATCCTGGTGCTGGTGGTGGAGGAATTAATGTATTTGGTGATGCATTATTAGAAGATTGGGTAGATAACAAAGGTATTACTCATAGAGGTTTAATTGATAAAGATTATGATATATATAAAGGTTTTGAAGATAGATACCCTAATGCCATAACTGATAAATTAAGATTTTTATCACCAACAAAATATAGAACACAAATGGTTGATGAGTTTATTGAATTAATGGGATTAGATTTAATTAAATTTACTAAAGAGTATAGTGGGAATGGTTATATAACTTTAGAAAAAGAAAAGTCAGGCAAAGCTGATGAAAAAGAAATAGAGTTAATTAAGAAACATCTTTCATTAGAAGAAGAAATAAGTTTAATCAATATAGATATAGCTAAAACAGAAATAACCTCAATACATAAGTTTGAAAATGCTGAGAAAACAAAATATTCTTATGCCTTATCAAAAGAAAAAGAAAGAACTATGAATGATGATAGATTTTATGTAATAATAATGCTTGCACATTATCTATATGGTTTAAGAAGAAGTAATATCACTAGAAAAAAAACAAAACCTATAAACATGAGTGGATATTTATCATTATGGAATTAGTAATTAAAATATAAAAGCAAAATCTATAAGAAAGGAGGTTAAATTTTGCCTTCTAAAAATATAAATAAAAAAACAAGTAACAATAATAATTCTAAGCAAACACAATCAGAAGATTTTTTAAAATTATACAAAGAATATAAAATACAAAATCCTGATTCACAATCAGAAGACTTTTTAAAGTTTTGGAATGGCTATCAAGAATCACAGCTAGAAAAATTAAAAGCAAATATTCATTTTGATATGAGTAATTATATTAACTCATTAGATGTTGGTCGTAGAAGGAACAAAGGATTGAAAAAATACACTAAAGAAGACGTAATATTATTTTTAAGAAATCCTGATAATTATGAAGCAGCTTTAAGACAAATAAGTAATTATTTGTATAATATGTGTCAAGAATATAAAAACTTAATAAAACATTACAGTAAAATGCTTACATTTGACAATATATTGTTGCCTGATATGGTAAATCCTAAAGTATATGAAGATAAAAAGAAATTATTAAATTCATTTTATAAAAATCTTCAATTTATTCAAGATTATAATATAAAATATAAGTTAGGAAAAGTTACTGATATTCTAGTAAGGGAAGATGTTTATTTTGCATATGAAAAAACAGATGGCGAGAATTTTGTATGGCATCAATTACCTTCAAATTATTGTAGAATAAAAGGTATGGATAAATACGAATGTTATAAATTTGAATTTGATTTTTCTTATTTTAATAAAAGAGATGTAGATATTAATAATTACCCTATTGAATTTAGAAATAAATACAATAATTATAAAATTGGAAAAGCTAATAGATGGCAAGAAATTAGCATAGAGAATGGAATATGCTTTAAATTTGATGAAAGTGTTATGTTTGGATTACCTCATTTTGCAGGTTTATTTGACGAATTATTTAGATTAGAAGATATAAAAGAGTTAAATGAAATTAATAATAAAGTAGATAATTTTAAACTTATACATCAAAAAATACCTATGAAAACTGATAGTAATGCAAAACCACATGAATTTTTAATAGATGATAAATTTGCAACAGGCTTCCATAATAATGTAAAAAGCAATGTGCCTGATGGGATAGGTGTAGCTACTACTCCGATGGAATTAACTCCTATAACATTAAAAAGACAAGATTCTCATGTAGAAGACATGGTATCAAAAGAATTGCATAATTTAATGTCTGGTGCAGGCGTATCACAAATATTATTTAATTCTGATGGTGCAGTAGGTTTAAATAGAAATCTTGAAAATACATCAACATATATGTTTCCATTATTAAGACAATACGCAACATTTTTTAAAAAAAGATTAAAAATGTTTAATGGAAAAACTTATAGGTGGAAAATAGACTTTCTTTATACAACATGGTATAACCAAAAAGATAAAATTGACCAATATCTAAAAAATGCTCAATATGGATATAATAAATTCTTTGTGTCTGCTAGTTTAGGTATAGATCAAGGTAATATGTTAGGTTTAACTGAACTTGAAAATGCATTAGATTTAACTGATAAAATGAAACCACTTAGTTCATCTCATACACAAAATGGAGATGAAAATACTAATCATAGACCTCAAAAATCAGAAAATGATTTACAGGATTCTGGGGTGAGAACAAGAGATGATGAAAGTAACATTAGATAGATTATAGGTGGTAAAGCTATGCGAGAAAGGTGGTGACATATGGATAATAAAAATATAAATACTAGCATTCCTATTCAATTTGAAAAAATAAAAGATGATACTGATAATAGATTTACTAAAGTAAAAATATGGTTGTGTAGTGTTGGACTAACTTTACACAATTCTTATTTTGATAAAACTGTTTTAGAAAAAATGAAAAAATCATTACATAATATTCCAATATTAGGATATTTACAAGTTCAAAATGATAATACGTTAGATATGAAAGGTCATGAAGAAGAAATTGTAATATCAGAAGATGGTGTAGAAACTAGATATCTTGGTAGAGCTTTTGGTTTAATTCCTGAAAATAGCAATCCACAATTTGAGATTAAAGATAATAAAGAGTGGTTAACTTGTGAAGGTTTATTGTGGAATAAATTTTCAGAGGTTATAGATATATTTGATAGAGATTTAGTTAAAAAACAATCTATGGAATTGTTACCTGAAAGTGTTAAAGGGTATTTAGGAAAAGATGGTATTTTTTATTTTACAGATTGTATAGTAGAAGGTGCTTGTATTTTAGGTAATAATAGGACTCCAGCAGTTCCTAATAGTGTAATTGAAAAATTTAGTGTAAACACAATCAAAGAACAATTACAGGAAATGATAATGGAACTTGCTGATACATCCTATATAAACAACATTGAAAAAGGAGGAAGAAACAATATGGGTAATAAATTTGAATTGACATCCCAGCAATTAACAGAAGAATTAAACAGAGTATTATCTTTAAATACCGTCAAAGATAGATGGGGTGATAATGTACCTGCTTATTGGTATGTAGATCATGATAATAATCGTGTATATGCTTATGATAGAGTAAATCGTTATAATGTAGGTCTTAATTATTCTATGAATGGCGATAAAGTGGAAGTTGATTATGAATCAGCGAAAAGAATTAAGTTTATGCCAGTAGATTTAGAAGAAGGTGTAGAAACAGAGTTTAATTTTGTGCCTAAAGATGAAGTGGATAAGTTTGAAGAAAAATATAATACCGTAAAAACTAAATATGAAAATACTTCACAAGTTTTAGATAAGGTTCAAAAAGAAAAAGATGATTTTAAAGAAAAATTTGAATCTATAAATAAGTCTATATCTGAAAAAGACACAACTCTTAAAGAATTAACAACTAAGTTTGAAACAGTTACTACTTCATATGAAAATTTAAAGAAAAATTATGATGCATTGTTGGCAGATAGTGAAGAATTAAGAAAAATGAAATATGAAAAGTTTAAATCTGAAAAAATAGATTTAATTAATGATAAAAGATTTTCTAAGCTACCTGATGATATTAAAGAAAAGTTTATCAGTGATATTGATAAATTTGAAAAAATTGAAAGTCTTGAAACAGATTTATATATTGAGCTTGGTAAAGTATTTTCTCAATATAGTATAGAAGAAATTAACAAAAATAAAGATACTGATAAAGAGGTATCTGTAAATTTTGAAAAAGTCGATGATGAAGTAACAGGTTATGAAAGATTAATAATCGAGAACAGAAACAAAAAAATTAAAAAATAATTTTAAAATGAGGAGGAATTTAATATGGCAAAAGCAATAGTTAATTTAGACTATTTAAAATCAGTTTATGTAGGTCGTATTTTTAATGTAATGGCAGATTCTGAAATAGAACAAGGTAGTTTGGTTGCTATAGGTGATTTAGTTGATGGTGAGAGAGAGATTTATAATGCTGCCGCTGTAACTGATGCAACTGCTGAAAAAGTAGCTTTAATTGCTTCTGATGAAGTTAATTACGATCCAAGAAAAGCAATGTGGGAAGATTTTACAAATGAAGCTAATTATCCTGCGAAAGCTTATGAATTAAATGAAAATGATGAGTTTACTATAAGTGAAGATGGATTTACAGGAACGCCAGAAGTTGGTAAATATCTAATAACTGATGACGGTTCTTTAAAAGGTGTAATTGCAGATGATTTAACCGATGGAACAGCATTTGCAGCGAAAATTATTAAACTAACAACACTTGGTTTTAACAGAACACCTGCTATAAGAGTTCAAGTTGTTAAAAATGGATAATTAAAATATAACATTTAAGGAGGAAAAAGATATGGGTTTTAATAAAAAAGAATATGTTGATTTAGCTGTCAACACTTATTATGGTACAAATACAAAATTTAGCAAAGACGAAATGAATGATACTCTTAGAAATAAATTAATAGAAGTTTTAGGCACTGATAAAATAAATCGTAAAACTTTAAGACGTGACGGAGCTTTAGTTTTTGAAATACTTGAAGAAAGTATTGGGACTATAACTGAAAGAAGAATTGAAGAAGAATTTTCACCTTTCGCAGAGTATAACAATGTAGGATGGGGAGACACAAAAGTATTTACTCTTGAAAATCCTGATTTATTTGAAGTAGCTTTAGTTGCTGATGGTAATGGTAATCTTTTAAGGCAGAGATTGGAGGATGGTGAAGTTACAGTCAAAACATATATGAGAGGTGTAAAGATTTGGGAAAATCTTTATAGACTTTTAGCTGGAAGAGTTGATTTTGCAAAAATGGCGAATAAAGTTATAGATTCTTATATGAATGAAATATACGCCCTTGTTTATAAAGCTATGTATGATATGTATGATAGGATACCTGATGCTTATAAAGTCACTGGTTCATTTTCATCTGCTACATTTAATGAAAAGGTTGAACATGTAGAAGCTGCTAATAATGCATCTGCTATGGTCATTGGTACAAAAACAGCTTTAAATAAAGTTACAGGCACATATATTTCTGATAATATGAGAGATGAATTTAATAGCAAAGGATATTTTACTAGCGTTGATGGAACTCCTATGTTTAGAATAAAACAAGTACATACACCAGGTACTGATAATTTTGCAATAAATGAAAACTTCTTAATGATTCTTCCTACTGGTGGGGAAAAGATAGTTAAAATAGTTGAAGAGGGAGATTCAATTATAGAAGAACGAAAAATGCAAGGCATGGATTTAGGTTCAGAATATATGTTCTTGAGAAAAAGTGGTGTAGCTGTTGTTACTGGATCTAGAATTGGTGCATATAGATTATCTTAGTTCAAATAATTAAAATATAAATATAGTGGGGTTACTACACCCTGCTATATTTTAAATAAAAGGAGGATTTTTAGATGGCTGGAAAACCTAAAAAAAATGATAACAAGAATAAAAAAATGGTAGATGATAAATTAGTAAATAATGAATCAATTGATATTGAAACATTAAAAAAAGAATTAAGAAAAGAATTAATAAAAGAACTTAGAAAAGAAATTGAAGATGAAATTGAAGCAAAAAAAATAGTAACTGTAGAAGATAATAAAGAAAAGCCTAAAAAATTTAGAAAAATAGATAGGGATGAATATGTGGAAGTAATGAATTATACACCTAGTGAATTAATTTATGTGAATGAAAGAACTCAGCAACAATGGAATTTTTCTAAATTTGGAGATACTGACACAATGCCTTATGGTGAGCTTGTAACTATGAAAACAACTCAACCTAAATTCTTATATAAACCTTGGTTAATACCTCTAAATGAAGATGTGATAAAACAATTAGGATTATCTTCTGTAATAGATAAAATAATAAAAGTTTCAGAAATTAAAAAGTTTTATACTTTGTCTATTGAAGAAATGGATAAATTTATTGATGATTTAAATGATGACTCTAAAAATTTATTATATCAAATTACTTTAGAAAAAGTGAATCATGAAGAATTTACAGATTTAACAAAAATAAAGTTCTTACAAACAAAATTTGAAAAAGATTTAATATTTGATTGAGAGGTGTAATGAATTATGACGCCTTATTCTGATATTTATAAAAGATTTTTAATGAATATAACTGACTATACATTTTCTGAATTAGACCAGTTGCAAGGTGAAGAATTAATGTTGGAATGTCTTGAGAAGGCTATTTCACGCTTTAGTAATTGTAAACAAGATTTATCAAACAGAGACAATGATTTACAAAGTTTTAATTTTAATTTAACAGATATTGAAAAAGAAATATTAGCAGATATAATGACTATTGAATGGTCTAGACATTATTTAAATCATTCTGAATTATTAGAATATAAATTAGGTTCAAAAGATTATGCTATATTTTCACCTGCTAATTTATTAAAAGAAATGAGAGAGTTACATTCTTATTTAGTTGGAGAAACTGAAAGATTAAAAATGATATATGCATACTCAGGAAGTTTGGGTGATTTAGCATGAAAAATAAAGATTTAAACAAGTATCTTGATGTTTTAATAAATAAAATATGGAAGATAATGCCTTTAATGCAAGAGAATCAAGAAAATGCTTTAAAATATATAAAGTCATTAAATGTTGAATTAAAAGGGGCTAAAAATTATTTTTCAAGTACATATTTTACAAGTATTGTATTTTCTATTGATGGTTTGTCAAATGGTATAACTGATTATAATGTAGTACGTGCTAAAGTTTTAGAATGTATTAATTATGTAAATAAAATTAAAAAAGAGATAAAAAGTATTGAAAAATAATTTTTAAAGGTGGTGATATGAAGTGGGATATTATGATTTATATAAAGCTAGAACTAATATGAGTGGAGAAACTTATAAAGATAGAGAAATAAATCAATTAAAAAGATTTATAAATGATAAATTTTTAAAATCTCCTTCATATCATTTAGCTTATATAAGTGGTGTTGAAGAACCAAGAGGATTTCATATTTATGATGAAAATGCAATAAATAAAAATCCAAATAAAAAACGCATTTTATCTAGACCTAATGAAACTTTTAATGTAGGGCAATATGTAGTTTGGGAGGATAATGATTGGTTAATTACTAATATTGATTGTGATAGTACTGTTCAAACTAAAGGAATAATGCAGAAATGTAATAATCAAATATCTTTATATATAAATGATGTATTGCACAAAATACCTTGTTGTGTAGACTCTGCTCAAATGAGACTTTTAAATACTGATTCAAATAAATATTTAGAGGTGCCAAGCACAGATGTTTTTATTAGAATTGCTAATAATGAATTAACACAAAATATAAAACGTAATGACATTTATAAAATTGGAGAACAAAATTATCGTGTAAGTGATATATCTGATATTCTTGAGCCTGGACTTTTAATATTAAAAATTGCTTGGGTGGCAGAAAAACAAGATTTAGCAAAATATAAAATTAAAATATTAAATGGAGATATATCTATTTCACAATCACAACAATTATTTTTAAATGTTGAAATATATAAGGATGATGAAATACTCCCCTCTCCCCCACCCTATTCATTTATAAGTAGTAATGAAAATATTGCAATCGTAGGAGAAAATAATGAACTTCAAATTTTAGATTTAGGTGTAGTTGATATAACTGTAATGCTTGATGATGATAATACTGTATCAGATACTATTCAAATTGAAATAATTGAAGATGAACAAAATAATATTGTACTGAAAATTATTGGAGAAAGTAGTATAGTTAAAGGATATTCAGAACAATATGTGGTTGAAAAATACAATAATGGAATTAAAGTAGATGGTAAATTTAATTTTTATATTATTGATAATACACCACAAGAAGCTTATGAGTTGACGATAATTGATGAAAACAAATGTTCTATAAAGGCTAAAAATAATAATTATAATATAATATTAAGAGTTGTAGATAAAGATAATGAAAACCTATTTATAGATAAAGAAATTTCATTAATTACATTATTTTAATTAGGTGGTGATTGGAATCATAGGAGAAAATTCATATATTACTTTAGAAAGAGTTAATGAAATATGGGGAAATATAGGAAATGAAATTATTCAAAATCAAAATATATTAAAGCTTTTATATTATGATAATGAAAATGCTTTAGATTCTGATAATTTAAATATAAGCCAAATAAAAAATATGGTTGGAAAAAATAATAATAAAAAAACACAAAGAATTTTTAAGTTAGCTTTTGATAGTGATATAACTGATGAAGCAAGGTCAGAATTAAGGTTTTATGTACCTATATTTAAACCTGTACATTCGTATTTATCTGATGTAAGATTTAATTTTGAAATAATTGTACATAAATCTTTATGGGAATTAGAAAACAATAAAATAAGACCTATAATGGTGATACAAGAGTTATTAAAACTTTTTAATGGTAAGAACATAGGTGGGGTAGGAAGATTGGTATTAGATGATTCTATACATTATACTATATATGGTAAAGAATACGCAGGGTATACATTGAAATTTCATGTAAAGTCGGTGTAAAATATGAATTTAGATTATATATATGGTGAGCCAATTATTTATAAGGGTATAAAAATATATCCTTATAAAATGAAAGATTATGAATATTTTGAAAGGTCAACAGAAATATTATTATTTGACAAAAATCAAATTTCAAATATAGAAATTATACAAATGAGTTATTTAAAATTTTTATTAACCGTTGTACCTTTTAATGAAAAATATTCAGATGTAAATGAAAGATTATCAGAGTTATTTAAATTTACATTTAAAGATAACCATGTTTATCTAAGTGAAAAAGATGGTAAAATTATAATAAATTTTACAGAAAAAATAGAAGTAAAATTAGAGAAAATCAAAGAAAAAGCAAAGACTTATAAGCATAGTGATATGTTATTAAAATTAATTGATTCGTTGAAGGAATGTGATTTAAAATGTACAAGAACATTTTATAACATTCTGACGTCTGCTATGTTAGATAATCTAAGATTATGGGATAGTAATAGCACAGAATATAAAGAATTATGTGATTTTATGGATATGGCTACTGTTATATTTAATGACAAAACAGTAAAATTAAGAGAAAGAGATTTTGATAATATAAAAGATATAATATTAAAACAAAATGCTATAGAAATAGATAATGATGATATGCACCCTGATTTAAAGAAAAAAGTCCATGAAGCTATGAAGTTGCTAGCTAGAAGAAGTGGAATACAAGAGGGGACAATAGAAGAACAGATAATATCTTATAAAGTTATGATGAAATTCAAGTCATATGAGCCTATAAAAAATATGACAATTTATCAATTTAGAAAAGAATTACAAAGATTAGATTTGGCGATAGATTATAAAATTTATAAAACTGCTGAAATGAGTGGAATGGTAGAGTTTAAAAAACCTATTCCTCATTGGCGTTCACATATTGATAGTAAAATTGACTATTCATCAGTATTGATGGATAGAAAGCAATTCGATTCAATTTCAAACAATATGTTTGGTAAAAGTTAATTTATTAAAGGAGGAATATAATTATGTCTAACAAAACAGCTATAAGTAATGATTTTGTAGTAACGGTTGCAGATTGTTTTTTACGTGATACAGAAAAGGATATAATTGTACAAAAAAGTAAAACATTATTAAATTCTAATGTGGAATTTAATGTTGACGAAACAGAAATTCGTGGAGGTAAACTCCATAAACTACTTTATACATATAATCACTCTAAAACAGGAGAGGCAACACTAGAAGATGCTACGTGGAAAATAGAAGCACTAGCTATAAATAGTGGCACAGAATTTCAAGAACAACTTACTGATGTTTATGTATTTGAGGAACTTGTAAAATTAGACTCTAATGGAAAAGGTCAAGTTGTTAAACAAGTACCTGTAAATGGTTCATCTGCATATGTTCAAGTAAGTAATAAAAGTGTTGTAACAAAAACATTTTCAGGTAGTGAATTTGATATGGGTGGGGCATATGCTAACAAACAAGTATATGTTACTTATAAATACAATGATACTATTGATGTGCTTACTATTGAAGGAGAGAAATTCCCTAAAGCATATGAATTGGTAATGGATTTTGAGGTATATAATGGTCGTACAGGTGCTATAAAAGAAAAAATATTAATTACATTTCCTGCATTTAAGCCATCTGGGAATTTTGAAATTGCATTTAGTTCTGATACACCTTCTACAACAACTTTGACAGGTAAGTTTTTAGATGATGATGGTGTATATGGTTATGTAAAAGTTATTCCAATAGCTGGTGAAACTCAATCTTATTCTGGAATAGCAGCTGATGTGGGAGATTTAGAATTGGATGTTGGTGAAAATTATGTATTAACTACATATGCTTTAAGAGGTGGAGTATTTGCCCCTGTAAAACTAAATACATCTGAATTAACATTTGCAAGCAGTGATACAGGTGTTGCAACTGTAGATAATACAGGGTTAATTGAGTATGTAGGAAGTGGAACATCTATTATAACAGTTGAATATGAAGATTTTAAAGATGTGGTTCAGGTAACTTGTAGTGAAACGTAATGTGGAGAGGTTCAATGACGATGGTAATTTGGAACAAGTAATTGATTTTAAATTAATTCAACAAATGTTTACAGGAAAGGGCGAAAAGCCACTCCTTCAGGTGTAGGATGGATAGCCCATATATTTTAAAACTTTTGATAATTTTAAAATATTGCACGATAAGGAAATAGAAATAATTAGAAATACTAATAATAAATTAATAGGCAGTATGGGAATATAAAAAATATAAATAAAAGGTTTTGAAACGAGCCTTATACTATCGTTAAAGCGGTTCATCAGAACGTACTTTGATAGTGAAAGTCTTAGGGAAAATAGATAGTTTTAATATGTTGTAGCTGTACTAGATACAGTGAGAGTATTAAAGAAATCTATATAGTACCTAAGAACCCCATCGGCTTTAGCTATGGGAGTTTCAGACCTATTAATGCACAATGGCAAGATATTATAAAAGAAAATAAAAAAGAAGTGAAAA
>FZPS01000009.1_pt143 | contig 18005 bp, 15 predicted proteins | sample 1817821 | NCBI WGS metagenome assembly FZPS01 (sample SAMEA104158645, study PRJEB21678) | metagenome | place: Germany | collected 2015-04-21
GTTGATGCGGCCCTGCCTTGAATTGAGGTTATGAACCCGTTTTGCTGCTCGATTACAAATTTGCGCTCCATCAATTCTAGCAGTGTATAGTTGGTGTCTTTACTCAGTTTAAAGTAATAGACAATCGGATTTTGACCATTGTTTTCACTGAGAATAACCTTGATGTTGATCGTATCACTCTCGGACAATGCGACTGCTGAAAACAGCCCTACAACCACAAGTGCTGCTAAAACTGCCAAATAAAGCGATCTGCTTTTCACAGTGATCCCCTCCAAAAAACTTCATTAGATTGTCATGGCTCCAAAGCCGCCATCAACTCTTACCAAAGATCCAGTAACATAGCTGGAAGCTTTTTCAGATGCTAACCAGAGACATACACCCTGCAGCTCTCTTGGTTCGCCAAAGCGCTTCATTGGAGTGTGGCGCATGATATCTGCGACACGTTCTTCTGTTAAAATCCTGCGATTCTGCTCGGCTGGGAAAAAGCCGGGAATAATCGCGTTTACTCTAATGTTATATGGTGCTAATTCTCGAGCTAAATACTGAGTTATGTTATTGATAGCTGCTTTAGAAGCAGAATAAGTGAATACCTTAGACAGGGGTGGTCCTGATGAAACAGACGAAATATTGATAATGCTGCCGCCTGTTCCCTGCTCAATCATTTTCTTGGCGAAAATCTGGCAAGCTGCAACGCAGCCCCTGAGGTTAACAGCCATAATCTTGTCCCACTCTTCCATATCCAGCTCCAAAAATGGAGTGCTGCTGTTGACACCGGGAGCATACAGCAGGACATCAATTGTACCAGCCCATGCCTGAATATCATCTGCGGCTTTTTGGACTGATTCTAAATCGGTCACATCCGCGAAAAATGACTTGATTTCACCGCCAAGAGCACGCACCTCTTCTTCAACGTCGGGAGCAAGCTCCGGACTCATAACCACCGAGGCGATCTTTGCGCCATATTTTACAAAACCTTCAGTAATGGCGCGGGCAAGCGTGCTGTTTCCTCCCAGGATAACCGCTGTTTTTCCTTCTAAACTAAATAGATCGGACAATTTTTCCAGCCCCTTTCTAAAAATGTTTGTGTTCCACTCTTGATCTATTGTTGATCAGCGGATCAGATTGCCTTCGCTGTCAAACTCCCATTCATAAGGTTCTGTTAAGATCTCCAGATTTGGATGCTTCTCTACCTCTGGGATCATGGATTCAGAAACCTCTATTTGGCCTACTTCAAGGGTGTTTTTGATGCGTACCAAACGAACCTTGGTAAAATCAAGGATATTGCTGGTCTTTACAGCCGCTTGAATCGCTTCCCGATCATTGTCTAGAGTTGTTGGTATCTTTGTAGGTGCAACTACTGTTGAGGTCAGCCCATTGGCATATATTTTCTCATAATCCACCTTAGCCACACAGTATTTGGTCGTAAAATCAGCTGTACCGATTCCGTTAGCATTCCCCTCTGTTTCCTCTGTTAAATCAAGAATCACAATCTTAGTGACATCAGGACCGCCATAGGCATATGGAGTGGGATAGCGTCCTACCACGTTAGGATCGAATCCATCGCCGCTGATGTTTTTCCCAATCTCATCAATTACCAGCACATCAATCTGGTCAAACCACAGCTTAGGCATATTAGCCTTGGCCAGCTCTAACAGCTTCTTTTCCTCTTCTTCGATGTTCTGCGCTGGGATTACTTGAATCTTCGCTACCCGGTCAAAGGCATTTTCTACAGTACCAACACCAAACAGCACCGGCAGTTTATCAATGATAACCTTGGCCATTGCCGGTACATGCTCAGCCATATGTTTAAAACCAAGCTGATGGCAGGCCTCTGCGCCTTTTTGCTTGCCAAGTCCAATACTCAGCATTTTCATCAGTCCGCTTTCGATCGGACCGCGAAACGCTGTATGGGGCTTGATACGGTTGATCACAACAATACCATCTGCCTCACAGGCATATCGATCAACATAAACCGGGAGACCATTTTCTAACTCACCAATCTTATTTACTTCCATCGATGAGCGAATTGGTGCTCCAACCGACTCCTCAGTAATGCCTAGGTGGCGGAGAACTTCCTTCTGGCCTTCAGCGGTGGCACCACCGTGACTGCCCATGCTGGGAACGATAAAAGGCTCCGCTTTCAGCTCCTTCAAAAACTCAACCGTAGTCCGAGTAATCGCTTCTATCTGATTAACTCCGCGGCTGCCTACAGCAATGGCAATCGACATACCCGGCTTAATCATCTCCCTAATTTCTGGTGCCTGGAGTCGGGCTCTCAACTCTCCCACTACATCATCTAACTGATCAGCGTCGAAGCGCTGTTTTACCTTAACCATTTTCGGGATCGGTATGTGGCGAACTAAGTCAGATACAATCCCCACAAAATCACCTTCTTTGCTGTATATTCTGTGATTATTATACACTAAAATAGTTGTAGTTTACACTTCGAGAGTTTAAAAGTAAAATCCTTCCGCTAAATGTAAGTTATCCAGTTCACTTACCCTTGACAATCAGGGGGGTAATCTATATAATTTACTGAAAGAAAATCGGCTCCCTCGGGCTGAGTTTCTTTTTCGATTATAAAGGGGGAACCGCCATGGTTATTGTCATGAAGCCAAATACTCCGGTCCAGGAAATCGAAGCGATCAAAAATCGGCTGCTCAAGCTAGGATTTGAGATCAATTTCTCACAGGGTGAAAACTATACTGTAATTGGATTAATCGGAGATACCATTCATCTGAATGAGAGTCAATTTGAAGCCAATCCCTTTGTTGACCGGATTTTAAGAGTCCAGCATCCTTTTAAGCGGGTCAGCCGCACTTTCCATCCTGAGGACACTGTTATTGATATTGCCGGTCATAAAATCGGGGGCGGCAATGTCCTAATGATCGCAGGACCCTGCTCTGTTGAAAGCAGAGACCAACTGATGACAATTGCTCAACAGGTGAAATTAGGCGGTGCCGATCTCCTCCGCGGCGGAGCATTCAAGCCCCGTACTTCCCCTTACAGCTTTCAAGGATTAGGTGAAGAGGGGCTAAAACTTCTGCAGGAAGCAAAAGAATTGACCGGAATGCCGATTGTAACAGAATGCATGTCGGTTGATACTGTGGACTTAATCGCTGAATATGCGGATGTGATTCAGATTGGAGCCCGCAACATGCAGAACTTTGCCCTGCTGAAAAAAGTGGGTCAAACTGATCGGGTGGTGCTGTTAAAACGTGGTTTGTCTGCCACGATTGAGGAGCTGCTGATGGCTGCAGAGTATATTCTTGCTGCCGGTAACGACAAGGTCATTCTGTGCGAAAGAGGAATTCGCACATTTGAAACATATACCCGCAATACCCTCGATATCAGCGCGATTGTTGCAATCAAAGAGCTTTCTCATCTGCCCGTTGTCTGCGATCCCAGCCATGCGGCCGGAAAATGGCGGATGGTTGAGCCTTTAGCCAAAGCGGCCATTGCTGCTGGTGCTGATGGACTGATGGTCGAAGTTCACCACGAACCGGAAACAGCCTTATCAGATGGCAGTCAATCGCTGAAACCTGAAAGATTTAAGCAGCTGGTGGCATCTGTCAAGCAAATCCAAGCAGTAAGTCAAACACATATCCTATAGAAAGAAGTCCCAAGCAGCGCTTGGGACTTTATTGTTGCTCATTTTACTGATATGAACCCCGCTCTGTATTTTCGACTCCCGGTGTCGGGATCGTCATGAACCTCATATCCATTCCGCCATCCGGCACTCTGCCAAAGCTGATGTTCCGAGGAATCTCTACCGCCGGCAGGAAGTCCACCAACCTCAGCTCCGCATCCGAGAGAATAATCGGTTCCCCTGCTGCGCTGATGTTGAAATTCGTGTGCAGTTCGCCATTGATGACAGTATCTTTGCTTGATGCAAAAATCAGCAGGTAAGTTCCTGCCTTAATTACTGTACCGTCAGGAATCCGCCACTTGTCTACCTGATTATCTGAGTCACTTAAGTAGAATCCGGATAAGTCAACATCCCGCTCATGGGGGTTGTACAGTTCAATCCAGTCAGGGCTGTCTCCGTAGCGATCGCGAATTACTCCTCCATTAGAAGACATAACCTCGTTAATGTAAACCAGCTGAGCAGTAATCTCAGGCAGACTAAGCGGCTCGCGTACGGCAATATTCTGCCAGTATGGTCTAACAGGTGCATAATCATCCGATCGAGGATCGGCAAACAGTGGATTATCGCGGATATCGACTTCCGCATCGATTCCCAATCCCTTCAGGTTTTGGAGTGCCCCTTGCTCCATCAAGCTGCCAATAACAGTTAAATCAGATACACCAGTATTGCGGATATTCAATCTGCGCAGATTAGTCAACCCCGCAATTACTTCTATTTGGTCACCTACCATAACGTTGCGCATGATCAGCGTTTCCAAATTCTTCAAATTAGCGATTACACTGAGATCAACAGCAGGCGTGGAATGAAGGTTTAAATACTGCAGATTGGTGAGATTCTTAACAGGGCTTAAGTCAGTCACCAAGGTTTCTCTCAAATTTAAGCTTTTCAGCTTAGTTAGGCTTTGAATCGGGCTCAAGTCGCGAATCGGGTTTCCCCTCAAATCAAGCGATTCCAGATTATTAAGCTGCTCGATGCCTGCCAATGAGGATAACCCGAGTTCCCGCAGATCAAGAGTTGTAATCTGTTTTAAATCATCGCCGGCGTTAATTCTGGCCAACTCCAGCTTTACCGCCAACTCCAGCAGTGGATCGGTAAAAGCCAGACCAGCAGTTCCCAACACGAGCACCATTATCAGCGCTGCCAGCATCAATTTTACATGCTTCATGTAAATCACCTCTCTAAAGGATTAAAAATGGGTTGTAGACTCATAACTGCCACTTACATAGATACGCTGCTGCGCACTAACTCCCATCGGCATACGCAAAAGAGCAGCGGACGGCTTAACCAGATCCGGTCTTGCTAATGCAATGCTCTGCATATACTTGCTGTTTGCCACCCATTTGAGTCCGTACTGCTGCACACACGAACTCAACCAGCGCGGCTGTAAACCCATGCATTTGATCTCCAAAATTGCTCCTCTGCCGTAATGGGTTCGAAATATCGGCCGTTCCGGAAAAAGATCTGCGGCGGCTGCGCTGCGGATATTAGTGTCGAATGTGATCCTCAGATTGTCTACTCTCTCAGTACGCAGGCCTTGACGGTCATACTCGATAATTACTTTAGGCCTAAGATTGCGCAGATGCACCAAGCGCTCAAATTCGATTAAAACCGGATTGTCGTTGGGGGGAAAATGTCTCGTCTCCATAAAGGTCTGGTAGCTGGAATATGTAATAAAAGTGCTGTATTTGAGGGAGTGATTTCCCCGTTTAGTCTTTAGCTCCACCGAAAGGCGGTCTGAAGGTTCCGGGCTGTAGGAGCGGATCCTCAGTTTTATCCGGCCCCAAAAACCGCCTAAGTTCTCATTTAAGCTGTGGTAATCATCGGTGTCAAAATACAAGCTCCGAACATAGTAAGGTCCGTCTCGGGAGAAATTATCCAGCTCCATGCTGCAGGCAGCCATATGATTCCGCACTTGATACAGCTGAGTGGTTTCTAATAGGTATTTATGTTCACATCTCTCAATCACGCGCACAGGTCAACATCCTTTAGATCGTATTAGATTATAGCGGTAAAGCGAGCTGCGGAGCTAACAGAGAAACCTCAGAAACTTGATCCAGTTTGCTGATGGAGCCGACAAGCTGATCCATTAGGTCTTGATTGACTTTCAGCAGCTTTAACTCTAAAACTCGTTCCCAGTAATTGTATTTAACTTCATGGGACCGCAGATATGCCTCAATCCCCAGTGAAGAAATCACCCAATTGATCTGGTCTGCCGGGAATCCTTCCTCGCCTCTGATAATCAAAACATATTCCGCGTCAGCGGGAACGCCATATCGAACATAATGCATAATAATATACAATAGCGCTACAAGAACACCAGCTGCCAAAACCAAACCGAGATTATCAGTTCCGGCACCTAATCCGGTAGCGATCGACCAAAACAGAAAAACCATATCTCGAGAGTCTTTAATAGGAGTGCGAAAGCGGATAATAGCCAGGGAACCTACTAGTCCCAATGAAAGAGATAAATTGCCCTGAATAAAAAACATCACACAGCAGACAATCGGGGCCATACTGACAAGTGTAGGCAAGAAGGTCGCTTCATAGCTCAGTCCGCGGTGAGTAAACTTGTACACCCAACCAATGCCTAGACTGATTGCAGTAGCTGCCAGCATCGCAATCACGAACTTCCACAAGAGTTCAGGAGCAATTGAGAATAATTGCGTAAATATCTGCCACATACACTGATACCACCTCTATTTATTTTACATTGATTATACTTCGGTGAATCTTACCAAACTCCTTGTTAACATGAAAAAAGGCCCTGCCCAGGGCAGAGCCTTTCAGCTGAAATGCTTTTAATAATTATTGTCCGAATAAATCATCGAGGAAAGCTTGTGCCTGCTGCTCAACCTCGTCAGTAGCTTGAGCTGCGCCTTTCTCATTGTTGATAACTAGGGAAACCTGCTCATCGGTGATATCCCACAAGCCTGACCATTGGAAGATATCTCCCTCGCCCTGCCAGTTATCAGCACATGCCATGTACGCTTCCATGTGCTCTCTCGATCTCATATAGCTGTTAATGTAGAAATCGAGATACTCATCTCCATCCCCTTCTCTGAACAGGAAGTCGGCTAGAGCGATCAATTTTTCAGGTTCAGCCGCATTAACAGGCAGGAAGTTGGCGGCAAAGTCAAATGTAGGCTGTCTATTGGTTTCAACATGAGGGCCTCTCGGCTGAGGTACATAACCAATATTCATACCGGCATTGATCGCGTGTCTTGCTCCAGCTATGTGAGTATGGGGAGCGATTGCAACTTTGCCTTGGAGGAAGTCTCCACTGCCCATAATCTGCAGTTCATTGCGCCAGCGGTTAACGGTGTTGAGAACATGGATAGCGTCAGCATCATTGAGGCTGTATACCCATTTCCCATCCTTCTGCTTAGCAACCTCGGCGCCATTAGAAGGCAGGAAGCGATAAACAGCTGCCGGATTACCCAAATCGCCAATACCCCACTGATCAATTACTCCGTCGCCATCAGTATCTTGGGTTAATGCAATACCGAGGCGCTCCATTTCGTCATAGGTCCAGCGGCCCTCTTTCCACAGATCATATGGCTCCTCAAGGCCAGCTTCTATAAAGAGATCCCTGTTATACATGGTAATCATCATCGAACCATTGAAGGTATCATAAGTAACGCCAAATCCGTAGAGTTCGCCTTGATATCTTAACTTTTCGATAGTATAGCGATCTGCGCGCGGCAGAGATTCGAAATACTCATCCGGCAAAATTGTACTTACCGGGAGCAGCATCCCCTGAGTTACCAATGGGAAATAGCCGCCGCGGTGTTCAAACCGGAAGATATCATATGTGGAATCACCCGCTAAAATCCGAGCGATCATAGCCTCTGCTCCACCGGTATTACCTGTTTGAATCTTTACATTGAAGAGTTCTTCTGCTTCAGCAATCCGCTCTTGAAGCGGAAGACCGCCGTTAAACACTACGTAGTGGAGGTCACCAACAAGAATGTTTACTGTCTTCCCGCCAAAGTCCACTTCATCCGGACTCAGTACACCCGGACGCGGTGTATAAGCGGAAACCATTCCGGAAACCGCCAATGCCAAACATACAACCAGCGATAACAACACTAGACTTCTCGCTCTTGCTTTCACACTAAACCCTCCTGATTATTTTTTTAGCAGAGCCATCACACCCTCGAGATTTAGAGCTGCACCCCTCCCCCTCATTTAACATTTATAATGTTTTGTTGACATCTATTAATATTTATTTGCTAATCATTCTCCGTTTCCTGCTTTCTCACTTTAGATTTAACATTGCGTTTTATTTGTCTATTTCCGGTATTAACAAACTATGAAAAAAGTATCCGCTGAGAATTACCGCGCACGCTAGCGCAAACAAGGTTAAAAATGTCGAGCGGAACCCAGGCACAATCAGCGACATCAGCCAAGCAATCAGCATTGAACTGATTCCTTCGGCCAATGCCGCAGGGCTCCTAACATCGTCGGATTCAAACAGCCGTGCACTGATCATATAATTAACTCCTGTAGTAATTAAGGCATAGACGAGCACTAATCCAAATGGATTAGAATCAAAAAGAGTCAAGGTTAGCAAACTCAGCACTAACATTGACACAAACTTAACGAGTAAGTAAGTGACATTAGTCATCCTGATCACCTCGACTCTAGCATTCCCAAAATTATTTAATTTTACCAGTATTTATTAATTCCTTCGACAGCTACTTTCCACGATCCATCCTGTGGGAAACCGGGTGCATGCACATCAGGCCCACCGTTCCAACCCGCAGCCATCATACCCACAGCTAGCAGCAGTGCGCCATTGCCGGGTAGATATAAAGGCAGATTCGGACGCTGATAATTATGACCGTTTGGCAGCCAGGTATTTTTGACAGAATCTACAAATAACGCATCTAAAGCCAGCTCTGGCTCACCCACCCGCGCTGCAGCCATCGCAACAACCGGGAAGTCCCAGCCCCAAGCTCTATCCCACTGCCAAGTCTCAAATACGGTCCTAATGGTATTGCGCACTACTTCATGATCTGCACGGGTACCCGGAAGCACTCCGCAAGCGCACAACATAGATGGATGATCATAGTTGAACTTAGAAAAAGTATCAGGACAATGCTCATGGGCTAAGTAAACTCCGTCCTTAACCGGAAGCGGCGCCAGTTTTTCGATAATCTCATCCCACTTAGGATTGGGCTCTATACCCATTCTAGCCCTCCACTCTTGAGCAATCCGCAGGGCAAACCACCAGTACTCAAGCTCGTAGGTAGGATTGAGAGTTTCAACAGCCCGGTGACACTCCTGCGCGGGAATAATCGGCGCCCCTAGAATATATTCGCCCCGATTCTCGTCATAGTGAGCAAAACTGGCCATAAATTCGGCACTTTCCATCACTATGTCATAATAGCGTTCCAGGGTCTGCTGAGTTGGATAGCTCTGGTACATCAGCTCTGCATAAGCAATCGGATGGGGCTGCTGCCAGATCAGCAGAGGTGCAACTTTTGAAGGAGAATCCACACCATCCGGCCCTACCATTTTCGGCCATCTAGCTCCAGTATAACCTTGATTTGCTGCATGTTTCTTAGCTTTCGGCATGATGTAATCATACCACCATAAACTGTTTTCCAAAAGCTGTGGTCTTCCCCACTGCGGGAAGTGGGCAGCGTGCCACCAGTGCATTTCCAGGTGAGCTTTGCCAAACCAACTATTGGTAGTCAAGCCAGTCTCCTGAGGCGGCAGGACACCTGAGCATTGAATTGCAGTCACATACTGAGACAGCACCACTCGCCGCTCAAGTTCGTTAGCCCGCTCATCTTGACTGTGAGCTAACTCAACAGCTCCTCCGCTCTGCCAAAACTGGGGCCAGTGGAGCCTGACCGCTGCTAAAGCATCGTCATAACTGAGCAGCGGCTGTTTTGACTGCTGTGGAGAAAACAGACAAACAAATTGAAGCGGAGCTCCTGATTCTATTGGGGAGAACGCGTATGTATGGGCATCCAGCTTGGATACTGTTGTTTTATGCGCAAACTGCATCGCGCAGTAGTATACCTCATCATCCATGGTCCTAACAAACTGGATCGATTGGGCATCAGATTCTAAAACAACAGTCTTGTGTTTATCCGGCTGCTGCCAGTCCGCACCGGACATGTGGTGGGATCCGTAGGGAAAAGCAATCTTGACCTGCAGTCTGCCCTCATCAATTAAAGGTGATTCTACCGACACCAGAACTAAATCCTGATGAGGATGGCAAGCTGTGACTACAGTGACAGGGCTGTCCTCGACCTTAAACTCGCTGGTAATTACCCCAGTCCACAGATCCAGCGTTTGATTAATGCTGTGCACATCGCTTGGCTGAACCGGATTACCATCGTTCAGGGCCATTACTAGACCGATCTGACCTAAATGAAAACGATGAGGGTTAATGCGAAGCCAATCAAACAGCTCCTCCTGCCCTTCCGGACTAGTGTGGTAGCCTACCGGACGGCCAAAGGTATCGTAGTCTTTCAGCTTGATTGTCCTGCCGAGCAGATGATCTGGTGTAGTATAGCTGTGCCAGCCCCAGTTGGACATTGTGGCAATCGGCATTCCATCCTGATAAAGCTCAGGAAATGTCTGGAGACCTGTGCTGTCTACAGTAAAAGCAAAGTCACCGTTACCTACTGATAAGGGGGCAAAAGGATCAAACTCATGAATTTTTGGATTATGCCTGCTTACCAGCATTTTTCTATCAATCATCCCGGTACCTCCTTAAGTTAGATATTAAACAGCTCTGCTGTTTCAGCAGAGCTGTTAATTTTATTATACCTTATTGTTTAAATAAGTCATCTAATTCAGCTTGAACTGTTGGAGCAATTTCATCCATAGCAGCTGCTGCACCTTTCTCGCCGTTAATAACGGAGATTACAGCTTGCTGGGTTTTAGCCCAAATCAGTTCTTGGAAGGGGTCGCCTTCACCCTGCCAGTTTTCAACTGCGTCCATATAAACCCGGAAATGCTCTTCGTCTTTCATGTAGGAGTTGATATTAAAGTCTAAGAACTCCTCACCGTCTTCTTCTCTAAAGAGGAAGTCGGTTAAAGCAATTAAACCTTCCGGATACTCACTGTTAAGCGGCAGCATGTTCATAGCAAAGTCAAATACCGGATAGCGGTATTCGCCGGGAACTGCGCTTGGGATCGGAACCATACCGAAGTTGATAGTTAAGTTGCGTGTTCCGGCTAAGTGATTGTGAGTATTGAACAGCGCTGTACCGCCAGCGAGGCTGCCGCCGGTTATCTCCAGGTCTTTTCTCCAAGCTGCAACCTGGGTCATGACTTCAAGAGCTTCAGGCTGGTTGTATGTAAACACCCATTTACCTTCGCTGTTCGGCTTAGCAATTTCTGCGCCGTTTGCTGCTGCAATCCGGTAGATTCTGGAGTCATGGCTGACGCTTTTGTCTTCGATGCCGAACTGATCCGGCTGGCCATCACCATCTAAATCTTTAGTAACAGCTGCAGCAAGTTCAGTCATGGTTTCAAAGCTCCACTCACCATTGAGATAGAGCTCGTACGGATCCTGCAGACCTTCCTGCTCGATCATATCGCGGTTGTAAATTGTAAACATCATAGTTGGGTTGAACAATCCGTATACAACACCAAATCCATACAGATTATTTTGGTATTCTAATTTTTCGATTGTGTAGCGATCTACGCTCGGCAGAGCTTCGTAGTATTCAGCCGGGAGAATTTCGCTGACAGGCAGCAGCATGCCGGTAGATACTAAAGTATAATAACCATAGCGGTGCGGCATGCGAATTACATCCAGTTTGGAGTCTCCGGCCATAATTCTTGCTGTTAGTGTGTCTACAACATCTTTAGTACCAAGGCTTTGGGTTTCGATTTTAACATTGAATAATACTTCTGCTTCACGGACTCTTTCATCAGTCGGCAAACCGCCATTGTGACCGGTATAACCTAAGTCACCTACTAAAATGGTTACAGTCTTGCCGTTAAAATTAACTTCATCCGGACTTAAAACCCCTGGGCGAGGAGTATACGCGGCAGCAGATGCTCCCAGCACAGCAGCAACTAAAACGATAATTGTTAGCACTGATAGTAGTCTTTTGTTCATTACATATCCTCCCAAATCTAAATTACATTAAGGTAAAAAGCAAAAAAAATTCAAACCCCCTTTACTTTATATAGTTTATAATAATATATTGGCGATAAAATGCAGTATCCCTGCCGCTATTTTAAGAAAAGATGAAAACAGCCCTGCAAAAATGCAGGGCTGTGTTTGATTCACATTAATAAAGCACTATTGGTTAAACAAGTCATCAAGATAGGCTTGCGCTTGATTAGCAATTTCATCCATCGCAGCTGCAGCGCCTTTTTCACCAGCAAGAACTTCAGTTATGGGTGTTCTTAAAATTTCCCAAAGATCTGTACCTTGGAAAATGTCCCCTTCGCCCTGCCAGCTTTCGGTTGCAGTGACGTACATTCTGTAGTGCTCCTGGGTTGTCATCCAGTCGCTGACCATTTGATCCAAGGTTGCAATGGTATCTTCTTCTCTATAGAGGAAGTTAGCCAGTGCAATTAAGCCTTCTGGATACTCAGCGTTAACAGGCAGAAACATCATTGTAAAGTTGAAAGCTGGATAGTGATAGCGATCTACGTGAGGTCCTTTCGGCATAGGTACCAAACCAAAGTTGATCCCTGCAGCCTGAGCGTGGCGGTTTCCACCAAGGTGAGTATGAACTACAAAACCGACTTTACAAGCGTTATAGTCCCCATCACCCATAATGCCCAGCTCACGCCATCTTAAAATCGTATTGAATGCCTCAATTGCATTTTCCCGATTATAAGCAAATACCCATCTGCCATCTTCTTGAACTGCGAGTTCGGCTCCGTTAGAAGGAGCAAACCGAATAAAGCCAGCGTAGTTTGCTACATCGGTAATTCCGCGCTGGTCGATTAAGCCATCGCCATCTGTATCTTGGGTCAGGATGATTGCATATTCTTCTAAGACGTCATAGGTCCATTCGTCGTTAAGATAAAGTTCATATGGATCCTCAAGACCGTACTGCTCAAGTAGGTCTTTGTTGTACGACATGATCATCATGGTATCATTGACCACACCATGATGAACACCAATACCATAGCGCTTACCTTCATATTTCAGCTTTTCAATGACATACCGATCAGTATTGGGCAGACTTTCAAAGAACTCCTCCGGCAAATAATCATCAGCCGGAAGCAGCATGCCGCTGGATACCAGAGCAAAATATCCTTCGCGATGTGGAGCTCTGATAATATCATAGGCGGAATCGCCGGCCATGATTCTAGCCATAATCTGATCAGCGCTTTCCAAACGGATTGTATCAAACTTTACATTAAACAACTGCTCAGCCTCAGCTACCCTTTCTTCATCTGCAGGCAGAGCGCCCCGAATAATGGTAACAGTCTTCCCGCCAAAATCGACTTGATCAGGGGAAAGAACACCCGGTGGCGGCACATAATCACCTGCTGCACTAATACCACTGAGAATAACCAGAAGCAGCGCAGTAATTACCCAAGCGACATTTCTAACTTTCATTATACTCCTCCTTAAACTGGCATCATAGTCAAATATTGATTGAGAAAGCCAGTCCCATTAAGGGACTGGCCTATCCCCGTATATCCTAAACTGCTGAGATTATTGCTTGAACAGGTCATCAAGGAAGGCTTGAGCTTCACCAGCGATTTCGTCCATGGCTGCTGCTGCACCTTTTTCTCCAGCAAGTACTTGGTTAATTGGTGTACCAGCAATACCCCAGAGATCAGTGTTTTGGAACACGTCGCCTTCACCGCGCCATTCTTCTGTTGCAGTGATATACATTCTGTAGTGCTCTTGAGTTGTCATCCAGTCGCTGACCATTTGATCCAGAGTTTCCATTCTGTCGCCAGGACGGTACAGATAGTTAGCCAAAGCAACCAAAGCTTCCGGATTTTCAGCGTTAACCGGCAGATACATCATGAAGAAGTCAAATGCCGGATAGTAATGGCGCTCTGCGTGAGGTCCTCTCGGCATAGGTACCAAACCAAAGTTGATCCCTGCAGCCTGAGCGTGGCGGTTTCCACCTAAGTGAGTATGAACTACAAAACCGACTTTACCAGCATTGTAGTCACCATCACCCATAATGCCAAGTTCTCTCCAGCGTAAAATGGTGTTGAACGCTTCAATCGCATTCTCGCGGTTGTAAGCAAATACCCATCTGCCATCTTCTTGAACTGCGAGTTCGGCTCCGTTAGAAGGAGCAAAACGGATAAAGCCGTAGTAGTTATTAATGTCAGTAATACCGCGCTGGTCGATTAAACCGTCACCGTCAGTGTCCTGGGTAATAATGGTTGCCATTTCTTCGAGCTTGTCATAAGTCCATTGACCATCAAGCCACAGCTCGTATGGATCTTCCAAGCCATAAAGCTCGATTAAGTCCTTGTTGTAGGACATGATCATCATAGTATCGTTAACAACGTCTTGGTGAACACCGATACCGTAGCGCTTACCTTCATACTTTAATTTTTCGATAATGTAACGGTCAGTATTCGGCAGGCTCTCATAAAACTCATCCGGCAGATAATCGCCTGCTGGCCAAAGCATGCCTGAAGATACTAACGCAAAGTAACCTTCGCGATGTGGAGCTCTGATAATATCATATTTTGAGTCTCCAGCCATGATTCTAGCCATGATTTGATCTGCACTTTCCAGACGCAGAGTGTCAAATTTTACATTAAACAGTTCTTCAGCTCTGGCAACACGATCTTCATCTGTTGGGAGCGCACCACGAATGATGGTAACAGTTGCGCCGCCAAAATCAACCTCTTCAGGAGAAAGAACTCCAGGTGGTGCAACATAATCTTCAGCACCAGCAATACCAGCTAATAACAGCATGCAGAGAACAGTAATTAGTGTTAACTTAATCTTTCTCATCATATTCCTCCTCTAAAAAGTATTTTTTATGATCATTAGAGCTTAACCTACCATCCTAAATCCAAAACCACCCCCCTTAAATCCGTTTATCCGGTCAGACCAGTGCGCTCGATACTTTCAACAAAGTATCGCTGCAAGAACGCATACAGTATTAACAGCGGCAGGATAATAAGAAAACTACCCGCATTGTTGACTAGCGATGCTTCCACCGGTGCGTGGAGATACTGGTCTCCTAGTACATTTCGTGCTAAATCGTTAAGCATAATCGGCAGAATTTTTGCCTTTGGCCAGTAGAAACTGGTTAAGTTGAAGTCGTTCCACATCCACACAAAAGAAAACAGGAACACAATTACCAATCCGTGTCTGGCACCGGGCAGTACGACTCTCAAGAAAGTGGTGAATGGTCCGGCACCGTCCACGTACGCTGCTTCTTCCAGCTCTTTCGGAGCACCTCTAAAGATTTGACGCATGATATAAATGTAAAGACCATTTTTAAAACCAGATGCTGTCATAGCCGGCAGCAAAAATGGCCAGTGAGTTCCAAGCAGATTGAGTCCGCCGCCGGCAAGGATGCCGAAAAAGTCGAAGAAGCGGAAATTCAAATACAGTGGAATCAAAATCAGCTCAGGTGGAATTACCAGCGAGAATATTACCAAGGCAAACCACAAGCCGTTACCAACAAAGTTGTAGCGAGCAAAACCATATCCTGCTAAAGTACAGGAAATCAACTGGAATAAACTCACCAGAATTGCCAGTTTAAACGAGTTCCAAAAGGCGATCGGGAATTCCATGAACCGATACGCAAGCTTATAGTTATTTAAGCTTGGGTATTTTGGAATGATCAGAACCGAAGGATCCCAGATATCTGTCCTGGTCATGATCGATGAACTAAACTTGACGATCAAAGGATACAGAATCACATATGATATTCCGATCAAGATTAAATAGCGCAGTATGGACGTGACCACTTTGCCCAGCGTACGGAAGTTGACTACACTCCTGCCCCTAATTATCAGCTTGCCATAACTGATTTGTGCACCCGTTTTAGCCATTTTATAACCTCCCAGCCCTAATCATGATAGAATACCAGTCTGTTAAAGATCAGGTAGACAATGCCCAAGATCACGCAGATCGCGCCGAAATAGATCCAAGACATGGCTGCGCTCACACCAAATCCGGCTCCCTGGAAGGTTGTATTGCGAATTAACTGTATTAATGAGTTGGATGTCGATGTAAAGAAATCAATAATTGTATAGATGATGTTTGTCAGAATCAAGGGACTGACCATTGGCAGAGTAATCAGCCAGAAGTTTTCCCACGCTGTTGCGCCTTCTACCTCTGAGGCTTCGTACAGTGAAGGAGAAATTGACTGCAGTCCCGCCAAAAAGATCAGAATCTGAATTCCGGATGCGTTGATAATACTCGAAATACCATCAACGGCTAGGGCAATGTACTCCATAAACTTTTCAGGTACCTGGAGGTATGTCAGGAAATTACTCAACGCTTGGAAATCGATAAACGAGTAGGTCTCCTGAACTTCTCCTCCAATAACTCCCATCATGTAGTCCTGAATCTCGAGCTGAAGAATTACTCCCGATGCTAAAACTACAGGAAGGAAGAAAATTACCCTGAAAACCAGTCTGCCTCGGAATTCTTGATTCAACAGCAGCGCTGCAAAGAAACTAAATACCAAGATCCAAAAAACATTGAGAAGCATAATGCCCATTACTTCAACGAGCTGACGCAGAAAATCCGCGTGAACCCGCAAAGCGAAGTAATAGTTTTCAAAACCGATATAGGTCGTATCAAAACCGGTCTGCGTAATGGTAACTTCGTTGATGCTCAAAACAACTGACTGGATTACCGGCGCCAAAACAAACAGCAGAAACCCAATCACGAAGGGGAGAATAAAGATGTACCCGTACACATTCTCCCGCTGCCGCATGGTCAACCTAAAACGCTTCATTCGGTTCACCCTCCCTAATCAGCTTAAAACCGGTACCTTCTATTTCAACTCCCTGAAACTCGACTGCCTCCGCATTATAATTAACAATAATGCTCAACCCATTTTCATAACTGGTCTTATATACGTTTTCAGTCAGCATTTCATGACCGATAATACGCTGACCTTGAACTTGTCTCAGCACAGCATTCATTTTATCATAAATTTCAACAGCGAGTTCAAACCAATCACCGTAATAATTAGGGAAGAGATGATCAAATTCTGTGCCTTTGACCTCAGTTCCTTCTTTGTACATCCAGCTGAAATAAGGGGCCGCTCCCGTTTCTAATGACTTAAGCACTGCGAAATCAAGGTCAGATGCGTGATTCAGCGGAGTTCCGGTATAATTCACATAACCGTGGAGCGCCATCTGGTAAAATGGAATACTGCGCCCGACGATATTGTAATTATTGGCAGTCAGTGGAATGTTTACCACATGGCTGGCGTAAGGTACGGCGTAGACATTTGCCCTGTTGATCATCAGCTCTAGACCATATTCCTTATTCAAACGCTTCATTGCGTCTTGATTGATCACCAAGCTGTCAGCTCGTGAAACCGTACTATTTACATTATGGTCTGAATTAATCTGCGTACCTAGGTCCCCTAATGCCAAACCGCTAATTCCCAAATTTTGATAGTCTTTCATAAAACTATCAATAAAATTATTGAGCTGACCTGGTGCTGTAGCAAACGCTTGGAAAAGGTTATCCCGAATCAGCCAAACAGGCTGGCGGTTCAAGCTCTGCGCCACATGACGTTTCAGATTGACTCTAGCATACTTAGTGTCGTAAATATTGAGGAAATCAACATCTGGATAGAAGCCAACATCCCTGTCTTGTAAAAACTTAACTAGATCTTGAAACTCTTCTCTGCTGCCCAGTTTTTCTTCAATTCGAACACGATTAGGAATACCTGGAATTAATCCGCCTTCTCGCCATCCCAGGTAGCAGAGCTGGATATTCTTAACCCCGCTGTCATCCAGCTGACCAACAATTTCCTGAACCTCACCAAACGATGTCAGTGATGTGATTACGTTCCTGGGAATGCCTATGATCGATTTCCGCACAGGTGCTGCACCAACAAGTTCCAGGTAGAATGGTATGTCGGTTCTTGGCTCCAGTTTTTCAAGACCGTATTTTCTCACCAAATGCTCCTGAAACCGATTCGCCATACCCACATAGGTAGACTCTTCCTCAACTAAAAATGAGTAGCGAATTACAATATCCTCTTCGGGCAGTGCCTTAGCATAGGCTTTTATCTGTCCCCTAGCGCGGCGCGCTAATTCCTCTGTTCTGTCTGTTTCAGTTAAGCTGATGTTTCCAAATGGGATCAGCACATATTCGCTGGAAACCTTGGCATGAGGAATAATGTTGCTGGCAGTATTGGCCTTAATTCTTGCTATACCGCCCCCCTCTTCAATAATA
>FZPS01000006.1_pt13 | contig 18001 bp, 17 predicted proteins | sample 1817821 | NCBI WGS metagenome assembly FZPS01 (sample SAMEA104158645, study PRJEB21678) | metagenome | place: Germany | collected 2015-04-21
GAATACAACCTTGATCATCGCGTGTGCAAATCGTGCGGCCATTACGACGGCAAGGAAGTCGTAGCGATCGACGAAGGCAAGGATAAAAAGAAAAAGGACTAATCTATAATAATATTTAGTATTTCATTTATTAACTCTTGTGAATGCAGTGGACAGAGCACTGCAAAAGGCGTTTACCGCCGGATAAATGATAAATAAAGTAGAGTAGTATAGAAAATTCATAGAATTCCGGCATTTTAAATACGTATCAACAAACAATCGCCACGGCGGTTGTTTTTATTTTTTGTGAATTACATGCAGGGTGAAAATTAAGCATAATGGTGCCATAAAAAGGCGTTCACTATATTTCGTCAATAGCATAGTGAACGCCTTCGTATTTTAACTATTGTATTTATATAATATCTAATATCGGTGCGCCGCTCCAGAATGTTGGTAAAGCATTGTAGATGTACTGCTCAACATAATCGTGGTTGTGAACGCCTTCCGGATGTACACGGAAACAGATATTGCCACCGGGGTTTTCATCAGTTATGAATTTGAATGACGGGGCATGAATTTTCATCGCTTTTATTTGACTGTCCATTGGCTCAAAAGCAATATCTTTTTCACCAGTCAGCGCATAAATGAAAAAGTCGTCAGGGCTGTGTCCGGATTTTAAAACTGCATTTTCAAGATATTCTGCCGTTTCCTTCGGATGAGTTTTGCCACTCTTTTCTCCCATGACCCAGCAGTCACCGCTCATTGGCATGAAATAGCGGAACTCATCAAGACAATAGATAAATGTATACCACGTTGCAAGCGATCCCATCGAAAAACCGCCGAAAGCCCGGTAATCTCTTGAAGCTATAAGCCCTTCTTTATCCGTCGTCTTTGCATATGTACTGAATTTGCCTTCTACGGCGGGTATCAGGTCGTTTACAATCTCGTAGTGGAAATTCTTAATATAATCAAACGTAGCCTGTATGCTTCTGTCGCAGGGTTTCAGCGGATAATAAGTCGGCGCAACGACAATCAAAGGCTCAACGTCGCCGTTTGCTATCATGTTATCGAGGTAGTTTTTAAAGAGAGTGCTGCTCCCGTCTGTGTGGAAGTAAAACTCCATAACGCCGCCGCCACCGTGAAGCATGTAGAAAACAGGGTACTTTTTGCTCTCATCATACCCATACGGCAGGTAGACGAGAGCATACTTTTCAAGCGTTTCATTTTTCTCGTCATAAGTCTTTGTCACATAGTCCACGCGGACAACAGTTCCGCCTTTTTCATTTTCTTTTTTGTAAGACTGAGGGATTTCTTTCAGCATGTTCATCAGTAAGATCCTCTCTAATAAAATTTTTTAACCGGAAGCACGTTTCCGGGGATAAGTCTTGTTTATGATAGGTAACAAATTAAGGTTTACTTGCAGCGGTGATAGTAAAAAAACCGCCTTGTTTTTCGTGTGCTGTGTAGCTTAATACTGCGTATATAACTATATTATATTGCCAATAATTATAAAGTCAACCCAATATTGATAGGTGCTGCTGTGGTGATAATTATTAATGCCCTGATTTAATATTACCGCTGTGTAAACGGCGTAGAAAATAAAAAAACTGACATCGAATATGAACCGATGCCAGTTTTCTTACTTGCGCTGAAATGTATTTGCTGATTTAAATTACTTAATCTCAACTTCTGCGCCAGCGGCTTCAAGCTGAGTCTTAAGGCTGTCAGCTTCTTCCTTCGAAACGCTTTCCTTGAGAGTCTTCGGAGCGCCTTCAACAAGATCCTTAGCTTCCTTAAGGCCAAGGCCTGTGAGCTCGCGAACGACCTTGATAACATTGAGTTTGGATGTGCCAAAGCTCTTGAGGATGACGTCGAATTCAGTCTTTTCCTCAGCAGCGGGAGCAGCGGCTGCGCCGCCGGCAACGCCAGCAACAGCAACAGGAGCAGCAGATACGCCGAACTCTTCTTCGATTGCCTCAACAAGTTCATTTATCTCAAGAAGCGAGAGAGACTTAATCTCATTTACAATGTTTGTGATTTTTTCAGATGCCATTTTATATTCCTCCTAATATTAATTGTTTTGGCTAGCCTGTTGCATTACTCAGCGGTGGCCTCAGCAGCGGGAGCTTCGTTGCCTGCTGAGCCATTTTTGTCTAAAATTGCTTGAAGAGCACGAGCAAGGCTGCTAATGGGTGATTGCAAGCTGCCTAATAAGCGAGCGAGCAGTGTTTCTTTCGATGGAATGCTTGCAAGCTTTACAACGGTCGCCGCATCGATGACAGCACCGTCAAGGAAGCCGGCACGAATCTCAAACGTCTTGATTTTATCGGCGTATTCCTTGAGTATCTTCGCTGGCGCAACGGGATCATTATAACTGATAGCGATTGCGTTCATGCCACTCAGATGCTCATCCCATGCTGTGTAGCCGACTATGTCGCACGCTCTTTTCGTCAGGCTGTTCTTCATAACGACGTATTCGACTTCTGCAGCGCGAAGTTTCTTGCGCATTTCGGTGTCGTCACCGACCGTTATGCCCTGATACTTCACGAGAACGCCAGACTGTGCTCGGCGCAACTTGCCAGCAAGTTCAGCAACAATCTGCTGTTTGCTCTCAAGAATCTTTTTACTGGGCATTATTCTACCTCCTGTTTCGGTATTCCGGATTAACCGTATGGTAAATAAGGATGATCCGGGGTTACAGAAGCTTAGGAGCCGTGATGAAATATATGTGGCAAAAAAAAACTTCCGCGGTGTGCTCCGAGGAAGAGGATATACATATATGACGACGGTGGCGCTCATGCGCCGCTGTCGACAAGTATATAAATTCACCTCGGCAGGGAAGCTTTCGCTTTTACTGTAACCTGCTGTCTTCGGATCAACGAAAAGTATAATATCATATGTGTTTGATATTGTCAATACTTATTTTCTTAAAATACTTAGTTTTTTAGCCTTTTGTGTTGTCTTGAGAAGAAAGAATTTTTCTTAATTATCTCAATTTAACCGGATTTATTAATACAGGGTTTAATTTCATAGTTATAATCATTACTATCATACAGAAAATATTCCCACAAATCACAAAAAAGCAGGCAAAAATACCTTTAAAAATTTTTATGGGAGTTATATAGATGCTAAGGCTAAAAAACATACGAAAAGATTATATTGTTGGAGACACTATTGTACACGCCCTACGTGGTGTATCAATTGAGCTTCGAAAAAATGAATTCGTTGCCGTGCTCGGTCCTTCGGGCTGTGGAAAGACGACGCTTCTTAATATTATCGGAGGGCTTGACAGGTATACGGAAGGCGAATTGTCCGTTTCTGGTCGCTCGACGGAAAAATTCAGCGATACAGACTGGGATGCATACAGAAACTACAGAGTTGGCTTTGTGTTCCAGACATATAACCTTATTCCGCATCAAAATGTGCTTTCAAACGTCGAGCTTGCCCTTACGCTATCTGGCGTTCCGAAAGCTGAACGGCAGCGCCGCGCGATTGAAGCGCTTGAGCGTGTCGGGCTTGGTGATCAGCTCAAGAAAAGGCCGAACCAATTATCAGGCGGTCAAATGCAGCGCGTGGCTGTTGCCCGCGCCCTCGTCAACAATCCGGAAATTATTCTTGCCGACGAGCCAACAGGCGCCCTTGACACTGAAAACAGCATAACGCTGATGGAGATTTTAAAAGAAATATCGAAAGACCGGCTCATAATAATGGTAACGCATAATTCGATGCTTGCGGAGAAGTATGCATCGCGTATCGTCAAGCTGCTTGATGGAGAAATAATTGATGATACAAACCCCTATGTGTCGGAGGAGGTTCCGGCAGAGCCGGCTGTGAAAAAAGCACGCGGACGCTCTCGTGATGAGAAAATCAAAAAACCGTCGATGTCGTTCCGCACGGCACTTTCGCTTTCTGTCAACAACCTGATGACGAAGAAGACACGTACATTTATGACATCTTTTGCGGGCAGCATTGGCATAATTGGCATAGCGCTCATACTTGCGCTTTCAAACGGAATTCAACTTTATATAAACCGTGTACAAGAGGACGCACTTTCGTCATATCCGATAACCCTTGAAGCCGAGACTATTGACTTAACAAGTCTTCTTAAAATACTGAGCGAGAAATCCGGCGGAGGTGATACTAAAACGGATGATGAGCCTGGCAATTATGTGTACGTCAGCAATGTGATATATGATCTGATGAACACAGTCAACAAGACGGCAACAACAAAAAACAACCTGACAGCGTTTAAAAAACATATTGAGACGCCTGATGAAAACGGGAAACTTCCTCTTGATGGCAGCGCAAGCTCAATCAGGTACGAGTACGGAACAGATCTTAATATATATGTCACCGACAAAAACGGCGATATCATCAAAACGGACACTATTTCGATGATTCAGAACATGATGTCGTCAGCCGTTGGTGGTGATTCATCCGGTCTTGGCGATTTTATGAAGATGACAACATCGTCAGAGTCACTTTCGATGTACTCAACTCTTAAAGTTTGGGAGGAAATGATTCCCCCTGCAAAAGACGAGGATACGGATTCACTTGTCGGTGGCATTCTCACAGAGCAGTATGATTTGCTTTACGGGAGTTGGCCGAAGTCTTACGATGAAGTTGTCCTTATCGTCGATTCAAACAACCAGATAAATGATCTTGTTCTTTATTCACTTGGGCTTCTCACGGCCAAAGAGATGTATGACTCGTTTATGGCAATTCAGTCAGGCGAGGATGCGCCTGTTGATCTCGGACCGTTTTCCTTTGAGGAGATCTGCGACACAACGTTCCGTCTTGTACTGCCGACAGATTATTATGTTTACAATGAAGCGACCGGAACATATGCAAACCTTGCTGACACCGACATCGGCTTATCGACGCTTTATAAAAACGGACTTGAATTAAAAATATCAGGTATCGTTCGCCCCGATCCGGACGCTGTTGCAACAGCAATCGGCGGCGGTATAGGCTACACGACTGCCCTGACCGAATACATTGCCGCCGAGACTGCAACTCGTGATGTCGTAAAGCGTCAGCTTGCAGACAAAGAAACAGATATTTTAACGGGTCTTCCATTCCCAGACGAGGATGTTGCCGAGCTGACTGACGCTGAAAAGGCGGATGCTGTACGCGAATATTTCAAGGGGCTCTCGGCCGCTGAAAAAGCTGTTGCTTATACTGAGATAATGTCGGTGCCGTCTGAAGAGCATGTTACATCTACGGTTGAAGAATACATGTCTCAGATGACACGTGAGACAATTGAGGCGATGGTAGCTGAGCAATATCCTCAATATTCAGCCGTAATAGCCGAGATGGATGATGAAACGCTTTATGAGTATGTAAGAAAGGCTGTTGCTGAGCGTGTTAAGGAGCAGTATTCACAGTCGGTTCGTGAGGCACTTGGTTCTATGACGACAGATCAGCTTGCTGCTATGCTTAACTCAGCCGAGCTGACAGATGAGCAGTATGCTTATTATTATGATGAGCTGATGTCAACCGGGTATTCCAAGTCGACATATGAAGATAATCTTAAATTGCTCGGATATATTGATAAGAATAGTCCATCCGTCATTTATATATACGCATCAAGCTTTAAGAACAAGGACACCATTGCAGATGTCATAGAGAAGTATAACGACAGCGTCGACGAAGCAGATAAAATTTCATATACGGATTATGTGAAGATACTCATGTCATCGCTTACGAAAATAATTAATGCTATTACGTACGTGCTTGTTGCATTTGTAGCTACATCGCTTGTAGTTTCATCGATAATGATAGGAATAATTACGTATATATCAGTTCTTGAACGCACAAAAGAAATCGGTATTTTGCGTTCGATCGGTGCGTCCAAGCACGATATATCACGTGTTTTCAACGCCGAGACGCTTATCATCGGATTCGGAGCCGGAATATTTGGTATTGCAGCAACTTTCCTATTAATGCTCTTGATTAATTATGTAATAAGAACGCTGACAGGCATTGCAAATCTCAAAGCCGTCCTGCCGGCTGAAGGCGCTGTCATACTTGTTATAATTAGTATGGTATTAACGCTCATCGCCGGTCTCATACCGTCAAAAATTGCGGCTAATAAGAACCCCGTGGAAGCACTTCGCACAGAATAATATTGTGCTTCACATAATCCCCTTCTTCAGTAATAGATATGTATTAAAGAATAAAATAAAGCAAAAAAGTCAAGCGCCGCTTGACTTTTTTGCTTTTTATAGATAGATAACAAAACATACCCGGTGCGTTTGACCACAGTGACATAAACATCAAAAAGTGCATCAGTTTCATTGTTTTCCCATGTCTTTGCAGCTTTCCTTATTTGCCTTGTGAGAAATTATTAAGGAAACCGGCATCAACAATATTAGAGATATATATTTTGTCATAACAACCCTCCTAAAAAATCAGCTGTATTCAAGTTCATTAATATCATAGCAATTGAACCTGTCATACAGCTGAAATGAATTTAAAATTTACCTTAAATCACAGGAATCGCAATCCGGAAGGTGCTGCCCTTGTCCTTACCGGGAAGCAAAGTCAAATCTCCTCCGTGAGCTTCTGCTATCCTTTTCGCTATGGAAAGCCCAAGGCCGCTGCCACCGGTTTTAGAGTTGCGGGAATCATCTGCTCTGACAAAAGGCTTGAACATGCTTTTTACAAGATGTCCCGGTATGCCGACGCCGTCATCGCTAAAATCAATCAACACATAATTATTTTGCACCAGAAGACTTACCGTTACCAGCGTTCCTTCAGGATTGTACCGCATCGCATTGTTTGCGAGGTTTTGAATAATACGGTTAAACCGGTCGGTATCAAGCAGTACAAAAACACTATCTTAAGGAATGTTGAACTCATATTTAAAGCCTTCGCGTTCCAACTGCGGCACAAGATCGCCACGGATTTGCCGGATATACTCGCAGATATCTGTTTTTTGCAGCTTTAGTGAAAACTCAGGGCTGTCTAATTGTGAAAGCTCAAACAACTCGGTAAGAAGCCGGTTGGCTCTTTTGCTGTTATTGAGAATGAATATAAATCAATACTCAACAGATAAACGAAATTGGACAGTAAATTACAGTCTTGATTTATCATAGTTATACGGAATACTTGTTCCTACAAGTACATCCTCAATTTTTTCAATTATTAGCCAATCATCCATATTGGATTGTTTTTCAAATTGCAGGGGTGGTTCAATGTTCTCAACACCGATAAACTCTACAAGGCAAATGCACTTCTTGTGCATCACTCCTACTGCTTTTGCGTAAGTGCCAGTTTACTCTCATATTCAGAGAACACCTTGTTTATTTCTTCTTCCGATAGTTTTACATAATTTTGCACTGAGGTGACGGTTGCTTTGGCGGATATCTCCATTGATCCTTTTTCCATGAAATAGAGAGTTTCTCCTTCAAATACACGGCTGTGAGGAATCTTTCGACCGGACGCACTTCGGATTATCATTTTTTTTCGCCTGATAAAATCTTATCAAGAACCCGCTCTCCTTTTTGCCTGTGTTGTCGCAGCAAACTACGTGAACCATAATTCTAACTCCATATTTTAATTTTTTGAACTGTATTTTTTCTGTTGCAATGCTTACTTAAACAGATGTTCAAACTATTATACTACAATAATTAGCTTTCCTAAATACTTTCACCTTAAAACATTAACACAACCCACCCCAAACAGCTTAAGTTGATGGAATTGTGTCAGTGGGCTTTTCAGTGATTTTTAAAAATCGCTGTTCTTCAAGGGAACTATCAACAAAAAAATACGCCAACCACTAAATGTGTGATTGGCGTTAGAAAAAAGGTATTACATCGCAAAATGCAATACCTTTTTGTAGTTTAATTATAAATATTTCACCCGAGATAGGCCCGCTTGACTTTTTTCAGCACTGTTTTGAACGGATTATGTGTCAGTCGGGGCTAATAGCATTTTTTAAACATTGATTTACACGGGTATATTGACAGTATTTTAGCGACGTCCGCTTCTGGTGCCACCGCCGGAGCTACCAGAACCACCAACTTGACGGCCAGGGCCACCACCAGGGCCACCGGAACCGCCACCGGGACGGCCGGGACCACCGCCGGGGCCGCCGGGACCACCACCGGGACGGCCGGGACCACCGCCGGGACCACCACCGGGGCCGCCACCGGGACGGCCGGGACCACTACCGGAACGGCGGATTGGGAACAGTGGGAATCTGATAAACGGCAGACCGGATCTGCGTCTTGGCGGCGGAGGTGTGAACCTTGGGCGAAATCCCCTAAATGGCGGTCTGAACAGAAGTCTGGGTATAAAGCGTATGCCAATCTCATCAATTGGAACTGCGTAAAAGCCAAGAGAATTCATATATGGAATGTCGATGAAGAATATCTCCTCATCCGATACCTGCTGCGCCTGAAAAGGGTTATACGTAACGGTCATTGTATTGAAATCACGGATGTAATCCGGATAACCAAAACCAGTGTTACGTCTGAAGATATAATACATTTGATAATACTCCTTTTATAATTGTGTAAAATAAAGGATATGACGTTTTTACGTTTATTTCAATATGGTCATAAAGAAAGGGAAAAGGCATTAAGGCGATTAAGATTTACTGTTTTATTTATGCTGTCATATCAATACATGCAGCGCCTGCTTACATGTATGTAAGATATTTAGTATGCTTCACTTGATTTTAAGCTTCTTCACTGGTACAATTATTTTTGTTATGTTAATAAAACTGTACAGCATTCTATATTCGTGGATTTGTTTTTTGTGTTCATCAAAAACCTGGGTCATAAAGACCGCCGCGCAGAGGAGGCAAGGCTTATGAGGTTTATAGGCAGGGGAGCAGTAGTCGCTGCTGCAACGGTTGCCACCGCAGCGGTAGTATTAATGATAGCTCTAACGGGCTGTTCTTCCGGCAATAAAGTTGAGCAAAACAACTGGGAGAATTACGATGAACTTATAGATTCCATTATGGTATCCGGTGACGCCGCTGAACGCGAAGCTCTTCTTCATGAGGCTGAAGACATGCTCATGGAGACAGGATGTGTTGTTCCGGTGCACACTAAAAACAGTGATTTCACATCTGTACCGGGTCTTACAGGAGTTTACGAATCATGCAGCGGAGCGAAATATTTTGCAGGCGCATCACTTGGCGACTCCTCAAAAATTTCCGTCGGATTAACAGGGGAGGCAAGAGAAATCGACCCTGCGATGGCATATGACCCCATTGAGACGACAGTTGCCGTCAACATATCAGCCGGACTTTTTAAGTTTGGAGCCGACGGGGTGCCGACCCCTGATCTTGCTGCCGGTTATGTGGTGTCGGAGGATGGGCTGAGTTACACCTTCACGCTGCGCGAGGGGCTTTTGTGGTCGAATGGCACCGTAATTGATGCCGAAGATGTTAAATATTCGTGGGAGCGGGCAGCACAAGAATCAACTGGCTGTAAATATGCTTATCTTTTTGATGTAATTGCACGTGATGACAACGGCAAGATGATGATTACATCAACAGACTCAAGCTTACGCACGTTTATCGTGCAGCTAAAGCGTCCGTGCCCATATTTTATTGATTTATGCGCCACCCCAGCGTTTGCTCTTGTAAATGAATACTGCGTCAAAAGAGCGAAGGGTTATTCAGATATTTACGGAAACGTGCTTGATGCGGGCGCGTGGACGAGAGATGCAGACCCTGTCGTTTCAGGGCCGTATAAGTTTTCGTCTTGGACTTCGGGCAACTCAATTACGCTTGTAAAAAACGAAAAATACTACGATGCCGAAAATGTCCGAATTAGCGAAATAAAGATTTATTTCGGAAACAGGGAAGAAAATACAGCCGCTTTTGCGGCAGGGGGGCTTTCGCTTGTTGATTTTGTACCGACATTTGATGAAGAAACACAAAGCAGCAGCGGGCACCCTCAGATGACAGTTAATGATGGCAAGATTCTTTCATCACATTATCTGTGCTTTAATTTTCACAGCAAAATATTTAGAGGAATGACAGCTGCTCAGGCTGCAAATCTGCGCCGCGCGCTTTCGCTTCTTATTGACCGCAATCAAGTTATAGAAACGGTTGGAGAAGGTGCTGTTGCATCGACGTCTATCATACCTAAGGATACGCCGGATGGCGTTGGTGGATTGTATGGTGTAAGCGATGCTCTTTATGCATATGCTGATGAGAAAGCGCCCGGATACTTTTCTAATAACACAGAAGAAAATTTAGCCGAGGCGAGGCGCATTCTTGCAGAAATTGGACTTGACGCTGATGGCGACGGAATTATAGATAACGCACGCCGCTTTGATATCAAATACCTAACGCTAAACACTCCAAGCGAGATAAAATTGGCACAATGCGTTCAGCAAAATCTTGCAAAGGTCGGAATTATAGTAAAGCTTCGTGCTGTGAGGGAAGAAGGTTACCTTTACGAGCGGATGATATACAGCTATGATATTGTCGCGACGGAGTTTACGGCTGCCTATCCGTCAGCTACCAGCTTTCTTGAGCTTTGGTACACTGGCGGTGCACATAACTGGGCGCAGCTTGGTGCTGAAGCCGTAAAGGAAGAGAATAAAAACGCATATTAAAAGAGTGAATACTGTTGTCAGCGGGGTAGTTTACTATACAATTCATAATATGAAAGTAAAACGCCGCGCGTTAAAAGTATATATCGGCACTGGCAAAACACAACCTGCCGCTGACATTTTCACCGTTTTGTAAGTCATAAGTCCCGCGTTTTAACTATATAAATAAAAAAGAGACAAGTCTAAATTTTTACGACTTGTCTTTTTTTATATAAGCAATGTAATGAAGATGTAATTTCAAAATTGGGTAATTGATACTACAAGAGGAAAACAAAATAGTTCTGTTGCCTGTTTTCTAAGACTTTACTATGTATTATTCTTATCACTTTTTGTAGGTATCGTGAATTCGGCTACAAGTTTAAATGATTTATGCTTATCAACTGAAAATTCTTTCACAATTAGATAGGTTCCTTTTTTAAGATTGCCGCATAACCACTCCAAATTAATTTCAAGTGTGTATTCTGATTCTTTAGGTACTATGGTTTCTATACAAACCGTGACAACATTCCTAAATATAGCGCTTGGTTTATATATAACTCGATATCATTGTCCTAAGATTTTCTTTTCAAGAATATAGTCTTCACCAAATGTTAGTTCTTTGTCGGTATCATTTTTTATAATCAAAGTAATTCCTGTTTTAGATATTCTATTTTCATCTACTGTTATTGTTACGCCATCGTAGTTTTCTTCCGTAAATTCGCTTTTCAATAAAATATTCAATCCAATAAGGATTGCAACACAAATAATTATCATAATTCCAAATATGATATATAAAGCTGTTTTTTCATAGTTTTCTCCTTATTGTTTTACTGCGTTGTATTTTACCAATGTGTGATGACGCCATACTAACTGCTACCACTATATACTTCTTTCGTTACATTTTACATGTATAAGTTTAAAAGCTCTATAATCGGTTAACTTTTTCATAGATTTTATCATCAAGCCTGATAAACAACAGATGGTTTGGATTATTCTCAACGGGGCTTTGTTTTCTTCAATAGAAAAGACGAGACTTTCTTTATTTATGCACGTAATTTCAATATGTATTTCATATACATATATATGAATTCAACAGTTGGGGGGCGCATATGACGCTTTACGACGCGCCTGTTGGCGGATGCTACAGAGTCGTTGCAATATACTCAAAACCATCACTGAAGCTGCGATTGTCCGCCCTCGGGCTCACCAAGGGCGCACAGGTAACGGTGCTTTCGCGTGGAAGGAGTGCTGTTGTGTTTCGTGTAAGGGGAGCGCGTTACGCGGCAGCAAAGGGGGCGGCATCATGCGTAATCCTTTCGCAGACGAGGAGATAATGTAATTTTTATGACAGCAAAAGATATAGTAGCAAAATCGGGAGTTGCAGTTACAGCAGCAAAAATAAAACAGCATACGCTGGTGTCAGATACAAGAGGTGGCACGAAGAAAAATGATAGTAAAGTAATAACCATTGCTTTTGCCGGAAACCCGAACAGCGGAAAGACGACGCTTTATAACGATTACACGGGCGCGCACTTCAAAACGGCGAACTGGCCCGGCGTTACATATGAAGTGAAGGAGGCAACAGTTCACTACAAGGGACGCACTCTACGCCTTGTCGATTTGCCGGGGGCATATGCTCTCTACCCGGGCTCGCCTGAGGAAGTGGAAGCGCTTCGGTTTTTAACAGGCGTTCGTAGTGACGCTGAAAACGCCGGTGAGGGTAGCACTGACTTTTCAGGAGGGGCGATTGGAGCCGATGTTATCATAAACGTCACCGATTCCTGTACGCTTGAGAGAAGCCTTTTTTTCACCACACAGCTGATAGGCGCGGGAACACCTGTTGTCGTTGCGCTTAACATGGCGGATTTGGCAAAAAAAAACGGTATATTTATCAACACGCAGCGATTATCGCGGATGCTTGGCGCCCCGGCTGTTAGTGTTTCCGCTGCCCGCCGCACAGGGCTTGATGAGCTGCTTGATGCTGCAATTACTGAGGCTGAAAAAGCGCGCATTGATGGAAGCGGTAATCGCAGCAGTACATATAAAAATCAAAAACCTCCGGTGCCACAGGGTGCATCGGAGGTGATGAGATATGCTTTTATCAGCGACGTTATCAGTGCCTGCGTTACCGAATGCGCGCCGGCAAGAGGCAGCTTGCGCCGGGCAGCAGCAAGCGACAGAGCAGATGCCGTGCTGACGCACACTGTAGCAGGGCCTATTATATTTCTTGCTATTATGGCAGTCATTTTTTACATCACATTCAGTGCGGGAAATGCTATCGCGGAGTTTATTGGGAGGCTGCTTGATGCAATATCGGTATATATAGCGGGTGTGTTGTCTGACGCCGGTGCTGCCGACTGGGTTTTATCGCTTGTTATTGACGGGGTCATAGCCGGCGTTGGCGGCGTTTTGATGTTTTTACCGAATATACTTTTACTTTTTTTGCTTTTGGCGCTGCTTGAGGACAGCGGTTATATGGCGCGCGCCGCATATCTTGCCGACGGTGTTATGGTGCATCTCGGCCTGACGGGGAAGGCTTTCATCCCTATAATTCTTGGGCTCGGCTGCTCGGTGCCTGCTATCATGGCTACACGAATCCTTGATGGCAAACAACAGCGGCTCCGCACAATTTTAATGATACCGTTTGTGGCGTGCGGCTCGCGCCTTCCTGTATTTATTTTAATATCCGCTTTGTTTTTCGGGCGGTATGCGTGGCTTGTGACATTCGGGGCGTTTTGCTCAGGCATTTTAGCGGCTGTTATCGTTGCTTTTATAGGATCACGGCTTGATGATGAAAAAAGCCGCCCGGGCCCGATGATAATTGAGCTGCCAGATTATAAGCTCCCGTCAGCAAGAACAGTTTTTATCAGTGTATATGAGAAGTTACGTGAGTACCTCGTGCGTGCGGGGACTGTTATTTTCCTATCGGCGGCGGGGCTATGGATATTTTTACATATTGGCGCCGAAGGCTATTCACCAGATATGAGCGGCAGCTTCGGTGCGGCTTTTTGCCGCGCTGCCGAGCCGTTTTTAGCGCCAGCCGGGCTTGGTTCTTGGCAGATAGCGGCGGCGCTGATAGCAGGGATTGCGGCGAAAGAAGCCGTTGTTTCTGCGATGTGCGTCATATATGGTGTCAGCGGGCTTCATACTATCTCCGGTATGTACGCACTGCGCGAAGCTATGACGGCAACGGGGTTTGGAGCGGCAAATGCGCTTGCTTTTCTTGCGTTTACAGCGCTGTACGTTCCGTGCATTGCTTCTCTTGCCGTTATTAAAAGTGAAACCGGAGGATGGCGGCGCGTTATGTTCGCTATATTTGTTCATTTTATCACTGCATATACGGTGTCTTCGCTTGTTTATACGATTGCTTTAATTTTTATGTGATTTTTTGTTCGTGAGCATCTCGCTGCTGTTTAAATTTGCGCTTTCGCATATAAAATCATAATTATCATGAGAAAAATGTGCGATGGTGCATTTCTGTGCTTTATCAGTCAGGTTAAAGCGGTGAAGCGTCTGCGTTGGATTATACTATATGACTAAAAACATTTTATATCAGATAAAATATTATCATGATGACTTATGATTGACACGCGTTATGGCTCGTGGTATAATCATTTCCGTTGACGATAAATATACACCTAATTCGCGGTGTATATATGTATCAGTATGCTTTTTTTGGGGAGCTTGACGGCATAGACACCTATAATTAAGCATACAAAAACTCAATGGGATATAGTGTAAGGGGTAACACACCAGACTTTGACTCTGATATTACAGGTTCGAATCCTGTTATCCCAGCTTACAAAACCCGACTGTAGTGCAATAGCGCTGCAGCCGGGTTTTTTCATAAGAGGGTTGGCTTGAATTAATATATTGAAAGTGCTGATATTATGTGATAATGTATATTTACTACATACCATGACAGCATAAGGGGGCACAGATGAACGTTATAGACTGTATCATGACAAGGCGAAGCGTCAGGGGTTATACTGACAGACCGCTTGATGAAGATACGATAAAGACACTGCTGCAAGCAGCGATTAGCGCACCTTCGGGGAGAAACGGACAGCCGTGGAAGTTTAAAGTTATTACTGACAAAGAGCTGATAAACAAAATTTCAGATTTATCAAGACACGGTACGTGGATGAGAACGGCTCCGTGTTTAGTTGCTGTTTATCTTGATAAAAGCCGCTCGTATGACCGTCTGAAGGACGCTCAGTCTTGTGGCGCGGCTATTCAGAATATAATGCTTGCCGCACATTCGCTTGGCATCGGAAGCTGCTGGATAGGCGAGATTTTACCGAAGGATGATGAGATAAAGGCTATGCTGAATATAAAAAACAGCGATTTGGAGCTGATGGCAATAATTTCACTCGGATACGGTGCGGGGCAACCGTCAAGCTATATAAGGAACAGTTTTGAATCGTTTTTGATATAAACATACCGTAAGATAAAAAAGTTTATTGGCTGTCTTAATGTATGTTGCTCGGTTGTGAAACAGCATAGTGCATGCAAAAGCCACACAAAAGGGGATAACCCTTTTGTGTGGCTTGAATTTTTATTGTTTTTGAGATTTACTTATTGATAGCTCCGTCAGCTATATTAACCTCTCCGTCGCAGTTGACGATGGAACCGCCGGCGTCAGCGTTGATTTTACCGCCCGTCACAGTTATTGAAGTAACAGCCTGCAGTGAATCGTCTCCGGAGTCTATCGAGATAGTGCCACCTTCAATAAAGACATAACCTTTATCTTGCCTTGTTTTGTTTGTTGATTTGATACCGTCATTTTTACATGCGATAGTTATGTTTCCTTCTTTGATTGTCACGCTGTCATTGCCGCGGATTCCGTGATTTTCAGCAGTTACATTGATAGTGCCGCTTATTATCTTCAGGTCATCCTTAGAACCGATGCCGTTATTGTAGTTTGCATAAACTTTAAGCGTGCCTGTCCCATTTATGGTAAGGTCGTCTTTTGAGAAAAGACAGGCGTTAGGTTCACCTTCGGCATTCAAACCGGTGTAGTTGTCGCCATCCTGGAGAGTGGAGGTTGTTCCTTCAACAAGAGTAATTGATGTCTTGTCGCAACTTTTAATCCATATGGGAGCACTTGTTTTACAGATAAGGCTGAGCTTATCGAAGACGAGGTGAACCTTTTCCTCTTTTGTTACTTCGACTATGACCTGACCGTCTTTGCATGAGCCAGTGAGAATATATGTGCCCTCGGCGGATATTGTGACGACAGTGTCATTTGCAGCGGCGCCTTTACCGTCGATTTTAACGGATGAATCCGAAAATGTTATCTTTGCATCGTAGTCGTTGTATGATTCGTTAAGGTCGAACTTTGTATAGCGCACAACCTGGGTGTTATCAGGCTTTTCGCCAATTTCGTCGTCTCCTGTGTTGTCGCCGTCCGAATCATCGGGATCGTTATTTTCTGTGGGAGAACTACTGGGGGCTGTGCTGTTATCTTTTGTGTTGTCTGTATTGTCACCTTTTGATGAGTCACATGAGGCAAGCATTGCAGCACATAAAGCTGTAATAAGTAGAGCCGAAATAATAATTAAAAAAAATTTTTTATAAGCGTACATGGTGTACTCCTTTGGAAAATCAAAGTTGTATTCACACCGGCTACTATTTATTATGGACCGGTTTATTACGTATAAAAATCTATGTATTTTTAGGTTGGTTAAGACTAAAGCGGTTTTTATATTAATGTGATGTCGCTTATCAAGACGGCGCGGCAGGGAGCACCGTCGGAGCCGCCCATGTTTATAGGCGCTGCAAATAAAAAGTATCGACTGTCAGGTGCATTTTTAAGGCGCAGCCCCTCTATTATGGCGACGTTTGAAGACAAAAGAATGAGGTGTGTTTCACGAGGGGACTTGGGATTGCCTACACTTTGTGATTCTACGCCGACAAGGAGAATTCCCCGCTCAACGATAAGGCGTGCGGCGTCCGCAGTTATGTAGTCTGCTCCGCGTATGAGAAGACGCTTGCAGTCGGAGGGAATCAATCGGGCAAGAGCCTCAGCGTTTGCCGCTCCGTGCACGGAAATCACATCGGCTGTGCCCACAAAGCGTTGCAAATCAAGCTGGTCAACAGATGGAGCGCCGTCGATGAAATGACATGGCGCGTCGACGTGCGTGCCGTTGTGAACACACATTGTAACATCTGTTAAGTTTATGGCATCACCGCTTGATATTGACATGACGCGCCGCGGCATAGGAGGTGTGTCGCCAGGGAAAACAACAGAGCTATAAAGCTCTTGAGATATATCAATAATTTTCATTATAATTATATAAAAACACCGAAGTGTTCAATTAGTGAGGGCGGCCGCAATTTCTGTACGCAAGCACAAAAATCGCGCTTGGCACGACCGCTTTTAAATAAGTTACATTATTATATCACGATTATTTTACGATTGCAACAAGCATAATTAAACGAAACGGTAAAAAAATTTGTAGGGTTACAATACAAAAAAATAGCTTGCTATTTATCTTTGAAAATCAAATTCTACCCCTATGCGCCCTCTCGGGTATCTTTCTCCTATCCATTTTCTTGATCATTGACTGTCCAATATGTTTGAAAAACCTACAACGTTATAATAATATTTTCATTAATTACACTTGACAGCGGACGGGCAATGTGCTATCATATTTAGGCTCAAAAAAACCTTGCGCCCTTAGCTCAGTGGATAGAGTGCCCGGCTACGAACCGGTAGGTCAAAGGTTCGAATCCTTTAGGGCGCGCTTAAACACCTCCCTTTGGAAGGTGTTTTTTTTGCCTTTTTTGTTTTTGCGTATTATCAGAAGTGCTTAACATTTAAAATAATATAACCTGCAAGCGAAGATTAAGCGCAAGCACTAACATAGCAATATAAAGACAGACACATAAAATATAAAGCAAAAGTTATAATAATTGCCACACGGTTGCTTTCATGATATAATGTACAAAATAGGTGTAGCATTTTATTAACGGCATTTGTCACATAATCGGACTGGAGGAACTTAATCTGATGGCGAAGCCTCAGTACCTAAGATGCGGTGAGATCATCAACACGCACGGCTTGCGCGGAGCAGTTAAAGTCCGTGCCGAATGTGATTCGCCAAAAATTCTTGCATCTCTGCGGCATATATATCTTGACCCGAATGGTGATGTGGTGTTTGAGATCGTGTCCAGTTCAGTTATGGGGAACTTCGTCTTACTCTCGCTCTCCGGTATCAACACGCTTGATGCTGCTGCCACTCTGAAAAATAAGATTATTTACGCAGGACGCGACGAGCTTGAAGAGCATATAGCCCCGGGAGCACACTTTATTGCCGATTTAATTGGACTTCCGCTTATTCACGCCGATACCGGCGAGAAGCTTGGCATTTTAAAGGATGTATTCAATGTCGGTGCGTCGGATATCTATGTTGTCGATACACCGCGCGGTGAGAGGATGATGCCGGCTGTTGCAGAG
>FZPS01000139.1_pt286 | contig 18001 bp, 25 predicted proteins | sample 1817821 | NCBI WGS metagenome assembly FZPS01 (sample SAMEA104158645, study PRJEB21678) | metagenome | place: Germany | collected 2015-04-21
CTCTTGAGGTCTGCGCCCCTGAGGTCTGCGCCCCTGAGGTCTGCGCTCCTGAGGTCTGCGCTCCTGAGGTCTGCGCCCCTGAGGTCTGCGCTCCTGAGGTCTGCGCTCTTGAGGTCTGCGTAACTGAGGTCTGCTCGCATATTCTCCCATCCCTCGCAGTCCTCATTGAGCCAGTGCTTATGATTTTCTAGGATTAGTGCTAATTGTTCTTTGTCCATTTTCTGCTCCTTTCTGATATACTTATAATTAGGCGCACTTATAAAGCCGTAAGTAAATAGTCAACTGTTACACCGAACAGCTCCGCCATTTGTAGCAGCCTGCGACCTGCAACATCACCAAGGGCAATTTCGCCGAGTTCATAACGCCTATAAGTCCGCGTGTCTATTTGCACCTGTGCCGCCGCTTGCGCCTGTGTCAGCCCTGCCGCCTGCCTTAATCCGATTAACTTTTCGTTGCGCATTTCATATAGATTGATAGATATTTCATTTTATTTCCCTCCGTTTTTTATTTGGGCTTCTGCCCTTTTTCCATCTTTCTAGCAGGACTCTCCCGCCCCGTCTGATTATATTATAAGGGCTTCGTCGCCCTTTGTCAAGCCCTTTTTTCATCTTTTTTCACGATTTTTGTAAGTTTGTGGAAAGTGCACAAATAAAGCCACTTCTGTTTGTACGAGTTGCACAAAGAGGGGCGCTTTTTATAAAAAAAAAGAGCCCCCGGGGATAAATCTCCGGGGGCTTTAATGCCTATTAATTTAATTATACTAAATGCTTAAACTCCTAATAGTTTTTTCCAAGTGGTTATATCGCAGATACCTGTTGCGATTAGTCCGTTTGTGCCCTGATAGTTTTTAAGTGCCTGATATGTAGCTCCGCCGAAATCGCCGTCTGCACCGTACCTGCCACAACTAAAATCACGACCGATTAAAAGTATCTGCATTGCCTTGACTTGTTCACCTGTTGCCCCTCGTATGAGCGTAGGAAGCATAACGCAGTCTGTGGTCTGTGGCGTTGTCTGTGGTGTTGTCGCAGGCTTTCCCATTAGCGCATTGACTTTTTCCTGCACTGCGTCATAGTCATACCCTGCCGCTGTGAGCCTTGCCCTGCGGTCTGCGCCCTTGCCCCAACTGCCACGGATAACTTCCTTTGCTATCTCATCAAGGCTCTTAGCTGTCGGCTCGACTGTTGGGTTTCCCGCTTCGCCATATTTTGGCTTAGCAAATCCCCTAATATTGCCGTGTCCGACTTGAATTGTTGTCCGCCCCACCTTCCCGCCGTTGATGTTCCCTTCGATTGTTGTAATCATTCCGCCGCCTACACTCTCAACAATACCGATATGGTCAGCCCATCCGTCATTAGGCTGTGTATTGTCGCCCCAATTGTAGACAATGAGCCAGCCTTTTTCGGGAGTAACCGAGCCGTCCTCTTCCCAGATGCCTGCTTTCTTAAAAAGTTCAATGTGGCGTTCGACTCCGACTTCTACGCCACCGATTAAATCGACTGCGCCGAGCTTGATAAAAGCCGCCGAGATAGTGGTATCGCAGTAGTCGTCTGTGTATTTAACCTTATAGCCCCCCGCAATATGCGGATAGCTGTTGTAAGTATCGATGATAATCTTATGCGTGCCATTAGCTTTGCTTAAACCTATCCAAGAGCGTATCACATTCAGCACATCGTCTGCTGTTACCATTTAATCGTCCTCCAATAGTCCGCTGTACGGTTTATCGTCTGAGCAGATTTCTATCTCAACATAGACTCCTTCTGCCGTTGTGTCGTCACTCATAGCTATTCTTTATTCGGCTTTTCCGGGCTTGGCACCTCATAGCCCATAGCCCTTGCGGAATCACTCAGGCCGCTTGTGGTCGGGTCATTTAATGCGTTCCAGACTGAAACGATAACCAGCCCCAGCACATAAGGGTTGGAGATTGCGCCAAGCAACAGTTCGCCGAGTTTGGCCCAAGTAACAATGTCCTGAGCTGTCAGCCCTGCATAAGCCAAAATAGGCGTCAGAATCGCCAGCACAAGCTGCCCGATGAATACGGGGTTTTTAAATCGTACTTTTAAGTTAATCATGTCTTTGCTCCTTTGCAATTAATTATTCTGCTGATATTGTTATTATTTTATTGAGATACTTCCTAGCCATTTCGGCCTCTTCTGTGTGGTACTCTGCAAGGGCTTTTAAATACGCAGCCTGCGCTTTTTGGACATCGCCGTTAGTTTTTTCCCCTGCAACCGCCCTACTGGTATTAAACGCCAAGTCGCCGGTTGCGCCGAGCAAACTGCCTTGGGCTATTTGGAGAGAGAGATTATCTTTGCTTTGCTGCTCTTTCTCCTTCTTATATTTTTCCTCTTCTGTGTTTTGTCTTTTGCGTTCCTTTTCTGCCCTTAATTGCAGGCACGCCACTGTAATGATACCTATTGTTGATACTATTTGTACCCATACTGCTGTGTCCATAATGACTGCCCTCTTTCTTATGTATAAAGTTCAAACTCTGTGCCGTTGTCTATAAACGGCATGTGCTGCTCCCACTCCGAGCCGTTGTCGATAAAGATTTGCGCCGCCTCGAACTCCGAGCCGTTGTCTATATAGACCAGCCCTTGAGCCTCTGCGGTGACTGCAATGCTAACATCGCCTGTTACTGTGTGATTAATTCCGCTTGTGATTGGCGAGCCGTTGAGAGTCGCCGCCGCTTTATATCCCGCCACCGCTCCGAAAGTGACCGTCAATGTGTCGTTAAAATAGAGCATAGCGCCATTCCCTAAAAGCGCTCCGTTTCTTTTGACTTGCAAAATTGAGTGAGCCGACTGATTGAGATTTAGCTGATAAGTCCTAGCCTCTGTAAGGTCTAGGCTCAAGGCATTCGCGTTCCAACCCCAGTACCCATATTCGTTGTTGGCTGGGAAAAGCCATAAATAGTAAGTCCCGGCAGCGTTTATCACCGTGCTTCCGCCGCTTATCCTCGCGTAAAACCTGCCGCCGTCGTTATAGGCTTCAACCGCGCCGTCGGCGTTAAATCCAAGCGCGTTCGCGTAAGAGTTAGGGTCTGGATTTATTTTAAAGCTAACGACGGGTGAGCCGCCGCCCGTGTAAATCTGCCCGAAATTAACGCTTATCTTTGAGGCGGAAACTCCCGACGGGACTGTGAATGAGTAGCGCGCTACTCTTATCCTTCCGCCCTCATATCCAACTACCGAACTTGCGCCCTGAGCGCCGTTAGAGTAGAAGACTGGCGCTGTTGTCTGAATTGTCGCCATTTTTTACACCTTCTTAAAAAAGATGCGTCCTATGTTGCCAGCCGCAGGAAGCGCCGTGCCGTAGCAATTACTCTTCAAGATTAACTTGTCGTTAAGCGTCAGAGCACCTGTCACTGTGCCGCCGGATTTAGGCAACATTAGGTTTATGGACTGTGTGATATCCGCCTCCCGTTCCAGCCCAGTTTTAAGCAGCGTGAAGAGCGGCACCGGCGTTCCCACTGTGATGCCGTCAAGCGGAATTCTGTATAAGGGCATTTCGGCCAGCAAGTCACCGCCCTGAATGTCGCCTGCCGTGTATGCAGGGTCTTCAGGGTTGCTGGTTGCCGGAGTACCCTTAACAACTGCCAGCTCGGCTTTTTCCACGCCCGATGCCTCTTTGGTATATCTGCAAACAACAAGGTCGTTTCGATATTGCCCCTGCGTGCCGTTTTCTAGAGTGAGGTTGACTGTTTCGCCTGCCTCGATTCTTATGTGCCGACCTTGCATTAATATATCGCCGTCTTCGATTCTGAGGTTGTTATTTGTCGTCGCCGTGCAAGCGAATTTCTTGCCGATGTTGAGCACATACCGCCCTGCATCGACCAGCCCGACATTAAGGCTGCCTGCGTCGGCTGCGGTGACATGTGCCAAATTAGCGTGTCCTGTTACTAAGTGTATTTCTGCCATTGTTTCATCTCCTTATGCTACGCGTTCCCAGATATAGAAGGCCTTGTAAGGGTTTAAAATGCTAAACGGCTGTCCGCCGCCTTTGCTAACGGGGTTAACATTTTTAAACTTCATGTTTTGGCCCCATGATATAGGCCATTCAAAAATTCCGTTGTTGTTATCGAGGTAAAGCGGGAGCCACCCGGGACCGGGCTTTGTGATGTGTTCATGCGACGGCATTTCCGCAACGGTCTGCGTGTGCGTTGCCGAGCCGCCAGTTGAGCCTGCTGGGTATTGAGCCGAAGCACCCATTATCATTTTGCCCTCGACTCGTATCCATGTGCCGAAGCCAAAGAGCGTAGCGGGGTTAATGTCGGCGGCTGTGATATGGACTGAGCCAATCGGGAAAACATCTTGGAGGGTAATTCCGCCACCGCCGCCCGATGATGTTTCGCCGCTGAAGCTCCCGCTGCTAACTTTAGAGCTTCCGCTTGTAGTGTCCAAATCAACCGTGATTCTGCCGTCTTTGATTTTTACAATTTTCTTTTTTATTTCGGTTTTGACGGCGATACCTGTCACGTTGTCGACAGCCCCAACGATGTCGCCCACCGAATAATCGTCGGCCGCTTCGTTAAAGTCGATTGTGATGTCGTCTTGGTCTAATAGCTCTTTAAAGCGTTTAATGCCTTCCGCTTGGAGCTCCGCCGCTGTTTCGCACTGGGTATTTTCGTAAATTGCAACCAGCTCGTCAGCCCCTGTAATTGTCTGTGTGGTGCTTATGCTCCCGTCAGTATCTGCATATAGGTGGACTACTGTTCTCGCCGCCAGCTCACCTTGCCCTAAGCAGACAAGGTGGTTAGTTTTGTTGACTGTTTTTTTTGCGCAGAATTCAAGAATGTCTGAGTCGAATTCGTCTTCCGATGCTGCGTAGTCTGTTATAGGCTGAGCGGCCAGCTTCACCATATCGCCCACATAGCACATGCAGAGCTTTGCCCCGTTGTCTTTGAGCATCCTTAAAATGCCGTTATATGCGGGGATGTACCTAATCATTTGATAGTTTGAGATTGCAATGCCCGAGCTTTCTGTTTCCGCCACGAACAGCGAGTTAAGGCCGAGCGTGGTGATTAAATCCGCCAGAACTGTGTTAGCGTCGCCGTTTAAAATCAGATAATCAGCTCCGGCCGGCGGCATCAGCACCTTGCTGTTTAAAATGCCGTGCCAGCTCCGGCCCGAGTAGACTATTTTCCCTGTTGCAGTATCAGACTCGATTGCGTCTATAATTCCGCCGTATTCCGTGCCTTCGATGTAAATGTATTGCCCAGGGTTTAATATGTGTTTCGTTCCGGCCTGAAGCTCGAAGTCGTTCTCGCCGGAACCGAATGCTAAGTCCAGTTCGTATGCGCTGAGGATGCCTTCATCTACCCGAGCGGTCGTTGTATAAATCAGATCCATTTCGGCTCGCTCCGTTCTTCAATTAAAATCAAGTCAAAGCCGAATAGTCCATTCCAAGATACCGCGCTCTCTCCAGCCGGAATTGGCTCAAAAATATAGGCGCTCCGGTCGCGATCTTTAAATTTATTGGTTATTGTGCCGTCAGTTCCGGTCAAGTAGATTTCTTTTCGTTTGCTGTCAATCGTCAGATATTCGCCTGTCGCCACAGTGCAGTCGACCTGATAGGTATGTGAGCCTATCGTGACAGCCGGATTGGCACAGTCGCCATAGATGATTAGCCGGTAATTCGACGGTATAAAGTTTGGATTGCTGATAATGTCATTTTGCACGCCCGAAGTGTAGTCGTGCGGAAAGTCAAAAGGATAGTCCAGTCCGTCAGGGCTGCCGGTTGACTCAAAATAAGAGCGTTTCGCCTCTTTGTACCAATAGGGGTATTCAACAGTGAGCGTTAGCCCGACTGCCATGTGTCGCTTTCGATACAGATAATCATTCTTCTTTGAGGCCGTAATGTAGCAGTTAAGGCAATAGCCGTTCAGCTCCAGCCTTCCTGCCTTCTCTGCGATGACATCTTTTTCGGTTATCTCAAAGAGTTTGTTTCGCAGCTCAAAGCCTCGCGCCTCGTTTCGGCAATGCAGAATAATTGGCAGGCTCTTTCTGGTCAGCCCGCGCATAAACCCCGCGATTCTGTTGTTTTTTTGAATGACATCCCAAGAGTAGTCATGCAGGTCATTCTCGAATACGTAAGCTTCTTCATCCGCAAAGACAAAACGCTCATTTAAGTGGTTTATATAAACTAAATTTTCTTTCATTACACCACCGCCAGTACCGCCCTGCCCAGCTCTCGTTTATCGATGTTGAGCGTGACTGTGGTTTCTTCTCTGCTGCTAACTGCAACCAAAATGCCTTGCAGCAGGTCAACGACTGCGCTGTTCATATTGCTCCTGTTGTAGTCTGCGGCTTCCTGAGCTGTTAATACCCGTTCGCCTCGGTGGAGTATTGCCGGAAAGTCGTCATACGGGACATATTCCAAGCCTGTTTTAAATTTTCTGCCACGGATTAAAGAGCCCCCAGCGCCTGCGCTTCCGCCCATGCCGCCGAGATACCGCCCGACAACATTAACATTGACATTGACATTGCCAAACAAGTCGTCGACAAGCCCTTTAAACCACCCAACCAGCTCGCCCCATGCATCGGCAATTCCGGCTATAATTTGAGCAACAATTTCTCGGCCGGCCGCCTTGAGTCTTGCCCAGCCTTCAGACAGCGATTGCGAAAGAGCGTCGATAATTGCACTGCCCTCGCCTTCAACATCGCCTTTCTTGCCTGTGATGCCGGAAATGAGAGCGGATATAAGCTCCACGCCTAATGCCGCCATTTCGCCGACGAAAGCAAGGATGCCTTCCGCTAATGCAATAATGATTTCGGGTATGGCTGCTATTATAGCCGTGATGATTTCGGGCAGATTCCGAACGATGCCCGTCAGCAGTTTTGCCCCCGCTGATGCTATGGCGGGTATGCCTGCCGATAATGCCCCTGCCAGATTAGATATTAAGCCAGGGATAAGTTCCGGCAATGCCGTTGCGAGTCCGTCAAAGACTAGCAGTAGGCGCTCCCATAAGATGCCGCCGAATGTGGTTACAGACTCCACCATGTCGGCCATACTCTGCGCCAATCCGTCGCCCATAAAGAGAGCCGTCATGAAGTTTTTGACCGCCGCCGTCATTGCGCCGAATGCGCCCGAGAATGTGGTCTTGGTTTCAAGAGCGGCCGTTCCCGCTATGCCAAGGTCTTTCTGAATGACCTCAATGGCTTGTATCATGTCTGCAAGGTTGTCTATTTCATACTCAACACCGCTGATTCTTTCCGCCTCTTCCAAGAGCTGCTGCATACCTGTTTTTGTGCCTGCATAGCCTAAGTTCAAGCTGTCAAGCATCATGTACTGGTTTCGGGCAAAGTTCATGTAGGCACGACTTATAGTTTCCATCGGCGTCCCGAAGGTCGCCCAGTTATCCGCCATGCTCCTCATTGCCACGTCCGCAACAGCCGCCGCTTCAAATGCATCGCCAGTGGTTCGCTTCAAGGCAGCTGAAATGCCTGTTACCCTTTCGGCGTAGTCATTGGCCGACATTCCCGCAGTTGTCCATGCTTTGTGCGCGTTTTCCAAAACAACCTCGGCAACATCGCCATAGATTTTTTTGAGACCGCCTGCAGATTGCTCATAAGCCGCTCCGACATCAAGGGTGTCTTTTACCAGCTTACCTATCGCCGCAACTGGGAGTGCTTTTTTAAAAAATGTCCAGAATTTTGCACCCGCGCTCGCACCGCCAGCCCCACCTGCGCCGCTAAGTTCGTTCTTGATTCCGTCGGTCATGCCGCGAGCTGAAGGTATGATTTGCACATATGCTTTTGCAAGTTCCGCCATTCTCTCACCCCTTTCTTAACTGATTTAGTCGCCGCTCAAACTCTGCGCCCGAGCTGAATGTTTGATGTTGATTTTCTTTTGTGGTTTTGCCAAGCAATATAGACACCATTGACTCTTGTTCTCTTATAATGCCTCTTGCGGCGAGCATCATATCAAGCTTGTCGATAATTGATGCCAAAAAAAGCAGCTCTGTCTTAACAGGCTGCCCCGCGAGTTTCAGCATTGTTCGGCTCTCGTGAGGCAGGCCTGAAAACAAAGTCGCCCTAAAATCTAAGGGCAACTCATCAATGTTATAGATATGGTAATATTCCGCAAAGTCGCAAATAAGGCTGTCCCTGTGCCTACTTGTCGCCAAGGCCAGCCCGATTATTTTTTTTTACCGCCAACCTCGTTAAAAGCGTTCATGATATTCCCGAGCTCTAAGACAACGCTTGTTGCGGGCACCCTGCCGCCCTCCAGCCGTACATGGTCATAGAGTCTCTTAATGTCTTCTTTGTTCAACACCTTTTTTAAAAGCTTAGGGATTTTCCCAAGATTCCCTTCATCAAGCTCGACAATTAAGTCAAAGAGCTCCATGTCGTCCATTAACTCTATGTCAAGGTCGACTTCAAACCCTGTTTCTGTAATGATGTGTGTCAACATCAGTCTCCACCACCGCCAGAAGCGGGTTTTTCTATGTATTCAATATGCGTATCGCCGTTGGTGTCTGCTTCTGCGCTGATTGTGAGTGCATAGCCGACTGCATCGCTGTCTGTGTATGCGATTTCGCCAATTTCTATAACTTTTGCGTTTGGAACAACAATCCTCTTAAGGATTCCGCCCTTGAGTATTGTGTCAAATACCCAGACCAAGGCTGCGGCTTCTGCATTGTTCACTTTGATTACAATTTTTGTTTCAAGAGTTCCCGTTACATTGCCTGCACCAAAGATGGCTTTAAGGACTTCGACATTAAGCATTTCGATAAGTGTGAACTTGAATGCATCGGTTTGTCCTTTGTCTAAATTCAACACGACATCTCCGCCCCATGCCTTAACCGTGTCGGTATCCTTTCTTATTTCATTTCGCAGCCCGTCTTCGCTGATATAACCAAGTGCTTCGTATGCTGTTGCCAGCTCTGTCTTGGCATCTGTGGGGAGTGTGGTGCTTAGCGGGGCCACATAGGCGGCACCGCCGACTGCGGGTTTTGCATATGATACATTAGCTGCTATCTGTGCCATTTATTTTTCACCTCGTTTTTTAATAACTGATTGCTACCACTGCTTGATAGCGGTATTGTTTTGTGCGCGTGTCCGTAAAATTGTGCTCTGATACGAGCTCAACTTTCCCGATGTCTTCACTAAGCGGCATTTCTAGCATTGCGCCGATGACGCGCTCTGATAGTTCCGCCGCTTTTAAAAGTGACGGTGCATAACTTTGGATTGCCAGCACCGTCCGATTAATTGTGTCCTTCTGCCCGCGCCCTGTCTGCTCGATAACGATAAATGTTGCCGGAGCCTTTTCTGGAACTTCCGCATACACTTTGATTGGCTTAAGTTTTGCGGATAGATAGCTTATAAGCGTTTTTTCAATCATTCCACATCACCGCCGAACGCCTTGAGCAGAGAGTTGTTGTCAAGGTTGTCTTCACGGGCTTTTTTAGTCTGCGGCTCTACGCGAGCAACAAATCTTGTCTGCGCAACAAAAGTTCGCACGCCATAGCCAGCGCCCAACTCTGAGGCTTTCCCCCGCGCCAGCGATTCGCAGAGTCCCGCTATTTCAGACGATTTGAGCAAGCGCCGCACTTCTTCTCTGTTGAGTTCTACTCTTTCAACGTCAAACACTTTCAACCCTCACCTTCTTATTCCAGAGCAGAGGGATTAGCTCTTCCTGCCCTTCAATGGGTTTTCCGATTGTTCGCCATTGCCGGCCCCAGAATTCCACTTTCTTATTTTCCCAGTCGTGTGCATCGCCTTTCGGGATTGCGAGCTGATAGATTGCTCGTTTGCCGGTTAAGTTCAGAACATCAAGGATCTCTTCTTCCGATATTGGCGCGATTAACACGTTTTGGATCTCGACAGGTGTTTCGGTGTAGAGCGCCTTGTTAAAATCGTCCACTCCGTTTTCAGTTTTTTCATAAAGAATGACCGTCTGTCCTTTAATAATCATAGAGCTCAATCACCCCTCTGCGCTGCTGCTTAAGTCCCAGGCGGGCAAGCTCTTTGTCTTTGATAAACAGCCCGCCGCCAGGGACCAGATAAGTTCCGCTCCACGAATAACCCAGAGCGGACTGCGATTCTTGCGCCAGCGGCTCCCCTTCAGTCGATGTCATCAGCGTTCTTGCAACAACATCGACCGTTACCGATTTTAACACCGAGCTGAATGTGGCGCTCTCTTCGGCCTTGGCGTCCAAGTCCTCGCCGACCTTTTTTGCCTCTTCTCTCAGACTATCCGACACAATCGGCAGTAGTGCTGTTGCGCGGGTAATTTCTTCCGGTGTCAGTGCGCGCCAGAGCGCTATTATGTCGTTTATTGTTGCAAAGTCCGCCATTTAATCACCCGCTTATTGCTTTGATAATATCTGCCTTCTTTGTTGCTTTTCCGATGTCGACGCCGTTTTCAAGCGCATATTGCTTGAGCTGTGCCACTGTCATTTCGGATAGGTTTACTTTTTTTTCGGCTTTTCTAACGGGCACCCAATACTCGCCCGACACAGGACAGAGGCTGTCAAATTCAGCCCCCGTCCTTATATTTCGATACAGCATTACGATGACGAGTCTAGGTAGACCGCCACGGTCGTGCCGGTAGACGGGAAGTCAAAGCCACCGATGTCTGCTATTGTCAGCGACACATTGCCCTGAGCGGTGACTTCCGTGAGTGCGAGCTCCCAGTTCTTTCCGGAGCCGGTCAGTGCGCCCTTTGTTGCTGCGCCTGTGCCGTCCGCCAGAGTGATATGCTCTGCTTTCAGACCGTACACGTCGACGTTAAATGTCAAAGTAATCTTTGTCGAAGTCACAGAGCCGGATGTTCCGTCGGCGACAGCGGTGATGGTGACCTCTTCGGGCTTAACCACCCTCGCAAAACTCACTGCGTCCAAAATGCCCCAGCCGATATAAGCCTCGGCCCTCAGATAGACCTGATTATGTCCCTTAAGGTCGCCGAGCGTTAGATCGTTGTCAGGGTTACCGTATTTGATAACTTCAAACGTGACGTCTTTCGCATAGCCCCACTTAAAGGCGTTGGCAAAGTCGCCAAGAATGGCATAATCGACATTACCGACTGATACCGTGCCGTTTACGTCAACCGGCATCCCGTAGAAGTTCTCCGGCGTTCTGCCGAAGCGGAATTCGGGGTACTGAGGCACCCCGTTGACTTTAATGCCCGACAGCGCCGCACCCATAGTAGGTGAGAGCGCTATACCGGTTACTTCGCCGTCCGAACCGATGACAAGCTGCGCAGCAGTGTTGAGATTTTCATCTGCGCTGGCGGCAACATACGTCACCATCTGTGTGGCCTTGCTGTCTAGATTGTTGTCGCCAACTACTGTTGAAGCCGAGCCTGTGCGCGGGTTGGTTCCGTGCATAGCGGCAATGTCCATGCCCCTTGCCAGCTTCTTCGCAAAGCCTTCAGCAAAGTTCTTAAGATAATCAAGCCTGACTTCCTCGGCCGCGTACAGAAACTCGTCGGACACACGAGCGCCATACTCGAATTTAATAGGGACTAGAGTTACAGGCGTCGCAGTTACGCCACCTTTTGATTTCGCGCCGCTTTCTGCAACGATGTCAACTTCTCTGTCAAAGTTAAATGTCATTATTTCGGTTCCCGCAAACGCTATCGGGTTAGCCTTGCTCAGCTTAGCGAGAGAGGACTTGCCCTTGACGGCGTTAAACATTTCTGTTACCAGTTCCGCGGGAAAAAGGTTACTTCCCTTGTTTAATACGTCTCCCATTTTTTTTAATCTCCTTCATCAATTTGTTTTAAGAGTTGTTTGTAAGCCGCATCTTTGCCCCCAACGTTTTGGGGTTCCGTATCTTTGAGCGGCTCTTTAGGTTTTGCGCTTTTAAAGAGCGCACTTAGTTTTTCCGCGTCGGCCTTGATAGCCTCCTCGGTGTCGCCGGTCAGCCTGCCTGCAAGGTCATAAGGTAGACCTGCTTCGTGAGCTATCCTCGACTTGAGCGCTGCAGTTTCAAAAGCCTTAATTTTGCCGTTCAACTCGGCAACTTGTGTTTCCCACTCGGTTTTCTTGCCTTCCAGCGCTGTATTGGTCGTTTGTAGCGTTCTAAGCTGTTTTTCGGCTTCCTTAAGCTTATCGTTTTTGTCGTTAAATTCCGAGCGCGGCACATATTCATTGCCGATTTCGGTCTGAATTTTCTTAATTATGTCCTCGCTGTTTTCGATTCCGCTTAAGATTGTTTTTAGATCCATTTTTAACATCCTTTCTGCTGTCCTTTTTATCGAGCCAGCCCTCGTATTGCAGCCCTACACTGTCCAGTAGGCGGTAATTTATGTTAATTGACCGATGGTCAATAACGCACTTCTTGAATTACGGTTGGTTTTTTCTCCGAGCAAAGCCAGTGTGCCAACATTGCGCTGTCCATAAGCGCTATATCAAAGTCCTCAAGCTGAGAGCGATAGCCAAAGCCACCGCCCGAGCCGATATTCCTTTTCTCGCAGTTCGTGGCAACTTCCCTGAGTGACGGCTGCCCCATGTGCTTGAGAGTCTGCCCGAATATGGCCTGCTCCCATGCAGAGTTCGCGACAATAATTTCCTTCACGGTCGGCAAGATTGGTTTTTTCCTTATTCCAGCGGCTTTCATTTCGTCCGCCAGCAACTTTTGGCCACTCGCGCCGTCGATTACAATCTTTTCAACATTTCCGTTAGTTTTTGTCAAAAAGTCGATTATCCAGCCATTGCCGTTGCGGACGGACTGGCAATCTATGGCCTCAATAAAAATATTTCCTTCTGCCGTTTCACTTGCTATGCTTAATGCCACATTTGCGCCGTCTTGTCCGTATTTGATACCAACATAAAGTTTTCCGGTCAGCTCCGGCACTGTCCCAACCTTGAGAGCGTCCCACTCATTGCGGCTGATTGCGCTCTTTTGATTGTATTTCAGCCACAGTCCCAAACGTTGGATGCAAAAGTCCGTTTCGTCCGGCCCTATTTCGGCTCTTATGGCTCGCTCAGTGAGTTTAAGTCCCAAACTAGGGTTAGTCAGATACCACAGCTCTTTATCTCTGATATCGTCCGGTATTTCATCAATAGACCATTCAGCCCATGCTGTGTCTTCTGAGGTTCCGTCGAGCACGTCATTTCTAAGCGCCATAAAGACGGTTCCGGCGGAAACCGGTGTCGGTGGCGTTCCGCAAAGAATAGTCTGCGGATTGTCCGAGTCGGAAACAATATATTTCAGCGCAGACTCTTGGTCTTCCGTGTATTCCTGCGCTTCGTCGATTATAAGCAAATCAAACCCTTCACCGAGTCCGCCTGTTGATGTCCTTGTTCTAAACTCCACCCTTCCGCCGTTAGCAAACTCAATTCTTTCTCGGCCAACTGCTTTAAGTGAGGAAAAATCTTTATTCTCCACATATCCGCACTCTAAAAGCACATCTCGCAATCGTTCCCACGCAGAGTGAGAGGTCATTGTTCGATGTGCCGTGTGCATGATTTTCTGTTTGTTTTCTAGTCCGTAGATTTCGCGGACTATAATTATTTCGTTTTTGCCATTTCGCCTTGGCACGGCAAGCCCCATTTTGGGGTGAGTGTACAGCCCATCAGAGTTGAGCGCCAGCATTGGCTTCAGCAGTCCAGTTTGCCATTCGTAAGGTTCTCGGCCGGATTTTTCATATAATTCAATGGCTTTTCTGTATTCACTTTTTTCATAAGGCAGAAATAGCGATTTAGTCGGGACTTGGTTTCCTATTCGTTTTTTCGCCAAATCAAACTCCTTTTTTTGTTTTTGCCAGCTCTATCCGCGCCAGCCTGCGCTTCTCGGCTTCTTTTGCCAGCTCTTTTTTATCGTTTTCATACATCTGGATTCTGGCTTCTTTTTCTTCGTCTGTCCCAACTCCTTTTTTGGTGTGGACGTCTATCCGCTTCGCGCCATCTTGGGGATTGTACTCAATTAAGCACTTGCAATAATTATGCCGCTTAAATACGATTTTGGGGGCTTTTGCATAATCGTATGTGCCGGCAAGGCTGGCGCACCATTTGCACGGCGTGCCGGTGGTTGTTCTTATAATTTTCGGCGACAATCCGGCCTTGTAATGCAACCCTGCATTTTCCCGCACGGCATCGTCCACTGTCGCCATGCTAAAGTTTGTAATTGGCTCTTGCAACACCCATGCAGCATCGTTAAAATATGGCTCACTTGACGCGCGGTCAATAATTGCCTTCATATAATCTTCATTGATTTTCGGCACAACAGGCTTGATGCTGATACCTGCTTGTTTATTTAAGACCGCCTGCACCTCTGCCGCAAAGTCGGTAACCAGTTTAAAGTCGCTCTCAAGCATGCTTCGGATTACCCTGTCGGCAATATTAAAATATAGCCGTCCGTCCGGCAGCGCGTCAGAGTATATGTGCTTTTTAAACGCCGCCGCCAGAAAGTCACCTATCAGCTCTGCATACTCGCTGGCCTCTTTATATGTAGCCTTTCCTGCTTTAAGTAGGCTATATAATTCTTTTATCCGTACGCTCTGCTCGATTGATTTTTGAAAGTCTGTTTGAATTTTCAGTAGCAATTCCGGTGCGATATCAACAGCCATTTTTAAATACCCGTTAAATCTTTCAGCTTATCCTCATCAAAATAGCCAGGGATAGCTTGATTTAATTTCAGCGCCCCATCGCCAACCAGAGAGAGAGCCGCTGCATCTGCCTCAAATACTGGCTGCCATTTCGGTTCAGTGTCATAAAAAACCTCTCGGCTGTATGGAAAATTATCTCTTAAGCAAGCCGCCAAGATTCCGACATTAAGAAAACCGGTACCAAAACAGCGTTGAGCTTTTCGAGCCATTGTTCGTAGCGTTTCATGGCTCGCCTTAATTGCCTCGGAGCTTGAGGGATTGTCGGAAACAAAGCCTAAATCATCTAAAGTCAGCCCCGTTTCGCCCGCAAATCCCGCCGCTGCTATTCGGAGCTGATCAACAAACGGCGCCATGCTCGGCGCGGTGAACTGTCCAAGATTCGGGCTGTCGCCGTCTTCGTCTTTGGTAAACTCCAGCATGCTCGCCACGGTTGCTTTCCATGTGTCCATTTTCTTCATATTTTGCGACGTTCCGACAACCCATTTTTGCGGAAAAGAGTAAAACTCCGCCGTTATGTCCGCCCGCTCAAGTGTGCGTTTGGCATATGCCTGCCAATATTCGGCGGCTCTGGTTATCCTTGCGCGACCGAAAGGCCTCTTTGCATCGGGCCGGTGGATAATCGGCACAAGCAGCGGATAAGGGCACGCATGTATTTTGCTTTCTGATTCAGACTTTTTGCCGTTTCTATAAATTTCTGTTTTTTCTGGCAAAAAGTAGGCCTCTGTGACTGGATTGCCCTGGTCATCGCGTTTTAAAACCGCATATCCTTCTTTCAGAAAATATGTTATCGGGTCAATCACACCCGTTGCGTTCGTCCCTTCGATTATTTGAAAACGCTGCAAATTATCATCTTCTGAAATGTACACAAAACAGCAAGAAGAGATAAGAGCAGATAATATTGCCGAGTCGAAGAAGATATCCGGAGAATTAACTTGAAAAATTGACATCAAGTCAAACTGGTCATTCGCAAACCCGCGGAACACTAGGCGATCTGCCAGAGCGTCAACGGCCTTAGCACACCAGCCTATTGTGGACCGGTATATTCTGCGGACACTAGCGGGGATAGTAATGCCGTAAGTGGCCTCTTGGTACTTCATGTCATACTGTTTATAGCGCGTTTCAGCGCGCGGCTGAACCTTTTCCAGCTTTTTTCTTAAGTATTCAATTCCAACGGTTTCGCTCATTGCTAATCACCTTTTTATGCGTTTTTATGTACAGACGGGCTTGAAAGTCGCTTTTTAGGCCGGTGCGGGAGGTACCCCCTATATCTATGGTCCAAATTACGCCCCTAAATTTGCCCTTTATTTTTATTCAATCTTTTGGCGCTTCATAACTCGCCCAATCCCTAGACTGGGGCAGGTTTCTGTTGCCGACAACTTTAGGCTCTCGCTTTTCGCTGTAGAGCTTATCGCTCTTCTGCCGGTTGCAAGTCCAGTGCGCCAGCTGTAAGTTTTCCAACGCTGAAGGATGCCCGCCTTTCGCCACGGGAATGATGTGGTCAACACATGCGGACATTGGGTCATGGGAAGGCAGACTCTTATCTACAGGCATTCCGCAGATGGCGCATGTATCTTGAGTTGCCAATATCGTTTTCCGGTTCTTGTTGTAAGCGGCGCGGTGTGATCCGCTCCGGTCCGGTCGTGCTGGTCTGGTGCTCATATTCTTTCCCTTTCGTACATATGAAAGAGACACCGCCGGAAACTCCGGCAATGCCTCTCTGATATTCTCCTTCAGCTCTCGCTGATTATAGTATAACATAAAACTTGACAGAACATACAGAACATGGAGAACAACTTTATTTTTCTTTACCCAAGCGCCGATAACAGGCCATTCTTATACTGTCGGCGGCCTCTTCTTTCCCCATCGAGAGGGCAATATCGTCCCAGCTCAAGCACTCAATAAAGCGTAATAAGAAGATTGTCTGCAAATACATGTCGTCTATTTGCCTAATATATCGCAGTGCCGTTTTCTTTGCCTCTCTTAACTCTTCGTTGTTTCTTTCGATGTCAGTTTCAAGCTGCGCTATCAGTCCGCCATAGTGAGCAACTTTATCCGCTGGATTTCCACTCGGCGGGATTCCGTCAAGCTGCGAGGTTATATTCTCCGCTGCAGTTCTCAGAGCCATCAGCGCTTCATTGTATCGAGTTAGCTTTTGCCTCAGCTCATAATATTTTGATATTTCTTTAAGAGTCATTTCTGCCCCCTTTCAGTTCTCCCCGTCTGAGAGTGCGAGATATAGCTCAATCATTGTTTCGCTCAATCTTGCTTAAATCCAGCCGCCAGATTCCGTCCTCGCAGAGTGTCAGACCGCTAAATCCATGCACTGCCATGTATTGCTTTCGCCGTTCCCGTTCTGCCTCTTCAAAACCGCAAGTTCTGCACCGTTCTGTTGGTGAGCACATTGCATTTTTCCCGAGCAGACAAGTGTATTTTATGTTTTGCATTAGTTCATCCCTCCTAATTTTCAAAATTCCTAACCATCTTGACTTGGTAAGTTGGTTGGTAAAGAATGCCAGCGGTAAGTTGACTGGCGATGCCTATGACTTTGTTTAGTTGTTATTTGGCATCTTCATGAACGCCATCCAGTGCGTGTTATTGTGTTTGCCGCTACGATGTCCGAATAGCGGTTCTGTATCGATAGCCCTTAGTACCTCTCGAAGCGGTATCTGCACTTCGCTCCACTTAAAAATCAATGTGCCGTAGTCATCAAGCACCCTCATGCACTCCCAAAAGCCGTCGTGTATCATCTGCGGCCAGTTTTCGTCTAAGCAACCGTATTTTAAGGCCATCCAAGATGTTTTCCCCGCCTGAGTTAAGTGTGGCGGGTCGAATGCCACCAACTTAAAAGACTTGTCCTCAAACGGTAGTGCGGTGAAATCGCATACTGTATCGGGTTTTATTTCAATGTATCTTTGTGGATAATACTCGTGATATGGCACCTCTCGATTATCGCAAAACTCCACAAGCGGGTTTTCCTTGTTAAACCAAAACATTTTACTCCCGCAGCACGCATCAAGTATCGGTTTCATTTCAATCTCCCTGTTCTCTTGTTCGCCGCCGAAGGGGTGAGCGATGTCGGTTAGTTTCATCGCTTGTCCTCCATAAGTGCGCCGCAGTTAGGGCAGTATTTATACGGTATTTTTTCGTAGCGGCAAGTGTATTTTATGTTTTGCATTAGTTCATCCCTCCTAATTTTCAAAATTCCTAACCATCTTGACTTGGTAAGTTGGTTGGTAAGGTGGTTAGGTTTCAACAAACCTAGTAAAATCAATGGGTTCAGAGTTTTCGATTCTAAAAACCTAACCAACCTAACCAATTTTCTTATAACTTATATTTCCGTTTTAAATATATATTTTTATATTAATTTCTACTTTTTACTTTTTTTACTCTTTTTTGGTTAGGAAGGTTAGGAATATAGAAGAAAGCTAGTAATATCAATGGTTTCAGA
>FZPS01000087.1_pt618 | contig 17992 bp, 14 predicted proteins | sample 1817821 | NCBI WGS metagenome assembly FZPS01 (sample SAMEA104158645, study PRJEB21678) | metagenome | place: Germany | collected 2015-04-21
GTGCTTATGGGCGTATAAGTGCCTGCATTAGTTTGTGCGCGTTCTATTATAAATCCTGCAATATGCATTTCGTCGTCTTTCGGAAATTCCCAAGTAAGTTTCACGCTTTCTTTTCGTTCTTCATAGCCCGCTATATGGGGTGTGGCAAACGAGTGAGTGTGTATATCAGTTTTTACAACATCAGACCACGGACCCCACTCTCCAAATGCTGACACTGCTCGCAATCTGTATTCATATATTTTTGTGCTATTGGGTATAGTATCTACTATATACGTAAGGTAAGAGGGGGCTGCATTGGGTGTGTGGCTTGGCACTATGGGAGTAGAGCGAATGGATTGGAACTTTTTGCCTGCTTGCCTGCGTTCTACTTCCCAAGCCACATATATATGTTCGTATAATTTTGAGTTCCACGATAGTAGTGCGGCATTGTCTTGCACGTTTACAGTAAGCCCTACTGGAACTGGTAAAGGCACATAGTCTGAAATACCGATAAATATAAACGCGGTATCGTTGGCGTGTTGCACACTATCGGGTAGCATATAGTATAGCCTATATACGTATTGCTCGTTAGGCTTAGCCTGTGTATCTACAAATCGCAGTCCGCTTGCTTGTGCTGCAGGAGCCGATATATCAGCAGCATGGAGTGCAAGCCCAAATCTCATATCTTGTTCCTGGGCTTTATTTGCTACGTATTCAGGGTTGGTGTTTAATGAGGTTTCTGTCTCAAAACTTTCTCCGTATAGTGCTTGTGCTACCACTGCAGCGTATATATTAGTTTTAACTAAAGGCTCCCAATCGTAGAGTGGGAGTGGTTTTAGCGCCTGTGGTGTAAGGAGTTTTTCTTCTACTTGGGTAAGTATTACGCTATCGCGAGCTACGGTGTATCGCATAAGCATATATCCATAGGTATTGCCCATTTTCCAATGCTCGTAGGAGCTTGGTGCCCAGCGTAGTACTATAGAATCGGGAGTGGGGCGAGCTATAAGGTGCAGTTTTTTAGCATCGACTTGTGCGTGAGTCTGCTGCCAGAACATGAGAATTATGGCTATACACGCTACTGTGCGTAAATATGGGCTGAGTAATGTGTGAGAGTGCGGCATAGTGTTATTGTATTTCTTTATATTCTAACGAGTGGTACGTACGATTTCTGTTCTCTCCTACGGTTCGCGTGCAGGTAAGTATTCCATTGCTTATTCTTAGATTATCCCAATAAAATACTAATTCTCCTTCTTTATAATTCTGAGAGTATGCTAAACTTGCATTTCTGGCTGATGCGAAAAAATTCCATGTGCCGCGGGCAATTATATCCGGATCTGAATTTTTGGCTTTTTTAGCACCTTCGTAGCTGGTTACGGTGTTGTCGTCCGAAAATATTACATAATCATCGCGCACCGACTCGGCTAATGCTCTATAATGGTCTTCTATGCGTCCGTCTGCATAGTGTGCGGTGTAAGCCGTCATCATCCATTTTCTTCCTGTGAGTGCTAATTCGTTAGGTGGTTCTATTTGTAATATATGCGTTTGGTGTAGCGTATCGGTTGTTCCTTCGGCTTGCACACGTAATTCGTGTGTGCCAAATGCCTGTATGCTTACCTCTATGGTGTCGTAAATATAAGTTTTGCCGTAGTGTTTGTTTCTGGCAAATACTAAGTTCTGCTCTTTGTTATATATATATATTCGGAGTGTATCTACATTATTCATGTTGAGTATAATTTTGGCTATAGCGGGGGCTTGTTGCTCTATATACTCTATAGTAAGCGAGTTTATCTTCGTGTCTTTTTCTAAGGGAGCACATGCAACTAAGTAGCTGGCAGTGGCTATAGAGCATACGAAAATTAATGGTTTAATGTGTTTTGCAATTAATTGTTTCATGGTTAGTTATTTATTTTAAATAATACTTGAGCAGAACTTGCTGTTTTTTTATATGGCACAGTGTAATCTACACTCACCGGGAATGTTGCATTATAATAATTAGTATAGAAATATGAATATATGCTTTTAAACGTGTTATAATCGCCAGAATCAATATACGCATTTGCAATATTATTAGCTACATGATGGTGGTACGATTCTATTTCTAAAATTATAAGATTATATATGTAGTATTTTTCCTTCGCATTGCTGTATGTGCCGGAGTGTATATCATCGTCGGTTAGCAATTTAAGCAAGTCTATATGAAAGTTGCTGCAACCGCTGCTTGGCTTAAATTTAGCGTGCCCCATACGCACAGCTGCAGCTTCGAAATCTTTAAACCCATGCTCGCTCCATGTGCCGTAAGTATAGGATACATGTGCGTAAGCGACTCAACTTCGTGCATATCTAAAATTTCGCCTTCTACGGTCTGTATCATAGCTTTTTCTTGTCCCGTGTGCAGAATAGGGAAAAAATTAGATGAGACTGTTCTGTTTTGTTCTATTTTAGTTTTCCACGAATCCCAATTGCTTGTTCTAAAATGAGTTATATAGATTATTTTATCGTTGCTCGATATAAGATTTTCCGTGATTTTTTGTTCGTTAATATCTACTGTAATTTCATCGTTGTTGTCTGCTATAGTTTGTGTGCGGGTTACTTTTTCTACATTATCGTCAATGCGTACATCAGCTGTAGAAGTGGAACGTTTTACAATTTCAAATCTATACAATTCGTTGTTGCGTAACTGCGATGGAAGATTATACGATATTTTTTTTGTGCTATTATCGTATTTTATAGCTATGTATTGTGTGGAATTATCAGATAAAGTAGTAAGCTTTCCTTTAATTTCCCAACCGGGTTCGTGGACAAATATATTGGGTTGCCCTTGGTTTAATTCTATAAAATTGTCAGAAGATTCAGATTTGTAGTAATTAATTGCTCTTACTCCCGGATAGCTTATTGCTACATGTTTTTCTTCAAAATCATCGGGTTGCTTGTCGGTTGTAAATGTATAAGTAATCTTTTCTGTAGATTTCTTATTATTGTGATACACTACTTGCCATGAATTTTTCACAAATTCTTCAAAAGATACTTCTACGGTAATTGTTAGAGTAGCCTTGCCGGGTAATATATCATGAGGAGTAAACACGCATACATCATTATTATCGTTCCAACTTATACTACCTTGTATAGGGTTGTTATGCTTATCGGTTATAGTAAATTGCTGAAGCACAATGCGGAATGTTTTTGTTTTATCGTCAGTTTCTATTTCAAACGATTTTCCTACCGCCATATTAAAACTTGCTTGCGGATTAATACGAGTGTTTACTTTGCTGTCGTTTTTTAGAGGAGTTATATCGCCAATTATAGCAATTCCTCCTAAAGGATTGTTGCTTACCATCTGACATTTTTCTCCTATTTCAAATACGAAATTGCAATGTCCTTTTACTGCACCATTCAATATATTATAATTTCCTCCTGCAGAGCCTTGCAACCATATAGGGTTAGGTCCTTCTACTTGTAAAACCGATGCTCCTTCGATATCAAAAATTGTATATTTTCCGTGGTAGAACGGTAGCGTAACTTGCAGACCTATAAGTGCTTTAATCCACGCATAAGCATTGCCCTTAGCATACCAATTATTAATGCCTATTGATGACCTATTAGTGCAGGTAGCTAACTCATAATTTTTAAGCATGAGGTTAAATCCCAATTGGCAGCCAAATCTTCCTAAGAATATAAGACGATGAATATCGCCTGTATCGAATAAAAAATTGGTGCCAAACATAAATCCCTTGCCTTCTAAGAGTAAGTTATCTGTTTTATCAACCGTTGTAATGTCTAATAAATTGGTAATACGAGTAGGCGGTGGAGGAATTTCTCCTATGGATTTTCCGGTCATAAAATAACTTTCTGTTGTTGCTAAATTTAACATAGAAAGCGAGTTTGGCGATTCTGGTTTACCAATTTGTATATACCAATCGTTTTTATCGAAGTGCATTACGCCATAGCCTGCTAAATTCTGTGCATTTACAGCTCCTTTTATTACTCCTCCCACATTTACATAGGTATTGAAGTTAGCATGAAATACGCTGTTATATATATCGTAATTTATAGCTACATTGGCATACACCTGTGCTTTTGAATTATTAATTGGTATAGCTTTACCGTCTGCTACATTTTTTGCCATAGACGAAAGTTGGTTAGAATTTGTAGAAAAATCGCTATTCATAAAATATCCATTACCAACGAGGCTTACTTTATCAATTCCTCCGCTTTGCAAAAACGACATATTATACTCCAAATCTCCGTTAAATGCTTGTGGCGAGCCAGCTAATCCGAATATTACAGATGCCTTAAATCCTAATTTCGATTGTTTGTCTGGCACATATTTTAATCCAGAGTTAGATATACCAATACCGCTTTGTATAGCACCCGATGCTATTTCTTGTCGCATTTTAAAATATAGTCCTCCTCCTAATCCATAAAGCCCAATAGGTCCTACTGTAGCTATAGCTACATTTTTGCTAATCAATGCATCGGCATACCAGTATCTAAAATTATCTATAGAGCCAAATAGTGCAGTAGCCGACATAGAAAACCCTCCAAACGATGCTGCAAGCGTTCCATTAAATCCGTTGCCATATTCAGGGTCGCTCCGCACTATTGCCACTTCGCCATCTAAAGTAAATGCATTGCCTTTAGATATGTGCACTATAATATTATCAATATCTACATGGCTGTATTCCCATGGCTTTTCTGTTTTTGTAGCCCACACAGTAATCCCTGTAGTGCCGCCAAATCCTCCGTCTGATTCGCCCACAAAATTTACTTGGGCTTGTACTTGCAATCCTATTTGCTGTTCTTGATTTATAATTGTTATTCCTGTAATACTTATTGGGAATGACGAAAATTTATTTTGCTTTTTTCCAAAAGAAATAGTGCCTACAGAAAAATATGGTGCAGTGGTTTCTATAAGCATATTCTCAAATGCTATATCTACAATAGAAAAAGCATTAGTGTTCGAGTTATCTATAGGAGCATTCACGTTAAGTTCGCCATGCAAAAGTAAGCTTGGTATAAATTCTCCCTTTTGTACATCTATCTGTAAAATAGAACTTGGGTGGATTTTGAGCGTAGAAGCCCACATGTCTAACGATGCGGTTTCTACCATACTTATTGAGAAGTTATAGCTATCGTGTAGTCCGAGTGTAGCATTATAGTGCATTACTGACGATTCGCCAAGATATGGCACACTTAACATGCCCGAAAAGCCTGCTCCTACAAGAACGTTTGATTGAATTTCTATACCAAATTCGTCTAACGAATATCCCCAGCCACTCATACTGCCTTCTTCAAGCGAGAATAGATTGTATGCCTGTAAAACACCTGTAAATCCCTGTTCGTCTATTATCATATTGTGGGCACTAAATGTGAGCCGGTTCTGTTGCGAACTTTTAGTTTTAAATTGCGGAGGCATACGTATTTGTGCATTCTTAATATATATTCCCTGCCACAGTTCTATGCTATTAGCATAGTAGGTGTTTTTTTCATACAGAGTAGGAAATTTCATGTCTTCTGGATTTTTTGCATTACTAAAATCTATAGTAGCCTCTTCTATGCTGAATCCTACTCCCGTTAATCCTTTTATCTGAAATGGCTCTAATGATACTGCCACTATAAAATCATTCCAATGAGTAAGGGTAGTGTTTATAGTAGTAGTTAAAGGGGTGTCTTTTAAGCTTCCATCAGGATTTTCGGGTACAAATACTTTATTGTTAAACAATATTTGTATATCGGTGTGCATCTCTTTAAATCCCATGCAATCCCACGTTATATAATTGCCTCCACCTGCTGTAAATCGTAGTTGAATATCTTTGGTTATAGGTATTGTATGTTCGGAAATAAGCGTAAGTCGTGCATCGCCTTGTAGCCCACCGGCAAAAGAAAATGGAATTCGGGAGCCTTTAAATGCTATTTTTTGTGTGGTGCCAGGTATTGTAAACGACATATAGGCTGTTAAAAATGTTTGTTCGTTTTCCACCTCCATTTCCGATATAATTATAGCATAGTTTTGGGCGTCTTTACTATTGTTTAAAGCTATACCTACAGGAAAATCTAATAAGTTCAGCGAATCTAAACTTTGAATAAATTTATTGGATTGTTTTACTGTTTCTAATAAACTATGAGCCTTCTCTTCTTCATCGCTAATGCTGTTGTCCGCTTGTGCTTTAGCTTGCTGCATATTGCAAGTATATACGCAAAGCACTGCAAGTACAATATAGTAGCGTAATTTCTGTATAAAAATTTTTGAAGTATTCATATTTTCATTGTTTTTAATTGGGGTCTTCTATTTTTCTTGGTAATATGTTAAAACTATATGCATAACTTATAGTGGTATAAACTATTTTTCGTGTATGAGCTTGAGATATAGCGTGCTGGAGCGATGATGCTAATGATATTGCATGCACTTTTTTAATTGTATAATTTGCTCCTATTCGAAGGTTAAGTACTTTTGATTGTACACGTGCTTGCTGCATTACCTGGTTGTATGAGGTGGATAATGATAGGCGTAACGATTTATCTAACAAAGATTTGCTTGCACCTATTGTTGGTCCTAAGGTGTGTGAAGGATTGCCTTGAGCCTCGGTGAAATTATAGTGTAACGATACATTGCACGATAAGTCAATAGGTATAAAATTAATAGAATAACTGCTCCCTGCGTTGTAAAAATAAGAAGATTGTACAGAATCTATTGTGTGTGTTTCGCGAGTTTCTTGCCATAAACCAGATATGGAAATTTGTTGCGACTTATCTTGAGAAGACCCAAAATTATAGTTGCTCGAAAAAGAACTACTTTGAGATATTTGTCTAAAGTTTAGAGTGTCATACAGAGAATACGGGTCTTGTGCATTTATATAGTCGAAGGTGGAGCGTACATTTGTGTAGCTTGCAAAATTGGAATATGATGCGGAAAGTTGTAATTTTTCAGTTGCTGTGTATTGTAATTGTGTAGAGGCTACAAGTCGCAAGGTATTATTCATTTGTTTATTGTCTAAATTATCTCGCTGCAAACCAGTATTTCCCGATACCGAAAACTTATTGTTAAATAATTGCAGAGCCAGCTGTAAGGTAGAGTTCTCTAAATTGTTTGTGAAATAATATGCTCCAAATGTTTGATACTCTGGATCTACACGCTCATAGCCTAATCCTATTAGAAATACCCCCTGTGTGTATTGTATTGATGTTTTAAATGCTTTTCTATTAAAAGTAGATGCGGTGTTGGTCATAAACCAGAGAGGTATTCGCATAATTTCGTTGTGGATTTTTACCGTTTCTTCGTGCGTATCTTTAGTTATGTAGCTCGATGCAAATTCTCCTTGCAGACTTATTCGTTCTGCAAGTTGCGTAGAGTATTCTAACGAAAGTGCTGCATTCTCTTGAGTAGGAATATACGGATAACCTAAGTTAGTATCTGCTGCAAAGGATTTTACATCGTAAGCCCGTAAAAAGTTGACACTTACCGATTGCTGGTTTTTATGAATTCCTATTTTTGTGGCATGAGCCATGCGCTTGTGTGCTGGTTCTATTTGGTTAAGAGTAGTGTCTGGAAATACGGTTTTTTGTAATCGTCCGAACATGCTGCTTATTTGGAAAATGCCTGGTGGCGTAAGTTCTACACCTACACCGTAAAACAGAAAGCCGTTCATAGTATATGGAGAAAAACTCATAGATGAATATCCGATATATCCTTGTATCCATTTATAGGAAGGTTGCAAACCGTATTGATTAAACGGATGTGAAAAACTACTTTGATTATTTGTGTAGGTAAAAGAAAATGGGATATTAACTCCATATATAGTAGTATTAAGCGAACCTGTGTAATACCCACTGTATGAACGAGCCGAAAGACTATCGTTAATTGGGAACGAATGTACATGGCTTGTAGATACTGCTCCGTTCATCTGCACAGGGGCTTGTTCCTTTATATTGTCAAAGGATTGCGAATAGAGCAACGGCATATTTGCTATACATACGCTACATATAATAGTCAGTGCAATAGTACTACGACGCATATTTTCATATGTTTCCCTGCAAATATACTTGTTTTTAATTCTTTTCTGCTAAAAAGTGGGTGTTTTTATGTAATAATTGCGGATATATATACGCTGTGCCTGTCGATATATTACAATTTGCTTGCGATGCCAGAAAGTAAGCGTTTTAATGTTGCCGACAAGATATTATTGCATTATGCTCGCAGCTATATTTGCTTACGTAATCATATACGCCTATAGCCTTCTTTAATTACATATAGACTTACGCAATTTCATTTCTTTTTAATAATATATCCGGGTCTGCCTTTTACTTCTTCGTGAATTTTCCATATATATTCGGCTACAATAGCTAACGAAAGTAGAATTAATCCACTAAAAAATGATACAAAAGCAAGTATTGATGCCCAACCCGGAACCGACACGCCGCCTATAGATTGCTGTCCTGTAAGTTTTATAAATGCTAAAATTATAATGAGTATAATAGAGAATAAAAAGGATAAAAATCCTAATCGCGAAATAAATTTTATGGGAAAGGTTGACGATGCAAATAAGGTGTCCATTGCGAGTTTCATCTTTTTTCTGAACGTCCATCTTGATTTATTTTTCACCTGCGGACGTTCAAATGGGATAAACACAGGGTCGTAGCCCAAACGCAACACTTCAACAGTAGTAGATGTGTTACGCGGAGATATAGAAGTATTTAAAATATCTATAATTTCTCTGTCAATTAAAAAGCCATCAGCACCGCCCTTAGGAAAGGTAACGTCTGTAATGGAGTTCATTAATGAATAATACAGATTTGAAAATGCATCTTTAATTTTGCCATCATTACGACTTACACGAAACGGCATCACAATTTTATGTCCTTTTTCCCATGTTCTGTACATTTTTATGATAATATCTAAAGGCATTTGTTCATCATCGGGAATTGAGGTGGCACAATCGCCTTTGCACAACGCAAAAGCTGCAAATTTTGAATAATGACTGGTGTAATTCTTACTTAATTGATATGCACGCACACGTGAGTCTTCTTGCTCTAACTCTAAAGCTACTTGATAGGATTTGTCGGTAGAACCATCGTCCATTATTATAAATTCAAAGGAAATATTTTCTTTTTCAAGAGCTTGAGAAACTCTGCTAAACACAGATTTTATACGCGTTTCGCTAAAATATGAAAGTAAAATTATTGAATACATAGGTACTTTATTCTATTCATTATAACAATAGTCTATTGTATGTTTTTTCAAATGTACGTTAAAAACACAAATTACCAATTGTGTCAACTACCGAAGTTGGTTTATAAGTATATTTTTCATATATAAACGGATTATATCTCACAAATAAAAACGAGCCAATTGTATCAATTCCAATAGGTAAGCCAATATTTTTAGATGGTAATGTTAGATCATCTCCTTTTTTAAGAACAGCAAATTCAAAAATTGGTGTATGATATTTTCCATTATTTTGAATATACCACATTTTGTTTGCTCCATGCACCCATGGATAAAAATTATCATACACCGAATATATTCGAGCATCGTGTTTAGAAAAATGAGTGAGCACTTTTGCATTAAAAAAATCGGTTACACCATATTGTAAATTGTATTTTTGTACTAAACTATCCACATCTTGTGCATGTTTTGGATAATATGTTGCATATGCTTGAAATCCATGAGGGAAAAAATCAATTTTTTTTGTGCGAAATATATACACACAAGAAATTATAATGATTCCACTTACTGAAATATATGCAAGTGGTTTTATAATTTTGGTTTTTAAAAAAAGAAATGAAAAAAGAGGCAACAACAAAATTGACAAATAAAAAATTGGCATGATGTAGCGAATAAGCCATTTTGCAAAGTAATTTCCGTTTAAAGGTTGAACAATAAGAGTAACTATAAAAAAAATGATATAATAACTTAATAAGAAATTTTTAAGTTGTTGAGTAGATTCACTCTGTTGTATTGCATTTTTGCTCTGTTTTATAAAAATAATAATGGCAGTTATAAGTAATATAAATGATATAAGTATTAGGGTGCCATATACTGTTCCTGAAATTATTGCAGATGAAAGCTGATTCCATAAAACCGAAAAAGAAAATTGTATTTCGCTAACAGTGAATAAGTTATAATTTTGATTAAAGTGAATTATTTTAAACCAAATAAGCGCTCTTGTACACAAATACCCTAAAAGGATAGCTATAAGCGACGAAATAGATATATAGAAAAAATTTTTATTCCGATGCAAATACCAAAGTAGCAAACTTGCTCCAATTACAGGAATAGACAAATACACAACAAATAACATATCAGAAAACACTGCAATTGTTTGAAGCAGCACAAGTCCCACAAAAAGAATACGAGTATGTTTTTGAATATACTGTACAATAAAAATGAGAGTAATAAGGCTCATAATAAATGAACCTATATGGTAATTAGATAAAAATATAAAAATTGAAAAAAAGAAATCAAGTCCTTGAAATGCTTGTATAATAAACAATGAAAAAAAGATATTGCATATTCCTGAAATATAAAATGCGTTGTGTTTTACGAATTGCCGTATCAATATAAAAAATAACAACAAAACGCTCATATACTGAAGTAAAGAATACGTAAATGCAGCTATTCTAAAATTATCAAATAATGCCAACAGACTCACATACAGCATTCTGTCTGGGAATAAATATGTTGCACCTCCTATAACCCAATCTTTATAAGAATATCCATCAATAAAAATATCTTTATAAAATGTAGGAAATGATAATAAATCAGCATGAAAAAATTCATGCAAATCAGCATTTGAAAGAGAACAAAATAAAAGGAAAAAAAGAGCAATGTTCCATACAATAGAGAATGTAAAAAACAGATATTGGGTAATATAATTTTTATTTTGCATATATATTATTTAATAATTCCACATTTTCCCGTGCACAGGTAAACTAAAAACAGTATTTGCCAATGCATCTGCAATTGGATATGAATGTCCGCTATATTGAGTTTTATATGCATGTGATTTATACGGAGGAATAGGATAATGTATTAAACATGTATAGCCTTGCTTTTCAAGCTCTTTCATGTCTTTTTCGCGCTCGTTAGATTGCACCACAAATTGATGATACACATGGTAATATCCTTCGGGTTCAGTAGGAAATATCCAGTTTTTATGAGCAAATTCTTTTCGGAATATTTCAGCAGTTTCTCGCCGCATAGTATTCCATGTAGTAAGATACTGTAATTTTACACGAAGTAGTGCAGCTTGCATTTCGTCAAGTCGAGAATTATATCCAATCATTTCGTTTTGGTATCGCACTTTAGAGCCATAATTTCTGAGCATTTTAATTTTTTTTGCATATTCAGGATTTTGCGTTGTAATTGCCCCTGCATCGCCGTATGCACCAAGGTTTTTTGTAGGATAAAAACTAAATGCATTTATATGTCCCCACGCTCCAGCTTGTTTTCCATTATAATGTGCACCATGAGCCTGTGCACAATCTTCTACCACAAATAATCCGTATTTTTCCGCAATTTTCATAATAGCAGGCATATCAGAAAGTAGCCCATATAAATGCACCGGAAGAATTGCTTTTGTCCGTTCGCTTATAGCAGCTTCTATAGCTGTAGGGTCTATGCAGTGCGTAAGCGGATTCGGCTCTACAAACACAGGTGTAGCGCCCACATGCGAAACCGCCAAAACCGATGCAATATATGTATTTGAAGGAACAATAACCTCATCGCCTACGCCAATTTCAAGAGCATGTAATGCAAGCGTAAGAGCATCAAGTCCGTTTGCCACACCAACGCAATGTTCTACACCAACAAATTGTGCAAATTCTTGTTCAAAATCACGCACTTCAGTACCAAGAACATACCAACCTTTTGCAAAAAATTCTTGCATTTTTGCCTGTATTTCTTGTTCTATTGCTTTATATTCTGATTTAAAATCGTTAGGTAGAATCATGCTTGTATCAATTAAAAAAAATTATTTTTCTGCACCTCTCCACTCCTGTTTTGTTTCCTCGTGTTTTACATATTTTAAGTGTTTTGCAGGGCTACCAACCACTACCTGATATGGTTCTACATCTTTTAAACAAAGAGCAGCAGCACCCACAACCGAAAAATCGCCCATAGTAACTTTTTCCATCACAGTAGCATTTAAAGCTACATCGCAGCCGTTTCCTATGGTTAACACACTGCTACAAATAGCACCAACCGAAAAATGGCAAAAACTACCAATAGTATTATTATGCCCTATTGCACAGTTTGCCATAACAAATGTACATTTTCCAATTTTTGTAGCAGGACCAATATACGAATGAGCCATAATCATAACACCCGGGGCAATCTCGCAGCCTTCGCCAATAAAGGTAAGAGGATGAATAAGTGTAACCAATTTTTCATCGGGAATACCCAAGGATTCAAATATTTGTATGCGTAAAGGAGCATGCGAAATACTGTGAATAGCATATATAAAATAAAAATCGCCACCTACATATGATTGTATTGCATCAAGACCACCTAAAACGGGATATCCGTTAATTTTAGAACCCGGTGTTTCAAAATCATTAAGAAACCCATACACTTCGTATTCATCAATATCATAATTGTTACGCATATCTTGAATACATGCAGCTGCAACGCCACCATTACCTTCGCCGCCAATAATAATTACTTGTTTTGCCATATAATAACCTATTATGTGAAAAAATTCATTGTATTACATCTTTTTGAGCAGGTTTTAAAATTTTTGATGAAACTAAGAAATTCCATATCATAGTAACAGGAATCACCATATAATTAAGCAATAATTCATCAAACGTAAGAAATAAATGATATACGTATAAAGTACCTAAGCCAATAAGCATGCTTGAGCCGTACACAGCATAATATAACACAAGATTTTTTGTAGATTTTCCTGATTTAAACACCAAACGACTATTTAAATAATACGAAATAAAAATAGTAATCATATAACTTGTAAAATAAGTCATATACGGAGTAAGTCCAATTATTTTTAGTAGGACATATGTGAGAATCATTCCAAAAATAGTAACGCACACCCCTACAAAAGAAAATCCAATCAGCCGTTTTACAAGTGAATATTTAAGTAAAAATGAAGGAATGCATTTTACAAACAACTGTTTCCCTGCATAGAGTAATTTCAACATTTTTTGCAAATTTGTGTATGTTTAGATAAAACTTTTTGTGCAGCAATAACCATAGGTGGCCCAATAAATTTACCATTTTTAACCGCTACTCCTTGTCCAGATTTTTGAGCCTCATCATATAATTTTAACATTTCTTCTGCATCGGCAACTTCCTGTTTACTTGGCGAATAGTATTGATGCACAAGCGGTAATTCTTTTGGATTCAACACAAGCATTCCCTCAAATCCAAGTTTTTTTGCAGTTTGCAAGTTACGTTCTAAATCAACTAAATCATGCACTTTAATATGAACCGTATCAATAGGAGCTACATTGCATGCACGTGCAGCCATTGCTATGAGTGCACGTGCAGTAAAAATGCTTTGTCCTTCATTATCATGCACTCCTTGTAAATCGCTCACAAAATCTTCGCAACCAAAGGCAATTGCAATTACCCGTTTTGAAGCCTTGCAAATTTCTTGAGCATTTAAAACTGCAGCAGTTGTTTCTATCAGCGGAATAAGTTTAAACGTACCTATTGGTATGTTTTTTTCAAATTCTATAGTTTCTAACAATTTATCTATAAAATAAATGTCTTCTCCTTTTCGTGCTTTTGGATACATAAAACCAGTAACACCTTCAATAGAAAGACTTGTAACATCTTGTAACAAATGTCCACTTTCTCGGTCATTAATACGAGGAAACAGATGAAATTTATCAAAATCGCCTCGAGAAACACGTTCAATAATATTTTCTCGTGCTGTTTGTTTATTTTGAGCACCAGGAACAGAATCTTCTAAATCGAGCAAAAGCACATCTGCTTGCGAGCGAGCGGCACTATCGAGCAGCCTATTGGTGTGTGCAGGCACAAACATAAGGCTTCGCAATAAATAGGGTGATGGTATATATGTCATATAAAATGGATTATGCACGTTTTTTTATTAAAACCCTGCGTTTAAATTTTATAACCTCCTGATTATGTTGATTGTAAGCAACCGTTTCAACATATACAATTCCTCTATCAGATTTTGATTTTGATTCTGTTTTTGAAATCACAAATGTTTTTGCATAAATAGTATCATTTATAAATACCGGATTGCAATGTTCTATAGATTCGTATCCTAAATTTGCAATTGCTTTTCCACTAATATCAGGAACTGTTATGCCCACCACAATGCTAAATACAAGTGTGCCCACCACTAAAATCTGTTTGTGTTGATTTTTGCTTGCATAATCAATATTTGTATGCACCGGGTGATGATTCATAGTAAGCAGACTAAATAAATTATTATCACTTTCAAAAATAGTTTTTGATAAGGAATGCTCAATTATTTGTCCTTGTTCAAAATCCTCAAAATAATTTCCAAATGTACTTGTAATCATGCAATTATATTATTTAATATAGGTCAAAAAATCAGAATAAGATCGAATATAATCAGCCTCATTATATATATGAGACGCAAATACTAAACAAATAGCTCCCGATGAAAATCCTTTTTCAGCTGCCCAAATACCGGGAGGAATATGCAAACCATAATTTGGGCGATTTAATGACACCGTTCGTTTTGTAACGCCATCATCTAAATCAATTTCAAACGCCCCCGAAGCCGCAATTAAAAACTGATGACATTCTTTATGTGCATGAGCTCCGCGCGATTCACCACCGGGAATATCATACAAATAAAACACACGAGCAATATCAAAAGGAATTTCAATAGAGCCATGAATTGGAGTAATGTTTCCTGCTGGATTATGTATTTTTGGGAGTTCAACTACCGAACAATCATATACCGTTTTTCGTTTCATTTTTCTTTATTTTGTGCTAAAAGATATTTGTCGTAACTGCGAATATAGAGTTTTTCTGAATACGGTTTAGACGCAAGAATTAAACATAAGGCATTTGTAGAAAAATTTTGAATTGTACGCCAAATCATAGGTGGCACATATATCCCAAAATAAGAACGATTGAGCGAAATTATTTTAGAATTATATCCATCATCAATCACCACATCAAAGCTCCCCGAAAGTGCAATAATACATTCTTCAAGGTCGCTGTAAGCATGCCCGCCTCGTATTTCGCCACCGGGCACATCATAAATCCAATATGCACGTTTTATATCAAAAGGGATATGCGTATTAGCTTCGAGAAACGATAAATTTCCTCGTGGATCCTGTATTTTAGGAAAATCTATTATTGAACAGTTTTCTATTGTTTGGTAGTTTTTCATGGTATATTATGATTGTAATTCCCCTTTTCTAAACACATATTTTAATCCGTATTGCTCTGCTTGTTTTCGTTTTTCTTCGGCAGGTAAATCTTTAAAATGGTCTTCAACTTGATTCCAAATAGAAAGAATAATTTCGTTTGCTTTTTCACGCAATTCATTAATATAATCTGTTGTTCGGGAATTTTTTGATTGTAATATTGCATGATTTCTCTGTGCTTCAAGAAATTTTTCGTAGGTAATTTTTACTAATGCAATACGAGGATTTACAATAGGATTTCCTCCCTCTCTTATTCGTGTTTCTTCGCCAAAAATAATTTTTTCTCCCCATGTAAGTATCTGTTCATCGGTTTTTAACGATGGTAACTTTCTTGTAGTTTGAGGAAGCTCATAATATTCTAAAACTGTTATAGGCAATTCATCACGAAGAATGCAAAAATATAACACTTGTATAAAATGCGAGATATACATGCGTGCTTTTTTTTGATACGTTACATACGTAGAGCCTTTTTGATGTTGATTTGAAACATTTTCATCTTTATGAAAAAGTCCTTGTTTATATGTTGGCAAAAAAAACTTTGCTTGTTGTAGCGTTTTATAATCAAACGCAAGTTCATTCGGATGAAGATACATGCTTTTTTCGATTGCCATAGTAATAGCTCTTATACGAGAAGCATCGGTATTTGGTAAACGTCTATATGGCATACTTACAAAATTTGCGAATAAGTACAAAATTATAAAAAAAATGCTATTCGCAATTATAATTATGTATGTTATTTAAAAAAAAAAATCCTCATTACATATGTAACGAGGATTTTTTATATACAAAAAAGCAAAGTATTTATTCAATAATAGCTTTCATTGCAGTCATTACTCCTCGGAGTTCTTCGCCACAAATTTCGATATCATGATATCTAATTTCTTCATTTATTCTTACAAGCTCCATATTGTCAACTTTATTATCTTTTCCTGCATTAAAATCTTCTCCAATAACATCGGTGTCAATTTTACTCATAAAATCTGCTAATAAAGGTTTACAAGCGTGGTCAAATAAATAACAACCATACTCAGCCGTATCAGAAATCACACGATTCATTTCAAATAATTTTTTACGAGCAATTGTATTTGCAATAAGCGGAGTTTCGTGCAATGATTCATAATACGCAGATTCAGCTTTCATACCTGACTCTGTCATTAAGTCAAATGCAAGTTCTACTCCTGATTTTATAAATGCTACCATAAGCACCCCTTTATCAAAATATTCTTGTTCAGAAATTTTCACATCAGCAGCAGGAGTTTTTTCAAAATCAGTTTCGCCAGTAGCAGCACGCCATGTTAAAAGATTTTTATCGCCATTTGCCCAATCTTCCATCATAGTTTTCGAAAAATATCCTGATAAAATATCATCTTGATGTTTTTCAAAAAGTGGTCGCATAATTTGTTTTAATTCTTCGGCTAAATAATATGCTTTTATTTTTGCAGGATTCGACAATCTATCCATCATATGCGTAATACCACCTATTTTTAATGCTTCGGTAATTACTTCCCAACCATATTGTACAAATTTTGATGCCCATCCTTTATCAATTCCTTTTTCAACCATTTTGTTAAAGCAAAGAATAGAACCAGTTTGTAACAATCCGCACAAAATAGTTTGTTCTCCCATAAGGTCAGATTTAACTTCGGCAACAAACGAAGAATGAAGCACACCAGCTTTATGACCGCCTGTACCAACACAGTATGCTTTTGCTATTTCAAGTCCGTCTCCATTTGGGTCGTTTTCTCGGTGAACTGCAATTAAAGTTGGAACTCCAAAACCACGTAAAAATTCTGCACGTACTTCAGAAGCAGGAGATTTAGGAGCAACCATAATAACCGTAATATCTTTACGAATTTGTATGCCTTCTTCAACAATATTAAATCCGTGAGAATATGATAAACACGCTCCTTTTTTCATAAGAGGCATAATGCTATTTACTACAGGAGTATGATATTTATCAGGAGTAAGATTTAAAATCAAATCACCTTTTGGCACCATGTTTTCAATAGTATCAACTTCAAATTTATTGTCTATTGCGTTTTGATACGAAATTTGTTTCTCATCAATTTCAACTTTTCTCAGTGCATACGCAACATTAAGTCCGCTGTCGCGAAGGTTAAGTCCTTGAGCAAGCCCTTGAGCACCGCACCCAACTACTACAATTTGTTTCCCTTTCAGATATTCAACACCATTATCAAATTCTGAACTATCCATAAAATCGCATTTTCCTAATTCTTGTTTTTGTAAACGAAAAGGAAGTGAATTAAAATAATTTCCCATAATAGTTTTATTAATATACTTTTATTTTGGCATGTTTGCCTTTTTTTGATACTACAAAACAAATACAATTTTATGAATTCTTTACGATATTATCAATTATTTTTTGGTACTTTTCAACGATAAACAAAATAATAGATACATATAACACGCAACAATGCAATTTTTTTTATACCTCACCACAAAAATCACCACTATTATGTTTGCATTGTTGTGTACGGTATGCAAGCGGCGTTTGCCCAACATGTTTTTTAAAAAATTTGGTACAATAAGATTTATCGGTAAAGTTCATATAATCAGATATTTCCGAAACACTTAAAGTGGAATGTAATAAAAGACGTTT
>FZPS01000197.1_pt60 | contig 17991 bp, 17 predicted proteins | sample 1817821 | NCBI WGS metagenome assembly FZPS01 (sample SAMEA104158645, study PRJEB21678) | metagenome | place: Germany | collected 2015-04-21
AAAGATTTTTTACAACTCAAATGGCATATTAACTGTATTTGCATAATTGAGTTTTATATAATAAAATTATGGTATTGCTTTGAAAAGATATGAATGTAATTACTAATATAAAAAGGCTGGGGAATAAAATGAGAACTATTCATATTGGTGAAATTATTAAGACTGTAGAAAAATTATGCATACATTCTAATTATTATTTAAACCAGGACATTTTAGAGGGTTTTAAAAATTCTTTAGATGTTGAGAAATCTCAAACGGGTATTGATATATTAAAAAAGCTTATTGAAAATGCTAATTTAGCAAGGGAAAAGGAAATGGCAATTTGCCAGGATACAGGAATGGCTGTAGTTTTTTTGGATATTGGTCAAGATGTTCATATAGTTGGAGGAAATTTAGAGGACGGAATAAATGAAGGGGTTAGAAGAGGGTATGAAAAAGGTTTTTTGAGAAAGTCGGTGGTAAAAGACCCTATCAATAGAATTAATACCAATGACAACACTCCCGCTGTAATTCATTATAATATTGTTGAAGGAGATAAAATAAAAATTTCTATAGCACCTAAGGGCTTTGGAAGCGAGAATATGAGCAGATTAAAAATGCTAAAACCTTCTGATGGGGAGGAAGGGATTAAAAAGTTTATAATTGATACAGTTGACAAAGCAGGTCCAAACCCTTGTCCTCCTGTTATTGTTGGCGTGGGTATAGGAGGAACTATGGAAAAAGCAGCCATTTTAGCTAAAAAAGCTTTGCTTCGACCAATTAATAAAAGAAGCCAATTAGAACATATTAGAGAGATTGAGGAAGAAGTATTGGAAAAAATCAATTTATTGGGAATTGGTCCTTCGGGCCTTGGTGGTACTGTCACTGCCCTGGCTGTTAATATAGAAGTTTTTTCAACTCATATTGCAGGACTTCCCGTGGCAGTTAATATCAGTTGTCATGCGACAAGGCATGGGGAAGCTGTGATATAAAGGGGGGAAAATAATGAATTATTCTATAAAAACTCCATTAACCATGGAGACAGTAAAGAAGTTAAAAGCAGGAGATATAGTTAAAATTAGTGGTGTTGTTTATACTGCAAGAGATGCTGCACATAAAAAAATGATAACTCTTTTGAATGAAGGAAAGAGCTTGCCTTTTGATGTAGAAAACCAAGTTATATATTATGTTGGGCCTTGCCCTGCAAGACCTGGAGAAGTTATAGGTTCAGCTGGTCCCACAACCAGCGGCAGGATGGATGCATATGCACCAGAACTAATAAAATTAGGCCTTAAAGGGATGATAGGAAAAGGTTTAAGATGTAAAAATGTAATAGATTCTATGAAAAAATATGGAGCTGTATATTTTGGAGCTATAGGTGGTGCTGCAGCTTTAATTGCCCAAACAATAGTTAAAGAAGAAATAATCGCTTTTCCTGAATTGGGAGCTGAAGCAGTGAGAAAATTAACTGTAAAGGATTTTCCGGCAGTTGTTGTAATTGATAGTAACGGCAATGATTTATATGAAATTGGGAAAAATAAATATAGAAAATTATAAATGAAATTTTATATTGTGAATTTAAGGGGTATATTTTTTCTACATATTAGTGTATAATAAACACTGTTGAAAGGAAATTTAAATGATAGCATAGGCAAAGGCTTAAATAGACTTAAAAGCAAGAAAAGTAAAATAAAATTTGGAGGGGTATATATGAGTAAAATTACTAAAGATATGATAATTTCAGATGTTTTAAATTTGGACAGAGGTACAGCAACTGTATTTATGAATAATGGAATGTTTTGCATAGGTTGTCCGTCTGCATCAGGGGAGAGCATTGCACAGGCATGTGGAGTTCATGGAATAGATGCCGACAAGCTTGTTAAAGAGTTAAATGAGTATTTTGCTCAGAAAGAACAATAATATAATAAAAACACTGGTTTTAAAATAAGACATCTGGCTATTGACAACAATAAGAAATATTGATGTCTTATTTTGTTGTTTACAATTTATGCTTTTTGCTGTGTTTTTAGAGAATAGGGGGATTGATTAAATGGCTACCAGAGTGGTAATAGGTACCCAGTGGGGAGATGAAGGAAAAGGTAAGTATATTGATATGCTGGCTAAAAGTTCAGATATAGTAGTACGGTTTTCTGGAGGAAATAATGCAGGACACACAATAGTAGCAAATGGCGTAAAGTATTCATTACATCTTATACCGTCAGGAATATTACACGAAGATAAAACTTGTATTATTGGCAATGGGGTTGTAGTTGACCCAAAAGTACTGCTAAGTGAGATGAAAGATTTAAAGGACAAAGGGGTAAGTACTGATAAACTTTTAATAAGTGACAGAGCCCATGTTATAATGCCGTACCACAAGCTATTGGATGAATTACAGGAAAAGTTCAGAGGAGCTAATTCTATAGGAACAACTAAACGAGGTATTGGACCATGTTACTCTGATAAAACTGACAGGTCAGGAATTAGAATGTGTGACCTTATTGATGAGGATGAATTTGTTAAAAAGGTAAAGGAAAATTTAGAGATTAAAAATTTAATCATTGAAAAAGTTTACCAAGGTGAAAAACTAAACGAAGATGAAGTAATATCAGAGTATTTAGAGTATGGAAGAAGGCTTAAAAAACATGTATGTGATGTAAATAGTCTGCTTTTTGATGCTATTAGTGAGAAAAAGAACATATTGTTTGAGGGAGCTCAAGCAACATTTCTTGACCTTGACTTTGGAACTTATCCTTATGTTACATCTTCAAATCCAATCGCTGGTGGAGTTTGTACAGGAGCAGGAATTGGACCTATTTATATCGATGAAATATATGGAGTGCTAAAAGCTTATACATCAAGGGTAGGAGCTGGACCATTTCCTACCGAACAGGATAATGAAATTGGTGATACAATACGAGAACTTGGATTTGAGTATGGTACCACAACAAAAAGGCCTAGACGTTGTGGATGGCTAGATGCTGTTATGATAAGGTATGCTGCCAGGGTAAATGGACTTACAGGGCTTGCAATTAACCATGTAGATACAATTGGTAAATTGAAAAATATAAAGCTTTGTGTAGCATACAAAAAAGATGGCAATATAATAAAGAATTTTCCAGCCAGCTTAAAGGAGCTTGAAAGATGTACTCCTGTATATGAAGAGTTTGAAGGATGGCCGGATGCGGATATTTCAAATGCAAAAACTTTTGAAGAACTTCCTGCAAACGCAAAAAGGTACCTTAAAAGAATAGAAGAGATTGTAGGAGTAGAAATTAAGCTTATTGGTGTAGGAAAGGAAAGAGAGCAAACTATAGCCTTATAAGGCCAGTTTATTAAAAAAATCAAAGGGGCACTGTTTTTATTTAAAGCAGTGTTTTTTTTTTGTATAAATGTAAACAGAGAATTTAAGTATTCAATTATCAGTAGTAATCTTACAAGAATTAGGGTAAAACCTTGGAAATATAATCCCTATATCCTACTTGAGTTTTTACAAAGTGATATTGGCAAAGGAATGTTGAAGAGCTTACAAACTGGAACTACTATAACACTTGTGAATAACAAGCAGTTGAGCCGTTTGGAGGTGCCTATGTACTCACAACATATAATGGATGAAATAGGACAGCAACTAAAAACAAATCACAAAACTTATCAGAAACAGATAAAATCAGTAAAAATTCAACCCGAAGAAAACGATATTGTTACATGGGTGGATGTGGATTTTGCAGAGTACCGTAAGAAAGTAGATAACCGGGCAGTTAAAAAGAATTGCACAATTCCGTACTGGCTTAATGTTAAAGCGGAAAAAGCGGGGATAAACTTCTCTAAGGTACTGCAGGAAGCGTTGCTGGAGATTTTAGGAACTTCAGAATAATATAAGAACCATAGATTTATGTTTTCATATTAATATAATAGACTTAAAAAAGAGGACCTTCAGGCCCTCTTTTTTTGGAGCATAAAAAAATAAAAAAAAAATTTAAAAAAACAGTTGACAAAAGAATATGTTCTGTTGTACAATACGTAATTGTGTGACAGAGAAATATGTGAGCCATTAGCTCAGTCGGTAGAGCACTTGACTTTTAATCAAGGTGTCGAAGGTTCGATTCCTTCATGGCTCACCAAATTATTAAAAACTTTTAAAATTTTTTAGTTTAAAGCTTGACTTTTTTAGTGGATGCAGTTACAATATACTTTGTCGGCTAAAAAGATAATAATTATGGCCCATTGGTCAAGCGGTTAAGACACCGCCCTTTCACGGCGGTAACAGGGGTTCGAGTCCCCTATGGGTCACCAAATAACCTGTTATAAGTAGCTGATTCGTCAGAAGCTATTTATCGCTGACGAATCAGTTAGCAGGTACAAATAAGATACGGCCCGGTAGTTCAGCTGGTTAGAATGCCAGCCTGTCACGCTGGAGGTCGAGGGTTCGAGTCCCTTCCGGGTCGCCATTAAAACTTAATAAGCTGGTGTAGCTCAGTTGGTAGAGCAGCTGACTTGTAATCAGCAGGTCGGGGGTTCAAATCCGTCCACCAGCTCCATATGGAGGGGTTCCCGAGTGGCCAAAGGGGGCAGACTGTAAATCTGTTGGCAAAGCCTTCGATGGTTCGAATCCATCTCCCTCCACCAAAAAACCTTGTCAATAACAAAATTATTGACAAGGTTTTTTAGTTAAATAATTTATAACAAGGCAGCAATTTTGCTTTTCAGGCGGCAAAAGTATATCTGCCGCCTTGTTGAAAACCTTTTTAGTTTATTACCTTATTGTTATCTTATCTTTTTTATCTTCAGAGAAATTTTTAGTTTCTTTTATAATGTATAGGGGTCTTCCTTTAGCTTCATCATATATTCTTCCTATATACTCTCCGATTATGCCAAGAATCATCAATGTAATACCGTTAAAAAATAGATTTACAGCCAAAGTAGAAGACCAAACAGGTGGTACAAAGACCGTTGAAAACAGTTTGGTATAAAGAACAACAAGAAGATATATAAAACTGAAAAATGATAGGAGAAAGCCCGTGTATGATGCCAATTTTAAAGGTTTATATGAAAATGAGGTTATGGCATCAAAAGCAAATTTAAGCATCTTTTTTAAAGGATACTTAGTTTCGCCAGCAAACCGTTTATCTCTGTTAAATTCAACTCCTATTTGTTTAAATCCAAGCCAGCTTATTATTCCTCTTATATATCTATTATGTTCATTAACCAGTTTAAGTGCATCTGCAACTTTTCTGTCAATTAATCTAAAGTCACCAGTGTCTACAGGGATTTCTATATCCGTCATTTTTCTTAAAAAGCGGTAGAAGACTTTAGCTGTAAACTTTTTAAAAAAGGTTTCTCCTTCTCTTGCAAGCCTTTTTCCATAAACAACATCATAACCCTCTTTCCACTTTTCCAGCATTTTTGGAATTAATTCAGGAGGGTCTTGTAAATCTGCATCTATAACAACGATAGCCTGTCCCTCTGAAAAATCCATACCTGCAGTAATGGCAATTTGATGTCCAAAATTTCTTGCAAAGTTAATTAATTTAATTTTAGGGTCATTGTTACATATCTCGTGAGCCATTTCTTCGGTTTTATCTCTACTTCCATCATTAACAAATATAATTTCATAAGATTCATTGGTAGAGTCCAAAACCTTTTTAAGCCTTTTATATGTTTCCAGAATAACCTCTTCCTCATTATATAGAGGTACCACCACTGAACAAACTATTTTATCAGACATATTTTTTTCCCTCCAGAGTAATTATTTTAAAACCTCCAAAACCAAGTTATTAACTTTAAATAAGAATTATTTACATGCATACCTGAAACAATTGGATAGAAGAGTATAAAAACTGCTAAAACCAATGTCAGGTAAATATAAGCAAAGTATTTGAAATCTTTCCACTTATCAATGATCTTTTTAATTACATATAAAATACATAATATTAAAAATGGTATGATGGTAAAATAGTGATATATAAATGTACATCTTGGAACGCCTACCCAAGGAACGTATTGAAAAATCATAGCCAATACTATAGGAAAGAATTTCCGATCAAATCTAAATAATCCTACCAGTAAAATTATTATAGTTGTTAGTAGAAATATCCACATTAAAGATTGTACGCTTGAATTTTTATAGTAGCTGTTATCAAAATCTATATAGTATCTGTTAGTTTTTATAATATCATAAAAACTATATACAATTACAGAAAATATAGCGGTAGAACCTATAGAAACAGCAATGAGTTTTTTATCAAAGTTAGAGATTATCAGTACTGCCACTGTTAACAATATAAACAACATTATCCAAATTTCAGAAGGTATATATTCTTTAGGTATAGAAATATAGGCAAAGGAAGATACTGCAAGAATAAATACTAGAGAGGTATATTTTTTTACCTTTGTAAGTGCCATAGTGGTAATTGCTAAAAATGCAGCTATTCCAGTCCACCATACAGCAGGATTTCCTAATGTGTAGATTTTAGATACAACTCCTGCAGGAAGGTCTTTTCCAAAGTAGAAGGCCATAGGCTTAGACATAAAAGGCCATTCCCACCAAGCTGATTGATAAGAGTGTGTGGCAGTAAGTTTAGAGTGGTAGTTTAACATATATTTAAAGTTATCTATAACGGTTTTAAAAATACTTGCGTTAGGATTTTTAGGCCAGGATAAATATGAAAGTGTATATATTATTCCAGGTATTATAACAAAGAATATTACACATAGTCCCATGGTGCCATATAAGTATAAACTTTTATAATCATGAAACCAGGCAGGTTTCTTTCTGTTTCCTATAGCAAGTTTTCTGTAGTCAGTATACTCTAAGTATTTATTAAGGAAAAACAACAAGGCAAGTCCTGCGGCACCGTAAAAGGCAATCCACTTACTTGCAGCCCCAAACCCAAAGAACAGACCACTTAAAAACAGTGGTTTTAAAGATTGTTTAAACCCTAATACATAGGACTTATTTACAAAGTAGTCATACATATAATAATACATAAGTATAACAAAAAATGTAACATAGCTGTCTATGGTTGCTATTCTTGTTTGGGCAAAGTGCATTGAATCAAACATCATAAGAAAAGCAGCTGAAAATGCAAAGAATCTGTCATGAAAAACTTTTTTACCAAAAGCATACATAGCAGGAACCATAGCCACTCCAAAAAGTGTTCCTACTATTCTCCAGCCAAAAGGCACCATTCCAAATATAAGCACACCTAATGCCATAAATACTTTGCCTAAAGGCGGGTGGGTTGTTTCATAAGGTTTTATTCTTTCTACATGTTCAAAAGCAGTTCTTCCATGATATATTTCATCTAAATACATGCTGTTCATAAATGAAGGTCTATAGTGGAATTGATCATGTTCATCAAAAAGGTTGTACAAATTTCCTTCATTATGGGAACGGATTTCTTTATCCACTATTTTAATATCTGTCAAAGGTTTAGTACTTCCTTTTTCAACTATTGCTATTTCATTTATAGTTATGTTGGAACTTTCAAAAGTAAACTTGAGCCTGTTAGTGGTAACAGGTGATACAGATTCATATCTCCATTTAAAAACATCAAGAACATTATCCTTTGAATAGGTTACAAGCTCAGAAAATGATTGGTTATCATCAAGGTATTCTACACTTATATTGCCTCCTCCTAAGCCTGTAAAGAAGTATATTCTTGATAAAGTTGCATCTTTTCCAAGGTCTACTGTAAAACTTTCTCCTGGAGAAACAGACTTCCAAGAAGTGGTAGGTGCTTTAAGGCTTCCAAGATTGTATAAAGCAATTGCCAAATAGACAACTGTCATGGCAATCATTATTATAAAGTCTTTTTTATCAAAGCTTACCTTGAAAATTTTGTATTCCTCTGAGGGAGTGTCCTTTTTAGATTTTTTAGCATTTTTAGCGTTTTTAGCATTTTTAACATTATTAGAAGAGGTGTTTTTAGCCTCATTATTTTCAGAAGACTTTTTTGATTTGTAAAAAATAAAAGCTACATATGATAGTATTACAATAGGTATAAGAATTAAGAGAATTTTAAACAAAGGGTTATTACCACTTTCATTTGTATCATTAGAACGGGATAAATTATTTGGATCCAAATTTAAAGCAATTTCGCCAGCAGGAACTTCATCTATTTCTACAGCTTCCACAGTGTCAAACCAGGCTTTTCCTGAACTTAAACTTCCATGTCCACCTAAGGCCAGGGAAAGAGAAACTATATTCTGGTCTGGGCTGGTTTTTCCATAGAGCTCAACATATTCCCAATTTTTAGATGTACCTGTAACGCTACGGGAAGTAGTTAGAGTGTTTAATACGGAAAGATTTGCGCCCTTTGAATCCTCTAGAACATCTTCTGTTTTTATCCAGCATGAAAATTTATAAAAGGTATCTCCTTTTACTGGAATATCCTGAACATATCTTGCATCGTTTGGAGAGTTATTTGAAATATAAGCACTTATTGAACCAGTATGACTTATGGTTTCATCAAGACCAAATTCAGTTATTTCAGAATCCTTCTTCCACTGATAGGTTTCCCAAAACCTAACATATTCACTGGATAACTCAAAGTCTGGATTTAGCACAAGACTCTCATTTTGTGCAAGCCCATATATACTACATAAAGAAAACACTAAAACTATAAAAAAAACCCATAAGTTTTTTTTTGACATTTTTTAACACCCCCGCTATAGTTGTTAATAAATTTTCACTGGTATATATAATTTAACATTAAATTTATTTTGCAATAAATTTAATGTTTTTTATTTTTTTTCCGTCTCTTTGATGGTTTATCTTGTTTTATATTAAATTTAGAGTCTATAAGAATTAATTTATTTCTAAATATAATATCTATAGATGTCCAGAGTAAAAATGCAAAGAGCAATACATTTAAAAGGGATATTATAATAAGTATCGGGTTATTAGCTGGAACATGAGGGTACTCAGTTGCCATCATTCTTTCCAACACTACTTGCGAATTAACAAATACAGTAAAAGAGGACAGGGCAAAAATAACCATTAACCTTATGTCTTTGATATAAATAAAAGCAAGTAGTGCCAGGGCAACAGCAGGAAACATGTACCTTTCGTGCATTCTTGTCCAAAAAACAAAAAGGCCGGTTGCCTGTATAAGGGAAGCTAAGTACACAATACTTGAATTTTTAGATTTAAAATAAAGAAGAGGGGTTATACCGAAACATATCAATACTAAAAATATGTAACCCCAGGTATTATAGCTAAATATAAAGAAAATTTCCGAATCGCTCACAAGATTTTTGCCTATTAATGAAAAGAAGTTAAAAGCATTTAATGATGCATATTTATAGCCTTCACTGGTATTAAAGAAAAGCTCAAATATCCATAAAGGCTTTTGGTTGAAGGAAAAAGGAAGAATAATAACTATACATGTTACCAAACCGTATAACACAGACATTAAAACGGTTTTTATATTTTTTCGTTTAAATAATTCAATACACAGCTCGTATAAGAGAACCGGAATGAAAAAAACTCCATGAGGCTTCATGAGAGTTGCAGCTGCTAAAACGGCAGTAGCTTCGGGTTTTCTTTCTGATTTCATAAACATTAAAAATGTCACAATAAATAACATAAAAAATGAATCAATTTGTCCCCACAATGTAGAGTTAATAAGAATTGCAGGATTAAAGAGATAAAATGCTGATAAAAGCAAACTAAATTCAGGTTTGAATTTTTTCGATGCTAATTTAAATATTATATAAGAAGTTATAACATCTGCAATAACAGAAGGAAGTTTTATTAAGAACAAATGCCCTGTGGAACCATAGGGTATGTTAAAAACTTCAATAAATTTGCCGATCATTGCAAGAACATATATGTAAAACGGCGGGTAATCCACAAAAATTTTAGAACCGCCTACTTCAGTAAGATAAAAATTTGGCAAATCCTTTGCTGCATAATAGGACCAGGTTTGAAAACAAGATATATCCACAGAAAAACCTTTAATAATAGGTGCTAATATTAAACGCATAACAAGTCCAGCCCCTAAAAGAGTATAGAGATAAAATTTAGTCATGTTAGAATCTATTTTTAATATATCCTTTTTGACTGCAATGAATAAAAAGAATCCAATGAGAAAAAATGCTAATGCATAAAAATACATAAAACCTATTCCACTGGACTTAATAAATTCCATATGAAGTGCATCAAACATTAGAAAAATTCACATTCCTTTCAAGTTTACTATTTATTGCAAAGTGTGGATTTTATAACTAGTATTTAAATAAAAAATCAACTTAATTTATAGAATTATTATAGCAGTTATAGAGTAGAAATGCAATTTATTATATATAAAAACAATGATTTTTCAAAGGTTTTGAAGGGTTTTTAACTTATACGTTTATTTTGTATTAAAAAAACATATACTAAGTAAAGTTTAGACCATTTAGCTAAAGTTCACTTTTATTACAAAGGATAAAGTTTAGTCTAGATAAAAGTAGGTGAAAATATGAATTTAAGAAAGAGCATTTTTTATATTTGTATGGTATTTTCTCTTGTTTTATTTGTAGAAGGCTTATTTACAATTTTAAATTTTACAAAAGAGGACAATAAAGATTTTGCAAGGCCAAAGGAGGCGAATTATGAAAATAGAGAAATTAATAGAGAAATTGTGAGAAATATTTATGAAGACAAAAATTATCCAGAGTACATAAATTTACTTGCTATGGGTTTGGATGAATCGGAAAATAGGTCAGATGGAATTATGTTGATAAATTTTCATCCTGAAAGGGGAAAGGTAAATGTACTTTCAATAGCAAGAGACACCATGGTTAAATTTAATAATGGCAAAAGATCAAAGATAAATGCCCTCATAGGAATAGGTGGGGAAAGGAAAATCATAGAAAAAGTAGAAGAGTTAACAGATATGCCTGTTCACTACTATTTAACAATAAATTTTGAAGGGTTTAGAAAAATAATTGATTTGTTAGACGGAATAGAAATAGACGTCCCCTTTGATATGAGATATGACGATCCATACCAAAATCTCCATATAGGGCTTAACAAAGGAAAACAAATTTTAGATGGGAAAAAAGCAGAACAATATTTAAGATATAGAAAAGGAAACAGGGCAGGTGAAGGATATAAAGATGGCGATATAGGGAGAATAAGGGCTCAGCAGCAGTTTATAAATGAATTTATAAATCAAAAATTAAAACTTAAATATTTACTTAAAATAGGTGATATTTTTTTTATTATCAAAAATAACGTAACTACAAATATAGAAATAGGTGACTTTAATTATTATCTAAACAGTATAAAAAACATTGATACAGATAAAGTGAATTTTTTTACATTGCCTGGACATGATGAATATATTGATGGTCAATATTACTATATATATGACCAGGAGAAAACAAAAGAGATAATAAATAATAATTTTAATTAAATTATTTATTAAAAAGTCTTGTTTATTTAAAATGGGAATATATTTCTCATGACTTTTAAAAAGGATAATGCTATAATTTCTATATACAAATTGCACAAGCATTCTTTACTGGGTTTTATGCAGTCTGTAAATTTAAGTAGCATGATTTTACAATACTCAAATTACAATTACTCAAAAATAGCACCATGCCGAAAAAGAAATATTGTAAAACATGTAAAATGGTAAACGGGAGGGTGATTGATGGATCCGCTTACCCATGGGGTTATTGGTGTTGCCTTAGCAAAAGCAACGGGCAATGAGATATCTTTGGCTGACGCGGCTACAGCAGCAGTAGTTGTTGGTGCGGTTTTTCCTGACATTGATATAATATTTCAAAAATGGGGAGATTGTGTCTATTTAAAAAACCACAGGAGTATTACTCATTCTATATTAGGATTAATGACTTCTTCAGTATTTATAGCTTTTTTGCTAAACTTTTTTTATTCGGATTTTGGTTTTTTTAACCTTGCCTTTTGGGCTTTATTAGGGGGAATTTCTCATACTTTTTTTGATATATTTAATTCTTACGGTGCAAAATTATTGTGGCCGTTTATTAACAAAAAATATTCTTTAAGCCTTTTAACTATATTTGATCCCATATTTTTAATTTCTATATTAGGTTATATATTTACCACGGGAAATGTTCAAAATATATTCATTGCTGGTTTTGTGGCTTATATTTTGTTTAGACTTGCTATGAGGATGTGTGTGTTTAAATATTTAAAGAAGAATTTAGGGAAAACCTCTAAAAAAATCTCTTTATTACCTTCAATGACGGGATTATTCAGGTGGCATTTTATACTTGAAGAAAATTCATCTAGTATAGTAGGTGAAAAAAATATTTTTAAAAAGAATGTAAAAATTATAAAAAAACTAGACAAAATTCAAGATGAAGTATTAAAAAAAGTTTCAGATTCTAATGTAGGAAAGTTTTTTGCCGACTTTACGCCTATATATCATGTTGATGAGGAACTGGCAGATGGAATAATTCGATATGTATTTATTGATATGAGGTATTATATGCGTGATAAATTTCTTCACCATGCCATATTAGAAATAGACGAAAGTGGTCAAATAATAACCTCAAGCTTTAATCCTTATTCTATAAAAAGAGCCAGTATTATTCCTGAGGGTCTTGAAAATAACAGAAACATATTTTCAAGAATTATAGGTGTTTAGGAAAAACAAATAATAATTTATTTAAGGGCTGCTGCATACTAAGACGAATTAGTTTGCAGCAGTTTATTTTTTAAAAAAGCTTTAAAGCTTTTTATTTGTGTATTATAATTAAAAAAGATAAAAATTTGGGATACTAGAATTTACAATGTTAGAATATTAAAATAATTGATATATAGAATGGAGTGTTTTTTTGAAAAAAGTAGGTTTTACAACAAGTATACCTGTAGAGTTGGTGTTTGCTGCAGGATATCAGCCAGTGGATATAAATAATATTTTTGTAAATGATAATAATCCTGAAAAACTTGTTGAATGTTCAGAAAGAGTTGGTTTTCCAAGAAACTCATGTGCCTGGATAAAAGGAATGTACTCATGTATAATGGAAAAGATTGACCTGGATATAATAATAGGCGTTGTTGAGGGGGATTGTTCTAATACCAGGGCATTTAGAGAAGTACTCCAGTTAAATGGAGTGGAGAGTATTCCTTTTTCTTATCCTACCTCCAGGGATTATAATTTACTAAAATCTGAAATATTGAATTTGTGCAAATTTTTTAATATAAATTTAGAAAATTGTATACAAGTAAAAAGAAAGTTAGATAATATAAGAAAAAAGCTTGTTTATTTAGATGAGTTGACATGGAAACATAATAAGGCAAGAGGTGTAGAAAACCATATATGGCAGGTTTCAAGCAGTGATTTTAATGGTGATTACAAAGTATTTGAATCCCAGCTTAATGAAAAGATACAGGAAATTGAAAAAAGAAATGAATTTAATGAAAAGGTGAGACTAGCTTATATTGGAGTGCCTCCAATAATTTTTGATTTATATGATTTTGTGGAAACATTAAATGCAAGAGCAGTATATAATGAAGTACAAAGGCAGTTTACAATGGCAGATTCCATAGGGTTAGATGATATTGTTGAAACTTATAGGAATTTCACTTATCCTTATGACATTTATGCAAGGCTTGAAGATATAAAAAAGCAGGTTAAAAAAAGAAAGGTAGATGGAGTTATACATTACACACAGGCGTTTTGTTTTAGAGGAATAGAGGATATTGTTATAAGGAAACATTTAGATGTACCAGTGTTGACACTAGAAGGTGACAGACCTGGGAATTTAGATTCCAGGACAAAGCTTAGACTAGAGTCATTTATAGACATGATTAGTTAATAAAAATGAGAATATAAAAAATATACCTAAAGCCAGCTGATAACCCTTTACGATGAAATTGTTAAAAAAGGTGAGGATATGAGAATTATAGGAATAGATTTAGGAAGTAGATCTGTTAAAATTGTAGTTTTTGAAAAAGATAACCTTATTGAAAAGAGAGTGTTTAATACATCTTTTTTTTATCGGAACTATTGCTCCATTATAGAGGGTAAAATTTCCATAGATTTTAATAAGCTTAAATTAGGTGAATTTGAAAAAATCATTAGTACTGGATACGGAAGAAACAATGTTAATGTAGAAAATGCTGAAATTATTTTAGAGTTAAAAGCTCATGCCTATGGTGCTATGTGGCAGACTAAACTTGAAAATTTTACATTGCTGGATATAGGCGGTCAGGATAGTAAAGTTATATCTGTAAAAGGTGGCAGGATGGTTGACATGATGTTAAATGACAAGTGTGCCGCTTCTTGTGGAAGGTATCTTGAAAACATGGCTGCTGTTATGGAAATAAGCATAGAAGAACTGGTTAAACATTATAAAAATCCTGTTCAATTAAACTCAACATGTGCTGTTTTTGGAGAATCAGAACTAATAGGCAAAATTTCAGAAGGTTGCTCTATAGAAGAATTGGCAGCAGGTGTCAATTATTCTCTTTTTAAAAGAATAAGCCCTTTAATAGAAAGATTTCCTGAAGATTGCCTTGTTTTAACAGGAGGTGTTGCAAAAAACCAGGCTTTTGTTGAGTATATAAAATTAGAGCTTGACTTTAAAAAGGTGATTGTTCCTTTGCACCCTCAATTAAACGGAGCTATAGGATGCTGCTACCACTACTTTAAAGATAAAATTTAGGAATATTCCTTTAATTGCAGCTATTGTTTTGATATGATATACTTAAAACGAAATTTTGCAAAAAGTTATATGAATAGCTTTAAAATAGTTGATATAGTTTAAATGAAAAACAAGTTTCTTGCTATTTTACATAAAAAATAAATATAGGTGGGAGAAATTATATGAGTAGAGCTGTAGTTTTGCTTTCAGGCGGATTAGATAGTACAACATGTTTATCCATAGCAATAAAAGAAGGTTATGATGTATATACTTTATCTTTTGATTATGGGCAAAAACATAGTAAGGAAATTTCATGCACTAAAGATATAATTAAATATTACTCCATAAAAGAACACAAAATTATAAAGACTGGAAATGTGGGAGGAAGTGCATTGACAAATGAGGATATAGAGGTGCCTGATTATCAGGGGTTGCCTAATATTCCTGTAACTTATGTTCCAGCTAGAAATATTATCTTTTTAAGTTATGCAGTGGGCTATGCTGAAGTTATAGGAGCAGAAGCCATTTATATAGGTGTTAATGCTGTGGATTACAGTGGATATCCTGATTGCAGGCCAGAATTCATCGAAGCTTTTCAAAAGGTGGTAAAGGTTGGAACAAAAGGTGGAATAAATGGAAGACCTATAAAAATTCTTGCTCCGTTAATGAATCTTTCAAAGGCGGAAATAATAAAACTAGCTTGTGAAAATAATGCACCACTCCATTTGACAACCAGTTGTTATAAGGGCGGAGATAAAGCCTGTGGAGTTTGTGACAGTTGTACTTTGAGATTAAAAGGATTTAAGGAAGCAGGAATTGTAGATCCTGTGGAATATGTTTAAAAATTATTTAAGAATAGATTAACAGGTTTGAAAGGAATATGTTTATGAAAATTGGTAAGGTTGGCATTAGCAAGGTATTTACATTTGACAGTGCCCATCATTTATATGACTATCAAGGAAAGTGCAGAAATATTCATGGTCATACTTATAAACTGGAAGTTACATTAAAAGGAATACCTGATGAGAAGGGATTTGTAATTGATTTTCACGATTTAGATGACATTATAGAAAACCAGGTTCTTTCAAAAATAGACCATAAATATCTAAACGAGCTGTTTGATTTTAATCCAACTTGTGAAATGCTTGGACTTTGGTTGTGGGATGAAATTTTAAAAAAAATATCAAATTTAGGACTTAGCCTTGAAAAACTTGTTTTATGGGAGACACCCACATCCTTTATAACCATCGACAAAGAAGATATGGAGGATAAATAAGATACAGTATAGCGGGAGTGGGGAATTTGAAAGTAAATGAAATTTTTTTGAGTGTTCAAGGGGAGGGTTTATCCTCTGGATTTCCAACAATTTTTGTTAGATTTACAGGATGTAATTTAAGATGCAGTTACTGTGATACGGTATATTCCTATAATGATGGAGTAGATATGTCGCCAGAGGAGATATTAGAAGAAATAAAAAAACTTCATTATAATAGGGTTTGTTTGACGGGGGGAGAACCCCTTTTACAAAAAGATATTAAAAAGCTTTTAAAAATATTAGATGGTTATACCGTTACCATTGAAACAAATGGCTCTATTAAACTTAACTGTTTAGACCTTTCAAATAGAAAATATACATTTGTGATGGATATTAAAACTCCTTCTTCAGGTTGCAGTAGAGAAATGATGCTGGATAATTTCAAACTTTTAGAAGACAGGGATGAAATAAAATTTGTAATTGGAGATAGAGAGGATTATGAATGGTCTAAAAATATTATTTTTAAATTTTATAAAAAAGGAACAATAACCTTTTCACCCGTTTATAATAAAATTGATTGCGCCCAAATGGTTAAATGGCTGCTTGATGACAGATTAGATGTGAGATTTCAATTGCAGCTTCACAAATTTATTTGGGGACCAGATGTGACAGGGGTTTAATGATTATGCGAGATTGGGAAGAACTAACAGACATGTGCGAAAATTGCAAAATGTGCCGTCTAAGTGATACAAGAAAAAATGTAGTAATAGAAAGAGGAAACAGAAATGCACCTCTAATGTTTATTGGGGAAGGCCCAGGGGAACAGGAGGATATTCAGGGACGGCCATTTGTGGGGCGTGCAGGGAAACTTTTGGATTTGCTGCTGGAGGCGTTGGGAATTAAAGAGCATCAATACTATATTACAAATATAGTAAAATGCAGACCTCCTGGAAATAGAGTTCCTAGTGAAGAAGAAGCACAGACCTGTTTACCCTATTTGAGAAATCAGGTTTTTTTGGTAAGACCCCAAATAATAGTCTGCTTAGGTGCTACTGCTATGAAATATATAATAGATAGAAATGCCCAAATATCAAAAATCAGGGGTTGTTGGATTGAAAGAAAAGGGTATTGGTTAATGCCTGTTTTTCATCCGGCAGCACTTTTGAGGGATGAGTCTAAGAAAATTTTAATGTGGGAAGATTTTAAAAAAGTAAAACAAAGGTTGGATACCATATGTCAAAGCTAGAGAAATTAAATAATTTGTATAGTGAATATAGTAAAGTATTTAGTGACAGAGAAATTGTATTAGGAGATGGAGATGTTAATTCTGACATTTTATTAGTGGGTGAAGCACCGGGAAAAGACGAGGTGCTTAAAAAAAAGCCATTTGTAGGTGCAGCGGGAAAGAACTTAAGTGAATTTTTAAACATATTAAATATTGATAGAAGGAATATATACATAACAAATGTAATAAAATATAGATTGTCGAGGATAAACCCACAGACAGGCAGGGTGTCTAACAGACCACCTACTAATAAGGATATTGAACAGAACAGAGAATACTTATTAAAGGAAATAAGTATTGTTAACCCTAAAATTATAGTTTCATTGGGGAATGTCCCGTTAAGGGCAGTTTTAAGTAATATGCAAGTTAGGATTGGGGAAGTTCATGGCAATATTAAAGAGGCTCTGATTAGGGGATTAAAATATAATTTGTTTCCCCTTTATCATCCGGCAAGTATTATTTACAATAGAAAACTTAAAGATATTTATTATGAAGATTTGGAGAAACTAAAAAATATATTGCAGTGAAAAATACAATTAAAATAGAAACCTTAATTAATATAGGCGAAAATCCAACAAAAACCACTAAAAAGTTTTAAAAAAACTATTGACTTTTATTTATTTGTGATGTTATAATCAAATAGCTGTGTCAACACGGGACATCCTAGTAAATGCAGAACAAATAAAAAAATAAAAAAAGTGTTGACAAAGAAAAAAACATGTGGTAACATATAAAAGTCGCTTTTTTGAGAAGCGCCTCACAACAAGTGGGTTGGACTTTGAAAAGTAAACAGTGTAAATTACAAGAATGGAACTCGTTAATTTATTTGAGTATTCTTGCCAATAAC
>FZPS01000185.1_pt80 | contig 17979 bp, 15 predicted proteins | sample 1817821 | NCBI WGS metagenome assembly FZPS01 (sample SAMEA104158645, study PRJEB21678) | metagenome | place: Germany | collected 2015-04-21
AATAATAGTTGTGTAATATTAAAATGTAGGTTGTGTATATTTAAAATAGTCTTTGTGTAATATTAAGAAAAATATTGTGAAAATTTAAAATAATTATTTATATTTGCATTATAAATACATTAAAAAATAATTATGCTAGTTCATCGAGAAATAGTTACTGCAATGCGACAGTTAGGAGATAAGTTTCCAGTTGTTGTTCTTACAGGACCAAGGCAATCGGGAAAAACGACTTTGTTGAAAGCAATGTTTTATGACTATAGATATGTTAGTCTTGAAGACCCAGATATGAGGATTTTTGCAGAAAGTGATCCACGTGGTTTTTTGAAACAATATGATAAATATATTATTTTCGACGAAATACAACGAGTACCGCATCTGTTTTCATATATACAATCTATTGTTGATGACAGCGGAATAATGGGGCAATTTATTTTTTCTGGCTCGCAAAATTTTCATTTGATGCAAAACATTACACAAAGTTTGGCAGGTAGAGTTGCTATTTTTAGATTATTTCCTTTTGATTTTAAAGAATTAAAAAGAGCAGGATTGCTACAAAATGACTATACAACACATTTACTAAAGGGATTTTATCCTGCGATTTATAATCGAAAAATTAAACCAGCAGATTTTTATTCTAATTATATTGAAACTTATGTTCAGCGAGATGTAAGTGAGTTGCTCGCTATTCAAGATATGAGTTTGTTTAAAAAGTTTTTATCTTTATGCGCTACAAGAGCAGGACAAATTTTAAATATGAGTAGTTTGGCAAAGGAAAGTGGAATTTCGGTTCCAACTGTAAAAGCATGGTTGTCTGCTTTGGAAAATAGCTATGTTGTTTTTCTGTTGCAACCTTATTATAAAAACTTTAGCAAACGTATTACAAAATCGCCTAAACTTTATTTTTATGATACTGGGTTGCTCTGTAATTTGCTCAGAATAAATAATGTGTCTAAAATAAAAAATCAAGCTGTAAAAGGTGCTTTATTTGAAAATATGATAGTTTCGGAGTATGTGAAAAAGAAATATCATCAAAATGCGAGACAAACAGATTTGTGGTTTTGGCGTGATTCTCATGGTAATGAGGTGGATTTACTTTTAGAAAAACCACAAGAAACAGAAATTGTAGAAATAAAAGCTACACAAACTGTTATGCCTGATTTATTTAAGGGATTAAATTATTATGCAGCACTTGAAACAGAAATAAAACTGACAAAAACACTAATTTATGGAGGCAGCGAACGTCAGGAAAGAAGTGTGGCTCAGGTGGTGCCTTGGAATGAGGTGAGTGTTTGATGAAAAGGATTTGGTAATTGGTTATGTATTAACAGTTTTAGTAAAGTATAACATTCTTATCCTAAAAAAGTTAACACATTTGTTATATAATATTTTATGTTTAAAATCTATGCAAATCCAAAGCTATACTTTAAAAATATATGTAAAAATAAAGTTTTATTTGTTGTGAAAATTTAAAATATTCGTTATGTAATATTAAAATATTATTCGTGTAAAATTAAGATATTCATTGTGTAAATTTAAAATACCACTTGTGTAAATTTAAAATATTTATTATGTGTTAATCACAGATGAAAAAATAAACTTATATTTGCACATATTATCTCTTTAAGATGAAACATTTACCATTGATATTGGCTACTCATTTTTTTCTTTTCATCTTTTCTGGAAAGGCGATAAGTAAAGAATCCAAGCAGGTTTTGCACTTGTACTTTGATAAGCCAGCCACTTGTTGGGAGGAAACGCTTCCTCTAGGGAATGGAAGAATAGGCATGATGATAGATGGAGCTATTGATATGGAGGAGGTGATTTTAAACGACATTACAATGTGGTCGGGAAGTGTAGATTTGGAAACTATAAACCCCAATGCAAAAGAACAGCTTCCTTTAATTCGTCAGCTTTTGCTTGAAGGAAAAAATGAGCAGGCTCAAGAATTGGTGTATCACTATTTTAAATGTGGTGGAAAAGGTTCTAATTTTGGAAATGGTAAAGATGCTCCTTACGGTTCTTTTCAACTGCTTGGTAAACTGAAAGTTAAACATTTTTATCCCAATAAATCTGAAGTTACAGAGTATAGTCGTAAGCTCTCTTTAAATGATGCCGTTGCCACTACGCAATTTAAAAAAGGAAAATTTACATACAAAAGACAATATTTCGCTTCTCACGCAGATGATTTGTTGGTCGCTCATTACACCACTGATAATAAAGGTGAATTGTCGATGGAGATAATGTTAGAGCGTCCCGAAAGAGTGAAAATTGATGTCTATGCTGATGAAATTGTAATGCAGGGACAATTAAATGACGGTTATGATGGCGATAAAGGAGTTCGTTATTTTTTTACTTTAAAAATTCAAAAAAATGGAGGAATGCATAGCACTACAGATACTTCTTTGATTATTAGCAATGCTTCTGAGGTAACGCTATTGATGAGTACTTCAACCAATATGTTGGATAAGAATTATATTCAAACGGTTCAAGACAACTTGAGCAATGCTGAAAAATATAGCTTTGAGCAGTTGAAAAAGCGTCATATTGAAGTTTATCGTGAAAAATTTGATAGAGTTAAGCTGGATTTAGGAGTTCAAAAACTTGATGTCTCAACAGATCAACGCTTACTTCAATTTCAATTAGATGATGATCCATCTTTGGTTGCACTTTATTTTCAGTATGGTCGCTACTTGATGATTAGTGGTACTAGAGAAAATAGTTTGCCACTTAATTTACAAGGACTTTGGACTAATCAAGTGCAAACACCATGGAATGGAGATTACCATTTGAATATCAATCTACAGATGAATTATTGGTTGGCTGAAGTAGGAAATTTGGCTGAACTTCACCTGCCTTTGGTTAGATTGACTGAGTCGATGCAAGCTTCAGGAGAGAAAACAGCACAAGGATTTTATAATGCAGATGGTTGGGTGGCTCACATGATGACAAATCCATGGTATTTTACAGCTCCGGGTGAGCATGCTTCTTGGGGAGCAACTAATACTGGTGGAGCTTGGCTTTGTTCGCATCTTTGGGAGCATTATCAATATGGATTGGACACAAACTTTTGGGCTAGATTGAAAGATGGAAACCGAGCTTATAGTTTGTTGAAAAAACTGCTCGAACCAGCTTGGAATCCTGAAAATAGTGAAGAGCAAAGAGCAGGAACTTATCCTAACCTTTTTTGCGCTCATCCACCTTTCCAGATCGATGGTAATTTGGGCGGAAGTGCTGGAATTGCTGAAATGTTAATTCAGAGTCAGCATGGTTTTATTGAGCTACTTCCTGCATTGCCCGATAAATGGAAGAACGGTAGTATCAAAGGAGTTTGTGTTCGTGGAGCAGGAGAAATCGATTTTGTTTGGGAAAATCATCAGGTAAAAGAGTTTACGCTCAGAGCAAAAGCAGATCATCAATATAAAATCAAAATCCCCGACTATGTTAAAACAGTAAAATTGAATAATAAAAAAATAGAGGGAAAAGATACTCCATTTTTAAACCTAAATTTGAAAAAAGGAGATGAAGTTAGGGTGAAGTTGATTCCTTATTAGATGGGGAATAATTGTGAGTGGCGTGGAAATGGTTTTTTAAAACAGATAGAATAAATTGTAGTTATAGGACGTTATATTATTAAAGAAACCTGAGATTATGAAAACTAAAAATTTATTTTTGTTAAGTGTTTTAATTTTTGTGAATAGTTTTACTTTTTCTCAAAATCAAAATTTATATGAAAACACCGCAGAGGAAAAAGTGCTTTATGATTTGATAATGGCTTATCGTAAGCAATTTGATTTGCCTAGAATTCCAATTTCACGTTCGTTAAACTTTGTTGCTCATACACATGCCATTGATTTAAAGAATAATTATAAACATAATGATAGGTGTAATTTGCATTCATGGTCAAATAAAGGTAATTGGACTGCTTGTTGCTATACTCCAGATCATGCAAATGCAGATTGTGTGTGGAGCAAGCCGGGAGAATTGACAAATTATAAACATTATGGTTTTGAGATAGCTCATTGGAATCCTTCTGGACCAACAGCAAGTTCTGCTTTAAATGCTTGGAAAAAAAGCCCAGCTCATAAAAATATGATTATCAATAAAGAAAACTGGTCTGATAACGAATGGAAGGCAATTGGAATTGCAATTTATGAAGAATATGCTGTTGTGTGGTTTGGTATGGAGCCAGATAGATAAAAATAATTCAACAAATGCTTTTGGAGTTTAATTTTTTTAGTAATTGTGCAGTATAAATGCAATAAGACAAATAAAAATAAACTTATAAAACTTATCTTTCTACAGTTCTCCTAAAAAAATGTTTTGGATCGCCTTTGTCGCCATAGCCCACTTTGTCGCCAGCTAAAGCAATTTGTTTTTCTAAAATTTTGATATAATTATCTGTTTCAGGTGGAATGTCAGGTTTGCCTTTATAAAGATTATAACTTTTGTGATAGCGTACAGGAGTAATATTTGGCATAATTACATTTGCACCAACTCTAATTCCTTCTTCTCTGCCGTCTGGATTTATGGCTTGAAGTGCTGTCGATGAAGCAATATTTACATCTTTCATTAAAATACGTAAAACTGCAATCATTTTTAAACTTAAAAAATATCTTTCTTCAATTGGAAGTAATAGATCACGATATTGATAAAGTGGCGTGTCTTCATGTTCGATGTAAGGTCCCATTCCAATCATATCAATGTCGAGTTTTTGCATAAATAACAAATCATTGGCTAAATCTTCAATAGTTTGGAAAGGTAAACCAATCATTACACCTGTTCCTGTGATATAACCTAGTTTTTGTAGTGTATAAAGATTTTCTATTCTTCTTTCTAAATTATGAAGTTTATCCTGTGGATGAATTTTTTTAAAAATGTCAGGATTTGAGCTTTCAATTCTTAATAAATATCGTGTGGCACCAGCATCAAACCAACGTTTAAATGTGTCAGTTTTTTGTTCACCGAGAGAAAGTGTAATCCCTGGTTTTTTCTCACACATTTGGGTAATTTGTCTTAAAATATGCTCAACTTTATCAATAAAAGCAGTATCACTTCTTTCACCTGATTGAATAACTACAGAACCCCAATGACGGTCTAAAGCATATTTTACAGAATTGAAAACTTCTTCATCACTAATCATATATCTCTCAGCATTTTTATTGCCACTTCTAATTCCGCAATACAAGCAATTTCTAGTGCAAATATTTGATAGTTCGATTAGTCCACGAAAGTAGGTGTAGTTACCAATATATTTAGTTTTAATTTCTGCAGCTTTATTAAAAATTATTTCTGCATTATCTTTATTTGCTGATAATAAAATTATTAAATCATTTTTACTTAAAACGGATTTTTGAAGAATATCTGCTATTTTGTTGTGCATGTATTTGTTAAAGTTTTATCTAAACAAAATTAACAAGTTTATTTGTATATTGTTTACGATGGTTTTGAAACTATTTTTTAATATTTTGTTCTGCAGCTTTTAAAGTGTTAAGTAATAAAGCTACTCTTGTCATTGGACCAACACCACCAGGTACTGGAGTAATATATGAACATTTTTCGGCAACATTTTCAAAATCAACATCACCAGTAAGTTTATATCCACTTTTTGTTTTATTAGATTCAATCATAGTTGTTCCAACATCAATTACGACAGCACCTTCTTTAACCATATCGGCTGTAACAAACTTTGGACTCCCCATAGCAGTCATTAAAATATCTGCATGGCGACAGATTTCTGCAATATTTTTTGTTTTACTATGCACAACAGTAACAGTGCTATTCATAGCTTTTTGCGACATTAAAATACTAAGTGGACGACCTACAATATTACTACGTCCAATAATAACACAATGCTTTCCAGAAGTTTCTATTCCATATTTATTTAGAAGAATAGTGATGCCCATTGGAGTTGCAGATTTAAAAGAATCTAAATCTATTGTCATTTTTCCAACATTGATTGGATGAAAACCGTCCACATCTTTTTGTGGATCAATTAATTCTATTACTTTTTGACTGTCAAACTGTTTGGGTAGTGGTAGTTGAACAATAAATCCATCAATTAAAGGGTCTGAATTTAATTTGTCAATAATTTTGTAAAGTTCTTCTTCAGCAGCATTTTCTTCTAATCGTATTAAACTAGACTCAAAGCCAACTTCTTCACAATCTTTCATTTTATAGTTAACATAAGATTCAGAGCCTGGATCATTACCAACTAATATAGCAGCAAGATGTGGAGCACGACCACATTTTTGTTTGATTTGCAAAGCTTTGATTTTTATTTCTTCTTTTATTTCCTTTGCAACTTTATTTCCGTCAATTAGTTCCATAGTAGTTTGATTTACACTTGTTATTTACTTATTTGTTTTTACACTATCTCATTCTTCTTGCCATTTTTTTCTTAGTTTTATTAGGTGAAAGTGCTCTCATTATTTTTTTTGTCTCATCAAATTGCTTTAATATTCTATTTACTTCAACAACAGTAGTTCCAGAGCCGTCTGCAATTCTTTTTCTTCTGCTTCCGTTTATAATATTAGGGTTTCTGCGTTCTTCTAAAGTCATGGAGTAAATTATTGCTTCAATTCCTTTAAAAGCGTCATCGTCAATGTCTAAATTTTTAATTGCTTTTCCAAGTCCAGGAATCATGCTCGCGAGGTCTTTTATGTTCCCCATTTTTTTAATTTGCTTAATTTGAGCTAAAAAGTCTTCAAAGTCAAATTGGTCTTTAGCAATTTTCTTTTGTAGTTTGCGAGATTCCTCTTCATCAAATTGTTCTTGTGCTTTTTCAACTAAAGAAACTATATCACCCATTCCCAATATGCGGTCAGCCATACGTTCGGGATGAAATACGTCAATAGCTTCCATTTTTTCGCCAGTACCAACAAATTTAATAGGTTTATTGACAACAGAGCGAATTGAAAGAGCTGCTCCACCACGTGTATCACCATCTAATTTTGTTAAAATTACACCATCAAAATCAAGTCTGTCGTTAAATTCTTTAGCTGTATTAACTGCATCTTGTCCAGTCATTGCATCAACTACAAAAAGAATTTCTTGAGGATTAACAGCTTTTTTAATATTTTCTATTTCATCCATCATTTCTTCGTCAATTGCCAAACGACCAGCCGTATCAATTATAACTAAATCATGTCCATACATTTTGGCATGTTTAATTGAATTTTGAGCGATTTTTACAGGGTTTTTATTGTCTTCTTCAGCATAAACTTTTACGTCAATTTGTTCGCCAAGTACTTTTATTTGTTCAATAGCAGCTGGACGATACACGTCACAAGCAACTAAAAGTGGATTTTTGCCTTTTTTAGTTTTTAGCATATTGGCTAATTTACCACTAAAAGTAGTTTTACCCGAACCTTGAAGCCCTGACATCAATATAACAGCCGGATTTCCTTTAATATTTATATCAACAGCTTTCCCACCCATCAACTTTGCAAGTTCATCATGAACTATTTTAATCATTAATTGATTGGGCTTCAATGATTTTATAACATTTTGACCAATTGCTTGTTCGCGAACATCATCGCAAAAAGTTTTTGCAGTTTTATAGTTTACGTCAGCATCAAGCAAAGCTCTACGAACATCTTTTAAAGTCTCAGCAATATTTATTTCGGTAATTTTACCTTCGCCTTTTAATAATTTAAAAGACCTTTCTAATCGTTCCGATAAATTTTCAAACATAATTACTCTAAAATCAATTTCTAAGTTGCAAAAATAATAAAAGTTTTATAATTTAGCTCCGTGATAAATTTGTTTTTAAGTCTCTATTTGTTAATAAATTTATGTTAAATAGCAGATTGAATAAAAAACTGAGATTTATTATTTTTATTTCGATAAAAACGTTACATTTTTGTTGTTTGAAAAAATTATTGTAAAACTTAAAATATTTATATTATGTCAAAAGATGTTAAAAGAACTTCGCAAGATTTTATTGATTTAGAAGCAAAATATGGTGCACATAATTACCAACCACTACCTGCAGTGCTTGATAGAGGTGAAGGTCCTTTTTTATGGGATGTTGAAGGGAAAAAATATTTTGATTTTCTAAGTGCATATTCGGCTGTAAATCAAGGACATTGTCATCCTAAAATTATAAATGCTTTAATAGAACAAGCAAAGAAATTAACTTTGACTTCGAGAGCTTTTTATAATTCAACTTTGGGTGATTATGAAAAATTTATTACCGAATATTTTGGTTATGACAAAGTTTTACCAATGAATACAGGTGCCGAAGCTGTTGAAACAGCTTTGAAATTAGCTCGTCGTTGGGGAGTTGTAAAAAAAGGAATTCCAAATGATGATGTGAAAATTATTTGTTGTGAAAACAATTTCCATGGTCGTACAATTACAATCGTAACTATGTCGAGTGATCCAGATTCTTATGCTAATTATGGTCCTTTGACACCTGGATTTATTCGTATTCCTTATAATGATGCAGATGCTTTAGAAAATGTTTTAAAAGAACATGGAAAAACTGTTGCAGGTTTTCTTTTAGAGCCAATTCAAGGCGAAGCAGGCGTTTTTGTTCCAGATGATGGATATTTAGCAAAAACTAAAGCAATTTGTGAAAAATATAATGTTTTATTTATTGCTGATGAAGTACAAACTGGTATTGCTCGTACAGGAAAATTATTAGCCTGCGATCATGAAAATGTTCGTCCAGATATTATTATACTTGGAAAAGCACTTTCAGGTGGAGTTATTCCTGTTTCGGCAGTTTTAGCTGATGATGATATTATGCTTACAATAAAACCCGGCGAACATGGCTCTACATTTGGCGGTTTTCCATTAGCAGGAAAAGTTGCTACTGCTGCTCTTGAAGTTGTTAGAGATGAAAAATTAGCAGAAAGAGCAGAATATCTTGGCAAAATTTTCAGAAGCGAAATGAAAAGCATAAAATCTGATATGATTCAATTGGTTAGAGGTAAAGGTATGTTAAATGCTGTTGTAATTAATAATAAACCAGGAAAAACTGCTTTAGACGTTTGTATGCAAATGAAAGAACTTGGCGTGTTAGCAAAACCTACTCACGGAAATATTATTCGCTTTGCACCACCTCTTATAATTACTGAAGAACAATTGCGTGAAGCTATTGAATTGGTAAAAGAAGCTTTTAAAAAATTTGAATAAATAATTATAATTAAAACTATCTCAAAATTATTTAGAGATTAAAAAAATAAATGCTGTCTTAGAAGTTTTTTACTGCGTTACCAAGTTAAAAACTTGGGTACTTCTAAGGCAGCATCTTTTTGTTGTTTTGAAAAGTGCAGATAAAATATTACAAAGAATAAAAGAAGGTGAAGGACTAAATTTAGACTTTAAGCATTCGATAAATGATGCTAAAAAAATTGCACGTTCTTTATCAGCTTTTGCAAATACAAAAGGTGGAAGTCTATTGATAGGAGTGAGGGATAATGGAAGTATTGCAGGAGTAAATTCCGAAGAAGAATATTTTATGGTAGAAACTGCTGCACTTATTTATTGTAAACCTTCTATAAAGTTTTCTGTAAATAATTTTAATGTTTTAGGAAAACAGGTTTTAGAAATAATAGTTTCTGAAAGTGAAACTAAACCTCATACTGCCCCCGACAACGATGGAGTTTTTAAAGCTTATGTCAGAGTAAATGATGAAAACATTATAGCCCCTAAACCATTAGTCGAAGTTTGGAAACGTCTGCAAAATAATGTAAAGGGAGTGAAAATTAATTTTGATGAAAATATTTCTTTTTTATTAAAGGAAATTAATCAAAATGGCAGTATTTCAAAATCTCAGTTTGTTAGGCATACAGGAATAAAAAGCTATGTAGCCAATAAAATTTTAACAAATTTAATAATAATGAATATTTTAGATTTGGAAATCACAGCTTCTGAGACAAGATATGTTTTTAATAAAAATTTTGATTTTAATAAGCATGAGTTTTAATTACGAATATCCACGCGCACTAAATACTGTAGATGCTATAATTATTTCGAAAAAAGAAAATAAAATATTATTGATAAAAAGGTTGAATGAACCTTTTAAGAATTTTTGGGCATTGCCAGGTGGCTTTATTGAAATGGAGGAAACTTTGTTAGAATCTGTAAAAAGAGAGGTTCTAGAAGAAACATCATTGGACAATATTAATTTGAGAGAATTTAAAGTTTACGGCGATCCAGGACGTGATCCACGTGGAAGAACTATAACTTTTGTTTATTATGGATATTGTGATTCGCCTGAATTAGCACAAGCTGGAGATGATGCTAAAGAGTTGGCATGGTTTAGTTTAAATGAGTTACCAGATTTAGCTTTTGATCATAAAAAAATAATAGATGATTTTTTATCATTGTTGATTTAGATATTTTAGTTTTATATAAAAAAAAACTGCGACTAAATTTAATCGCAGTTTTTTTATTTGTTTTTAGAATGGTAAATCATCACCAGGGTCGCTATCTAGCTCGAAAGGAGCATCATCAGCACTAAAAGGTGGAGTTTCCATAGGTGCTTGTCCTACATTGCCTGGAGAGCTAAGTTCAATTTTCCAGCACTTAAGGTCAGTGTACCAATTGCCGTTGTATTCACGACTTTCGGCATCAAATAAAACTCTTATAGTGTCTGATTCTGTAAAATTGTTTAATGGAACTCTGTCGCCCCAAATAGTAAAGCAAACTTTCTTTGGATAATTATCTAATGTTTCGATTACAAAACTTTGTTTTTTCCAAGGACCATTTCTGCCTTCACCAGTTACTGGATCTAATTTTACAATTAATTTACCTTCTAATTCCATATCAATTTTTATTAAAATTTAATACTAGCGTGAGCAGCAGCTAAGCGTGCAATAGGAACTCTGTAAGGAGAGCAAGAAACATAATTTAAGCCCATTTTGTAGCAGAATTCTACAGATGCTGGGTCGCCACCTTGTTCACCGCAGATACCTATTTTAAGATTATTTCTGGTAGCACGTCCTTTTACAACAGCCATTTCAATTAATTGTCCAACACCTGCTTGGTCAATAGTTTGGAATGGGTCAACAGGAATAATTTGATTTTCTAAATAATCGTGCATAAAACCACTTACGTCATCACGGCTAAATCCAAAAGTCATTTGAGTTAAGTCGTTTGTTCCAAAAGAGAAGAATTCAGCTGTTTTTGCCATATCGTTAGCTAATAAGCAAGCTCTAGGAATTTCAATCATAGTACCATAAGCACAGCTTAATTTAATTCCAAATTTATCTTCAACTTCTTTTTTTACTTTATCAAATAAAACTTTTGTAATATCTAATTCTTTTACATCAGCAGTTACAGGAACCATAAGTTCTGGGGTAACTTTTTTACCTTCTTTCATGAGTTCAGCAGTCGCTTCGAATAAAGCTCTAAACTGCATTTCTGTAATTTCAGGATAAGTAATTCCTAGACGTACTCCGCGATGTCCCATCATTGGGTTGGTTTCGCTAAGAGCATCAACTCTTTGAGCTACTTCTTCAGCAGAAATACCAATAGCATTTGCTATTTCTGCTTGTTTATCTTTTGTATGAGGAGCAAACTCGTGTAGAGGTGGGTCTAATAAACGGAAAGTTACAGGAAGACCGTTCATTACAGCCATTGTGTCTTTCATGTCGCGTTTTACGAATGGGAATAGTTCGTTAACAGCAGCTATTCTTTCTTCTTTTGACGAAGCTAAAATTAATTTACGAAGAATAAATAATGGCTCATCAGCACCTTTACCATAGAACATATGTTCTGTACGGAAAAGTCCAATACCTTCTGCACCAAATTCTATAGCTAATTTAGCATCTTCTGGAGATTCGCAATTTGTACGAACGCCCATTTTACGATGTTTATCAACTAAAGTCATAAATTTTTGGAATAATGGATTTTCTGAAGAGTCCATTAGTTTAATAACTGTATTATATGCGTTACCTGTAGTACCATTAAGAGTAAGGATATCGCCTTCTTTAATAACAATATCAGTTCCTTTAACGATTGCTATTTTTTCGTCTTCTCTTACTTCTAAGTTACCAGCACCAACAATACAGCATTTTCCCCAGCCACGTGCAACAAGAGCTGCGTGTGAAGTCATTCCACCAAGTGTAGTTAAAAGTCCGTCAGCAACTCTCATACCTTCAACGTCTTCAGGATTTGTTTCTTTACGAACTAAAAGAACTTTTTCTCCTCTTTTTGTCCATTCAACAGCATCTTCGGCAGTAAATACTACTTTTCCAGTAGCTGCACCTGGTCCAGCAGGCAAACCTTTAACTATTGGTTCGTGGTTTTTCTCTGCCGCAGGGTCAACTATTGGGTGAAGAAGTTCGTCTAATTGACTTGGCTCAACGCGTAAAATTGCAGTTTTTTCATCAATTCTGCCTTCTTCTAACATTTCCATTGCCATGTTTAGAGCAGCTGTTCCAGTTCTTTTACCTACACGGCATTGTAGCATATAAAGTTTACCTTCTTGAACTGTAAACTCAATATCGAGCATGTCTTTAAATGTATCTTCAAGAGTAGTTCTAATGTCGTCAAGTTCTTTATATATTGCTGGGAATTGCTCTTGCATTGACATTAAATGCTCGTTTTGAGAGTTTTTAGTATCGTTGTTAAGTGGGTTTGGAGTACGAATACCTGCAACTACGTCTTCTCCTTGAGCATTAACTAACCATTCTCCATAGAATAAGTTTTCACCGGTAGCTGGATTTCTAGTAAATGCAACACCTGTAGCCGAAGTTTCGCCCATATTTCCAAAAACCATAGCTTGAACGTTAACCGCTGTACCCCAATCATCTGGAATATGCTCAATTCTACGATACGAAACAGCTTTTTTGCCATTCCAGCTTTTGAAAACTGCTTTAATACTACCTTCTAATTGTTTTTTTGCGTCATCAGGGAATTCAGTACCTAAAACAGCTTTAATTTTTTTCTTGAATAAATCAGAAATAATCATTAAGTCTTCAGCAGTCAATTCTGTATCTGATTTATAATTTCTTTGAACTTTATATTCTTCAAACATATCGTCTAATTGGCGACGAATATTTTTGTCAAGGTCTTCTGCTTTATCCATTACAACGTCAGCATACATCATAATTAAGCGGCGATACGAATCGTAAACAAAGCGTGGATTGTTAGTTTTTTTGATTAATCCAGGGATTGTATTGCTACTTAAACCGATGTTTAAAACTGTATCCATCATACCAGGCATTGAGCTACGTGCACCAGAACGGCAAGAAACCAATAGGGCATTATCAGGGTCGTCGTATTTTAATCCCATATCTGCTTCTACTTTTTTCATAGCAGCCCACACCTCGTCCATCAATCCTTCAGGAAGTTCGTGATTGTTGTTATAATATTCGGTGCAAGTGTCTGTTGTAATAGTAAAACCAGCAGGAACTGGTAACCCCATTAAAGCCATTTCGGCTAAGTTTGCTCCTTTACCTCCAAGAAGCTCCTTCATTTTTGCATCTCCTTCAGCTTTTTTATTTCCAAAGCTGTAAACTCTTTTAATTTTTGTCATTTTAAAATTTGTTATTAAGTTTTATTAAAATTAATTTCTTTATTTTTCATGCCCACAAATATATAATTTTTTTACAACATTTAAAATATTAAATGTTTATAAAAGTATAAAATTTGCTGTTAAAAGTTAAAACTTAATTAATAAGTAAAACCACCTAGTTTTTGTATGTCAGTTCTTATATTTACACACATGATAGGTATTTTTTTTGAAAGTTCTATATTTCTTGGGCGTTGTACATTAGTAATAATTCTTTTGTATTTATCTGTCATAAATAACACAATGTCAGCTTCAATTTCACTTATGTAATCATATAAATGGTCGGCATAATTTTCTTCTGGCAACACTTTCACTTCAAAATCTATATTTTCTCTTTCGAAAATTGTGCCAGCAAAGTTTAAATTGCTGTTTAAGTTTTGCTTTCTTAGCGAATTTTTAAAATCTGGATGTACAACATAGACTTTAGATTCAAATATGTTTGATAAGTATTTTACCCATAAAAATTTAGCTCTTGATTTTTTGTCAGAATCGATAGGAACACAAATCTTGTCATATTCGCCATAATGCATAGGTTTTTGAATTAGAATAGATGGCATTCTATCAAATTTTTTAATGAGTTTCATAGCTTTATCAATTGTTTGCAAGCCGTGAGTTCCCATAACAGCAAAGTAGGCATTGATTTCTTCGCCATAATCATTAATGGTTTTAAAAAGATTTCCGACCCTTACTGTAGCTACAGTTTTGTGGTTATTATGTTCTTCAGAAAATTTTTTAGCAACTTTTTCTAATTCTATTAGCCATTCATCAGCATCTTCATGGTTTGATGCCACATAAAGCATGTGAATAGGATAATTTGAAGTTTTAGCTAATTCATAAGCGTGGTCTAAAGCATAGTTAGATTCGTTGCTAAACTCATAAGGAACTAAGATATTTCTTTCCATAAATTTAATTTTTTATTAAACTGTTTTATTCTCTTTGTAAAATAAATATTTTTAAAAATATATAATTTATTTAATATAAACAAATATAGTAAAAAAATATTATATTTGACAAAATCTTTTTTAAACTTTTCAAAAATATTAATAATTATGAATTTTGACTTAATAGTAATTGGTTCTGGTCCTGGTGGATATGTTGCAGCAATTCGTGGAGCTCAATTAGGGCTTTCTGTTGCAGTGGTTGAAAAATCTGAGTTAGGTGGCGTTTGTTTAAATTGGGGTTGTATCCCTACAAAAGCTTTGCTAAAATCTGCTCAAGTGATGAATTATGTTAAGAATAGCGAAGCCTATGGTATTATTAATGATGGTACAGCTAAGCCAGATTTTGCTAAAGTAATATCTCGAAGTCGTGATGTTTCTGCAAATATGAGTAAAGGAATAGAGTTTTTATTTAAAAAGAATAAAATTACAGTTATTCGTGGTTATGGAAAATTAAAATCTGCTAGTGAGGTTGTTGTTACAGATAGTGAAAATAATTCTGAAACTTATTCGGCAAAGCATATTATTTTAGCCACTGGTGCTCGTTCACGCGAAATACCAGGAATCGCTATAGATAGAAAAAATATTATAACTTATCGCGAAGCCTTATGTTTAGAAAAACTTCCTCAATCAATGGTAGTTGTTGGTTCTGGAGCAATAGGCTCAGAATTAGCGTTTTTCTATTCTTCAATGGGTGCAGAAGTTACATTAATTGAATTTATGCCCGAAATAGTTCCATTAGAAGACGAAGAAGTTTCTAAACAACTAGCCCGAAGCTTTAAAAAAGCAGGAATTAAAGTGATGACAGGAACTGCTGTGAAAAATGTTGATGTAGTTGATGGTAGATGTATTGTGAATTATACTGACAAAAAAGGTGAAAATACTATAGAATGTGAAGTTGTTCTTTCAGCGGTTGGTGTAACAGCTAATATAGAAAACTTGGGACTTGAAGAATTAGGAATAAAAACTGAAAAAGGGAAAATTTTAGTTGACGAATATTATAGAACAAATGTAGATGGAGTTTATGCTATAGGCGATATAGTTCCAGGTCATGCTTTAGCACACGTTGCTTCGGCTGAAGGAATTTGCTGTGTTGAAAATATTATAGGTTTAAATCCACCTGTTGTTGATTATTCTAACATTCCTTCATGTGTTTATACAACTCCTGAAGTTGCTTCTGTTGGATTTACTGAGCAAAAATTAAAAGAAATGGGAAAAGCTTATAAAGTTGGAAAATTTCAATTTATAGCCTCTGGTAAAGCTGTTGCAAGTGGATTTAGAGATGGATTTGTAAAACTTTTATTTGACGAAGAAACAGATGAACTTTTAGGAGCTCATTTCGTAGGTGATAATATTGCTGAAATGATTTCTGAAATGGTAGTTTTAAGAAAATTAAAAGGAACAGCAAAAGATTTAATAAATTCTATTCATCCACATCCAAGTTTATCAGAAGCAATAATGGAAGCAGCAGCAGCTGCACATGGGGAAGCAGTACACTTATAAATATAAAATTTAATATACCATTCTACCTTTTGGTGGCAACCATAATGCACCAATGGGTAGGGTGGTAACCATATTTAAAAGGAAGACGACCAGGCTTAATGGAATCAATAGCTTGTTTTAGATCTGGTTGGTTTCTTTCTGCAAAAAGTTTTATTGGACCATTATATTCGCCATAAAGTTTTACATCAAATTTAGACTTTAAATATTTGTATGGAATTCCAGATGGGTCGGTAACAACTTGCGAAGCATTATCTAAAATTATATTTCTAATTTTTGAAAATGTGTCTCTAAAGCATAAATATGACGCAGCCTTGAGATAAACAGTATTGTTTTTTGTGTAGTTTGTTATGAATTGTAGTTCATGTGGTTTGGTAAACATTATGTCGCAAATATCAAGACTTAGATAAGTAAGTTTTTTTAATTCTTTTGTGTCTTTTTCACGATAAACAAATTCAACACCATTATTAAATTTCTTTTTGTAGTTATATGCAAATTCTTCATCAGGATTTTCAACACTTATATCGCCTTGTTCATTTATACTTGCTGGATTTATATTTACAATAACTTTATCATGACGATTTAGAAAATACATTATAATTGGAATCGTTCCATTGATAATATCAGAGTTTAATACAACTTTCATTGAATTAGTTTGAAAAAAACTTAAATTTAAGTTGTGTTGAATTGCTTGTTGTATATTTGATAAATGAGATTTTGTACCGTATTTTTCTATATCTTCTAAGTCAGGAATATCGCCAACATTTTCTAATCCCATCATTACAAAATGTTTAGCTTTTGGGAACATTGCATCGAGATAATTAAAATCTGGACCACCAAAAGGATAAAATACTGTGTCACCATAAGTTAAGTTTTTTTCTGACCAATCAGAAACAATGTCTAATACTTGTTGACTATGAAGATTCCAACTTTCACTATTTGCATTTGCATAATTTTTCCAATCAGGGGCTGAAAAATACTTAGAAAAATAAATGGCTTCTTCTTCAGGTTGAGTGCCACCTATGTAATTTGCTATTTCATTAAAACCTTTGTAAGAAAATGTGTCATAAACATGAATAGGTGCTTCAATAGTTTCTGTGTCATTATCAGCAACTTGAGCTTCTTTTTTCTTATTATTACATGATAATATTACAAACGAAAAGAGAAATACTAAAATCCAAACTTGTTTCATAATTAAAATTTTTTGTCAAAAGTATAAAATATTACAAAATTGACAAATGATACTTATAATAAAAAACAATTGGGTTTAAAAGATAAATTATTTGCTAAATCTACCAAAATTAATAAACCGCTTGATTCTTTCTTGTAATTCTATGAGAGTTTCATTTTTTAAAGCAGTAATTAAATCTTCAATTTTTAGTTTTTCTAAGTTTTCTAAATCTTTATCAGAAAAATAAAACTCATTATTAGTATTTGTAAATAATTCTTCGATTTTGCTTGATAGTTCTTTATCATTGTTAACTTTCTTTAGCATAAAATTCTTTAGCATGTTGCTTGTCCATTTGTGTCTTTTTCTTTCGTATTCTGAAGCCTCTGCTTTGGGTTTATAAATAGCTTTAATTTGAGTTAATAAGTTATTGAAAAATCTCAAGTTGCGTTTAGATATTACACCTTTATTTTTAAATTTAAAGCTTTTAAAATGGTTAATAATTTCTAGTAGTAAATCTTCCTCAGCATCTCTAATAGCAAAGCCTTGTGTGTAAACAGTGTTGAAATAAATAAAAAATGAATTTTTATTGCAAAAGTCAACTATTTGAGGAATTTCTTTCCAATTTTGTAGCATTGGACAAACAGAAATGTTTATAAAAGTGTGCTTTTCCTTTGAAATTTCAGCGAATTTAAAAAGATTACTTATTACTTTTTCAAGATTGGAATTTTGTCTTATTTTTTTATAGTTTTCTGGATCTAATGAATCTATTGAAACGCCAATATAAAAGTTGCCTTTTTCTAAATAAGATTTAATTTTTTCATTAAATATTGTTCCGTTTGTTT
>FZPS01000190.1_pt37 | contig 17979 bp, 18 predicted proteins | sample 1817821 | NCBI WGS metagenome assembly FZPS01 (sample SAMEA104158645, study PRJEB21678) | metagenome | place: Germany | collected 2015-04-21
TTACTAGATTTGCAAGAAATATAGTCGACACAATTAAAACTGTTAGAACTTTAAAGAGTCATAATGTGGAAGTCATTTTCTTAAAGGAAAATATTTCCACTTTGGATTCTTCTATTGAATTTATATTGAGTGTCCTTGCAGTTCACGCTGAAGAGGAATCAAGGAACATATCAGAAAATGTTAAATGGTCAGTAAAAAGGAAAATGAGAAAAGGTGGTAACTTTACAACCAATCTCTTCGGTTATAAGATTGAAGGTGAAACTTGGACTATTGTTGAAGATAAAGCAAAGATTGTCCGAATGATTTTTGACATGTATATTAATGGTAAAACCTATAAAAACATAATCGATAAATTATTTGATATGGGTATTAAAACAGCCACTGGTAAAGATAGGTGGCATCCAGGAACAATCGAAAGCATGTTGCTAAATGAGAAATATGCAGGTCATATGTCTTTGGGTAAAACATTTATTTACAAAGGTTCTGAAATACGCTCCGATAGATTCAGCTTATTAAACAATATGATTAGGGATCATCATCCTGCGATAGTATCTCCTTATATATTTGAAAAAGCACTTGAATTAAGAAATTCTAGAACAAGGAATAAAAAGGATGAATATGTTCCTTTAAATGAAAGGGTTACTCCATATTATCAATTTGTTTATTCCGAACAAAATGAAAGGTTTTTAAGATATATTGTAGAACGACCAAAAGGTAAATATGTAATCCCTACCTTATTTTGCTATAACAAAGAACATAACAATCGAGTCATGATTACAGTTAAAAATCTATTTGCAGTATTAAACGATGCACTATCTAACCTCTCAAAACAAAATGATAATCTCCATGATAAATTCAATAATTTTATTGAATCTAACATTAATAAATGCGATGCATTATTCGATAAAAAAGAATCTGAAAGAACAACCATTTTATCTAACAAAGCTTCTCTAATAAAAAGTAGGAAGGGATTATTAAATTATTATAAAAGAATTATCAATTTCAAGGAAATGAACGATGTTGAAGATTTTCGAAAACTCGTATATAAAGTTACCATATTAGATCAGACTAATCTTGTAATTAAACTATCGCTTAATCCTATCGACAATTTAAACCTATTACTTTATTCTTCTGATATAAATCTAAAAATAGGTAGTTCTTATAAAGACTTAAATTACACTATTTTTTTATAATCGAGAGTTCGACTCCCTACCGTGTAAGAAAAATATCGAGAGTTCGACTCCCTACCACAAAAGAAAAGTAAATTATATCTATAAACGAAAAAAGTCTGTCTAGAAAGTATTTCTCTTCCTTGGACAGACTTTTATCTAAAATAAAATGGCTTTATTAAGCCATTAGTTTAATTTATTCACTTACTAATCAAAGATAAGTTTGGAGGCCCCGACCGGATTTGAACCGGTGGTCAAGCTTTTGCAGAGCCATGCCTTACCACTTGGCTACGGGGCCGAATTACGCTATTTAATTATATCTAATTTTAGCGTATTTTGCAATCCTTATGAGAAAATCATTATAAAAGATATAGAAATAATCCCATTATTCCTGATGTTAGAATTAATAAAATTGGTGAAAATTTATCTTTAAATATCACACTTAATAAAGAAATACTTGCAAATATGACAATGGCTTGCCAAGAAAATGAAAAGTTTTGAGGATCACCAATCATTGATTTAATTGATACATTTAGTGCTGCTGCTAGAATAAACCCAATGATTGCTGGCTTTAAAACATCCAACACCTTTTGAACAACTGGATGTTTAATGAATTTATCGCTGATGGCAGCGATAAATAAAATAATTAAAAATGATGGCATCACTACTCCTGCGGTCGAGAAGATAGCGCCTAAAAATCCATAATTTTCAAATCCTGCAAAAGTTGCTATATTTACTGCAAATGGTCCAGGAGTAGATTCAGCTATCCCGATAAACTGAAAGACTTGTTCATCAGTTAAATAACCATTAGCGATCATCTCTTGGTTAATAAGCGGAATCATAGAGTATCCACCACCAAAAGTAAATAAACTTATCTTAAAGAATACCCAAAATAATTTTAATAATCCTAATAGTGTTGTCATAAGTTAACCGCCTTTCCTAAATAATATAAGGCGATTCCAAATGCCATTAAAATTAACATTAAGTAAATTAAACTAAAGTTTGTTAAGAAAGCTACTATTAAGGCAATAAAGAAAATAATTATATTTAAATAATTTTTCTCTATTGGTTTAGATAACCTATATGCCGCCTTGAAAATTAATACTCCAACTCCAGCTTGAATACCTCTTAAAAATCCTTGAATATATTTATTTGATTCAAATTGATTTAAAAATAATGAAATTAAAACTATTATTATAAATGAAGGTAAAACTACACCAAGCGTGGCTAAAAAAGAGCCAAATGTTTTAGCTCTTTTATATCCAATAAAAGTCGCTGCGTTAATCGCGAATGGACCAGGGGTCGATTCCGCGATTGCAAGTAAGTTAAACATATCTTCTTTTGTAATCCATTGTTTCTTTTCGGTTACTTCTTTTTCAATGATACTAAGCATTACGTAGCCACCACCGAAAGTAAAAAGTCCAATTTTAAAAAATGTCCAAAAGAGATCTAAATAAATTTTTAGTTTTTCCTTCATAGTGTAATTTTAATATTTTTGCTTTCTAATTTTTCCGTCTGTTTTATGGATTACGATATCACTATCAGCATTTTTAGCTAATCCTTTAGCATAATCAATTGCTTCTTTTTGAGTTTTGAAAAATTTAATAGTTTTATCAGAACCTGATTTTCGAACTCGCCACTGGTTATAAAACTCGGATTTTTCATCTTTGTTTTGTGAGATGTGATACTTTTGATTAACTGGTTTAGCTTTCGGCTCTTCTTTTTTCTTTTCTACTTTTTTAGGAGCAGCTTTCTTAGCTTGTGGCTTAGAAGCTGCCTTTTTAGGTTCTTCCTTTGGTTTAGATTTTCTTACTTGTGACATAACATAATCCTCCTATACACATAATGTATCTAATTTAATTATATACCTAATATTTACTTTTAACAAGGTTTAATTATTTCTACGGCTCTTAATAAATGAACCAATAATTGAAATACCAATTATCGCAATTAACGCGATAACTCCGTAGAAAATAAGTTGGTTCATTTCTAAATCAAATGGTAACATTGATGATTGTTTCATTGGTATTTCAACAACTCTCTCTTGAGTTGAATAGTTAGAACCTACTTTTAATTTGATAGTATATAAACCTTTATCATCAACTTCTGATACAATAACTTCTAATATTTTTTGATTAGGACTAACAAGAGTAATTTCTTCTAATTTGTAGTCATCACTTTTAATACGGTAATAACCATCTAATCCCTTTATTGCGCCTTTAATCGTAAATTTAATATCTTCGATTAAAGGATGAAGTAAAGCATCTGATACAAGTAATGTATCTTCTTTAATAAGTTCATCATTTTGAGTCCAACCAACAAAGATTTTTTCTGGATTTTCATTAATAAAATCAAAGTTATGTCTAATTATTTCAGATGGAATAGTATCAAATAAAGTTACGCTTACTTCTTCATCATTTTGATTAAAAAACGTTATTACAATTCTCTCAAGTTTTACATAAACAGTTTGATCACTTGTTACGTTTTTATAGTTATCACCTTGAGGGACATATTTTCTACCATTTGTAGTTGATTCTAAGATGACGGCATCATGCCCGTCATAAACTTTACATGTACCAACTACCTCATTGGTATCAACATCAATAAATGTTACATCATGCATTAGTGGTACTATTTCAAAGTATACGACTATATCACCAGTTAATGAGGTTGGTTCTTTAGGTGTTGCTACAAAGTAGTAAACTCCTAAATCAATTGGAGCGCCACTTAATTTAGTACCATCTTTTTTATAATATTCAATCGAAGTTTGTTGAATTGGAGCTCCAGTAATAGTAATATTTTCATATCCCACAATTGGTGAGCCGGTCTTTTCATAATAATACGAAGTAGATACATCAAACTCGGCTAACATAGTTGCATCATATCTACTAGTTGTAAAAGGAGTAGGTAATACTTCTTTTGGATCTTTTATGTGTGTACTAGGAAAATCAGTTAAAAAATAATTGTAATTATAGGTTGATGAGTTAATTGGTTTATCCCAAGTTACATCTAGAAAATAATATTTATCATAAACCCAGACATAGTTCCAGGCATGATCTTCAGTTTTAAGTTGACTAGTCGCTCTTCCGGTACCATAAACTGCTTTAATGTTAACGTAGTTCGCTATCATTAAAAATCCTTCGGCATAAGCTTCACACACTGGATCATATCTATCTAGGAATACTCCTATTGGAGTATGACGCGCCTCTTTAACATCTATCGGAGCTGCATCTGGTTTACCTATTTCAGCATATGAATTATATTCTAATAACCAATCATGAATAACTTTAATTTTAGAATAAGTATTTTTTTGTTGTTCGACTAAGTTTTTAATCTTTTCTAGTTTAATAACTATTTCTTGTAAGTCTTTTTTAAAGGTTGTTTCGTTTTGATATATTTCAAGTATCGCAAAATGAAAAGTATAAGTTACTTGATCTAAACTAGGGATTTTACTAATATCATAACGAAGATCTCCTTTTAACCAGAAAAACACTTTATAATCATATAAAAAAGTAACTAAAGCTTCTTCTATTTGTTCTGATGTTAATTCAGTAGATATTTTATTTTGCCATACTGGTGAAGCTTTATAATTATCAATACTTTCTTTAAAATGATTAACTAATACTCGGTATAATTCTTTTTGTTTTTGATTTAAATTATTCGCATTAAAATAATACTCATGAGTATTATCAATATTTGACATCAAAAGACTAAATTGTTCATTAGATGTCATATTTCTAATTTGAGATTCTGAAACAGCTAATATTTTAGTGTTTGTAATTCCTAAAATTAGAAATATAAACACCACTACTAACAATATTTTCTTTTTCATAAGATTACCTCTTATTTGACAAATTTAGTTCTTTTAGGAACAGTTCCTCCGTCAATTGTGACTACGTCACTTTCTCCAATTAGAGCGCGCGGCTCTATTTGTAAAATGCCCTTTTTAAATATTTCAATATTTTTACGGTTAGCATACATCATTAATACTGATTTATCAGAATTATAGCCTTTCGCATCAATTGTAGTAAGTCCAACCCCTTCGCCTCTTATATAGTTTGATACTTCTACAACTGACTCAACTGGAATAATTACGTGTAGTAATACTTTTCCAAACGCTAATTTCTTTTCTACAATTGAACCAACGTATACACCAACACCATAACCAAGAGCGTATGCAATTCCTAAAAGGGGTGCTTCAGCGATATTACTTACTACCCGACTAGCGACAAATACCCAAATTAAGACTTCAACAAATGAAACAATCGCTCCTGGTAATTTAAACCCACGATTGACAATAATAATTCTAACTGTTGTTAAAGTTACCTCAATAACTTTCGCAACAAATACAATTAATACTATATACCACGGCGCTGCCGTAAAAAAATTAACAATCCATTCTCCCATATTATCATCTCCCTGTCCTAAATAATGATACCATTATTTATTAAAATTAACAATAAAAAGAATTGGTAATTTTATATTATCAAAATAAAAAGACTTATTTTGAATCTCTACAAAATAAGTCTTAGTATTTTTTATTATTTATCTATTTTTTAGAGTAGTCTTGTTTTCTAATTGAACCGTCTACTTTATGAATTACAATTCTACCGTCATACTCTCTAGCTAGTCTTGTTGCTTCATCAATTGCTTCTTTTTGGGTATTAAAAAACTTAATTGTTTTATCAGATCCGCGTAATCTAATACGCCATTTTTTATAGTATTGGCTCTTTTCATTTTTCTCTTGCGAGATATGATAGACTCTGTATCTCTTAGGTGATTCTAATCTGTAGTAAAAATCCGCTTTTCTCGCTTTAGCAGCAGGTAATCTGCCATCACGATATCCAATTGCCAAACAACCAATTCCAACCCATTTTTCAGGTTCTAATTCAAGTTCTGATAATGTTTCTTTTCCAAAATCACTTAAAAGCATCTCACGTGCTCTATTAATCCAACAAGAATCAATTCCTAGTGAAAATGCAGCATTAGCCATATTCATAATTACGGCTGCCCCGTCAAGTTCAGCAGTTGGATTTTTCTCCGAAATAACAACCAATACTTTCTGAGCTCCGTGGAACGGATCTCTTCCAGAACCCATCGCATTTAATTTACTAAATTTATCATAGATATCTTTAGTTTCGATAACTAAAACTTTGCATGGTTGCCTGCCCATCGCTGATGGGGCATAACTACCCGCTTTTAGTATTAGTTCTAAATCAGCGTCACTAATTACTTGTTTCGTAAATTTTCTAACACTTCTTCTTCCTAACAACGTTTTAATTGTTTCATTCATTACTAATCACCTACCTAGTTTCAGTTTATCATAAAAAATGGGTATTTTAAATACCCAATTGAATATTTATAGCTTATTATCTGTCTTTATGAGTATTATATCTATAAATATAAAAAAAGACCACAGGGTCTACATCTATCTTGACATGACTTTGTCATGGAATATTTAATGGAGCGGGCGATGAGAATCGAACTCACATAGTCAGCTTGGAAGGCTGAAGTTTTACCACTAAACTACGCCCGCTAATAAAAATGGTCGGGAAGACAGGATTTGAACCTGCGACCCCCTGGTCCCAAACCAGGTGCTCTACCAAACTAAGCCACTTCCCGAAAAGATGGCGTACTCAGAAGGACTTGAACCCTCAACCTCTTGATCCGTAGTCAAGCGCTCTATCCAATTGAGCTATGAGTACATAGGCGCTTGGAGTTAATAAATAAATGGTGACCCGTACGGGATTCGAACCCGTGAATGCATGCGTGAAAGGCATGTGAGTTAACCGTTTCTCCAACGGGCCAAAAACAAGCGCCTATTTAATTATACGAAATATAGTAGGTAAAGTCAAATTATTTAATTATAATTCTTTACATAACTTTTACTATCGATAATGAGTGTCTTTCAATACTTTTTCTGCAGCTTCTCTTCCTAATAAATATCTAATGATTTCATATGAAAATTCAAAGACTGCTCCTAAACCTTTTGCGGTAATAATATTATCTTCGATTACCACTTTTTTGTCTTGATGGTATTTACCATCAATTCCTTCTTCACAACTAGGAAAGCAAGTAAAATCTTTATCTTTTAATAAATGCTCATGACCTAGAAATCTTGGTGCAGCACATATTGCCGCAACAAGCTTATCATTATTATAATAAGTTAAAGCTAATTTAGAAACAATTTGAGTTCGAGGCTTTTCTAGTAATTCAAAGACCCATTTGCCTCCTGGAATTATTAAAAAGTCATATTCAAATAATTCAACTTCATTAACGGCGTAATCAGCTTGAATATTTAATCCGTATGCAGTTTTAATCTTCCTGTTAGATTTATAAATACTAACTAAATCTAATTTTAATCCAGCACGTAATAGTAAGTCTCTAGTAAGTAGAGCCTCACCATCTTCAATATTATTACCAATAATCATTAAACCTTTCATAAACATCAAACCCTTTCTAAATATTTACGAATTAATTTAAAGATAGCTTGTTTTCCATCTGTTGATTCTGACTCGATATATTGATCTTCTTGATCACTTGCACCAATGTGATCTGATACATATTTAATTGAAACTAAGTTAGCATTAAATTTATTAGCTACCATATAAAGGGATGCACCCTCCATATCAGATAGATATGGCTTATTAATTGGTAATTTTTCAACTTGAAAAGTATCTTGAGTGTATAATGCACCTTCATTTAAATCTAATAAATTATCATTTGGATTAACTCTTTTTGGTTCATATCTTGGGACTTGGCCGCGATCATAACCAAAATGATTTAAATCAAAGTCATATTGGATAAATTGGTTAACAAAGACAAATTCACCAATTTTAAAATCGTAAGTTCCACCAGCAAATCCAATATTAATGACTTTTCTAAAATTATATCTTGTAAGTAATTCCGCTAATGCAGTTGCGGCATTAACTTTACCAACTCCAGTAATACTTACTATTAAGTCATGTCCGTCTAAAAAACCTTGATAAGCCAAGGTTTTCGTATTTAACTTATTTTTATTTTCTAAGTTAGCAAGCAGTACTTCTAACTCACTATTCATAGCCCCAATAATTAAAATCATATCGTCATTTCACAAAACGGATATAAGCTGTCTTGCTCCTTTAAATCAATAACGTCTTGTTTTTCTGGGAAACGCTCAAACCATTTAGTTACATATGGACATGTAACAACTGTTTTACAGTTATTTTTCTTTAAGTATTTATATGCTTCTTCTACTAAGTTTGATGCAAGTCCCGCAGAACGATAGTTAGGGTCAATATATGTTCTATTGATGACTCTTAAATTATCTTTAAAAACTGGGAAAAGGATTTCTCCAATTTTTAAATCACCATCATAAAGATAGATATAATCTTTATTATATTCGTATCTCATCATGTCACTTCCTTTATTAAAATAATTAATAGATGACTTATTAACATAAGTCTTCTTATATATTATACTACATCATGCCTCACATGCTAAACAAACAGATGCTTGATAAAATTGTTGAGCTGCATTAGTACTATGTTGGTAATATAGTGATTTTATCCCTTTTTCCCAAGCGTATAAATGTAGTTCATTTAATTCTTTAGCAGATGTTTTAGGGTTAATCATAATATTTAATGATTGAGCTTGATCAATATATTTTTGACGTACGCTTGCTTGATTAATAATTTCATATTGATTAATTTCAGAAAATGTCTTAAAGACATCTTTCTCATGACGAGTTAAATAATCAAGATGCTGAACTGATCCGTCATGATTTCTAATATCAATCCAAGTTTCTCTTGTATCCTTTCCGTATTTTTGTAAGACTTCTCTTAAGTAAGGGTTTTGAACGGTAACTTTAGCTTTTGATACATCTTTTACGTAGTTATTTGACCAAAGTGGTTCAATTGATTGTGAGGTTTGGCCTAAAATGAAAGCCGATGAAGTTGTTGGGGCAACAGCTAAAAGTGTTGCATTTCTTCTTCCAGTTCCTTTGATAATTTTAGGTTCGCCAAACATCATTGCAAGTTTCTTAGTAGCCTTGTCAGCTTGTTCTCTAATTGTTTTAAAGATGTTTTCGTTTAATAGGCTTGCTTCAACTGATTCAAATGATAACATCTTTGATTGTAAGAGTGAATGCCATCCTAAAACACCTAAACCTAGGGCTCTATTTTCTACTGCGAAGTTATATGATTTTCTCATAAAATAAAAAGCGTCATTTTTATCTCTATCATTAGAATCTCTTAATCTTTCTAGTTTATCAATAAAATCTTGCATTACTGCATCTAAAAAGAAAATCATTGTTTCTACTGCATCAGTATCTTTCCATTCATCAAAATATAATAGATTCATTGAAGATAAGTTACATACAAATGACCACTGGGTATTATTAGGTAAGGCTATCTCTGAACATAAATTAGAGTGAGTAATTGGATAATCTTTATACCACGTTGGTTTATTATTATTTACTGTGTCAGTAAAGAATATATAAGGATATCCCATTTCTACACGTCTTTGAAGTAATTTAGCCCAAGTTCTTCTCTTATCAGCATCTCCGCCAATCATCTCAAGTAACCATTCATCAGTTACGGTAACGCCGTGATTTAAATTTTGAATTTCGTTACCTTCAGTACCAATTTCTAAAAATTCATCAATATCAGCGTGATCAATTGGTAAATATGCAGCAAATCTTCCTCTTCTTGCTGAACCTTGGCTGACTGTGTCAGTCATTTGTTCAAAAAGTTTCATAAAATGTACGGCCCCTGATGAGTATCCGTTATTTTTAATTTCAGCGCCTCTTCCTCTAACATCCCCAAAATATCCAGAAGTACCACCGCCGTATTTACTCATCATCCCAACTTCACTTGATGAATATAAGATTCCGCCCATATCATCAGAGATATATGACCCGAAACATGATATTGGAAGTCCTCTATCATTACCGAAATTAGTCCATACTGGTGTTGAAAGTGAATAATACCCCTGGCCTAGGTAATGATAGAATTTATCTGCAAAACCGTTAATGCCTAAGATTTTTTCGGCCCTGTCGGCAATTTCTCTTAGTCTTTCTTCAGGTGTTTGACCCTCTCCTAAGTAACCGCGACTTAAGAAAAGTCTACTATTTTCTGTAAGCCAATAAAAATTTTCTCTCATGTTATCCCCCTATTAGAATAGATCATCAGCAGTGATACTGCGTGATCTTTTTGTATAGTTAACTGATCTTTTTTCAAAGAAGTCAACGTGTTTGGTTGCGACTACTTCATCATCAAACCAATCGGTCTTTTTAACTTCTTCTTCATCTACTTCAAAGATTCTTTCAAGACCGATTGCTTCTAGTGAATTATTTAACCTATTTTTAATAAATTCTTCTACTGTATATCTTGGCATAAAGTCTAGTTCTCCATCTTCAAAGATCCAATCTAGTACTTCGTGTTCTGATTTATAAGCTTCTTTTACTAAATCATAGATATCATTTGCCATATCTTCATCAAACCATTTTGGTCTTTCTTCTTTAATAGTATTAATTAAATCAACACCAAACTCTCCGTGTAGTTGTTCTTCTTTTGAAGTAGCTTCAATAACGTTAGAAATTCCGCTAAATAAGTTTTTATATTTATTAAATGACATAATGATTAAGAATTGACTAAATAGAGAAATATGCTCAATAAAAGCGGAAAATAATAAGATGGCGATAGCGTAATCTCTTTCGCTTCCAGTTCTTGCATAATCATTATGTTTCTTTAAATAGTTAACGCGCCTTGATAATGCAGGAATATCATCAATTTTTTCAAATTCCGTATTTAATCCAAGTAATTCAAGTAAGTGAGCGTAAGCGTCACTATGTCTTACTTCAGATTCAGCAAACGTATGACCTACGTTTGCAAGTTCTGGTTTTGGTAATCTTTTATATAAATCACCCCAGAACTCTTTAACGTCTACTTCGATTTGAGCGATTGCTAACATTGAGTTTTTAATCGCAGTTCTTTCATGATCTAAAACATTAATTTTATAATCTTGAATATCTGAAGTATAGTTATATTCTGTATGTAACCAGTAAGAGTGTTGGATCGCTTCTTTATAAGCTTCTAATTCTGGATACTCATAAGGTTTTAAGTTCTTTCTTGGTTTAAAGATATCTCTTTTTCTTAAGTTTTTTCTCTCTTCACGGTATAAAATATATTTTTTAGCTGTACGTGTGTGTTTATTAAGCATTAAGACTTCTTCAACTTTATCTTGGATTGTTTCAACATCAACACTAGTTTCTTTAAAACTAGCTACTACTTCGTTGGCACAATCCAAGATATTTTGAGTAGTCATTTCTTCTGATTCATTGTTAGCTTTAGTAATAGCGATAATAATTTTTTCTTTATTAAAATCTACGATATCGCCGTTTCTTTTTATTACTGTCTTTATCATATGTTTCTCTCCTATAAATATTTTAATATGTCGTTATATACTTCAAATTTAATAAATTCACCATCAATTTTAACTTGTGGTAATTGGATTAATCCTTTAGAGATTAAAGTTTGTCTTGCTTCATCATTTTCGCTAATATTTAATTCTTCATAATTTATTTTCTTTAATTCTAACCATCTTTTTAACATGGCACATTTACTGCAACCAGTGTTGCTGTATAAGACAAGTTTTTTGTTCATAATATCCCCCTTATTTATAACACTATTTATATTTTTTATAAAAATGGTTTGTTGTGTAATTATATATTACCTTATGTTAAAAGATGAGTCAAGGTTAAGGCTTTGAAAATCAAATGAAAGATTTTTCATAATATTTTATGTATTTATAAACTTGCCAAAAGACATTAAAAAAGGTTGAAAATTTTAATTTCAACCTTTTTGATGTTGATTTTATTCCCATTCAATTGTCCCTGGAGGTTTACCAGTAATATCATATACAACACGTGATACCCCCGGAACTTCTTTTACTATTTTTTCAGCTAGTTTAGTTAACTTTTTATCAAAATAATTAACTTCACCTTTTCTTGCATCTACAGAATCAATAATTCTTACAGCAACTACATAAGCATAATTTCTTATACCGTCTTTTACACCAGTTGACTTAGAATCAGTAACAACTGTAAATGATTGGAATGGATTGATTTTATTTTTTCTTAGGAATTCTTGTAAGATATAATCGCTTTCTTTAGCGATATTTAACTTTTCTTCGGTGATTTCACCTAAGATTCTAACCCCTAGTCCTGGGCCAGGAAATGGTTGGCGGTAAATGAACTCTTTTTTAAGCCCTAGTTTTAGACCTAGCTCTCTTACTTCATCTTTGGTTAAGTGTCTTAACGGTTCAATTAACTCAAAACCTAACTCTTCAGGAAGTCCACCAACATTATGATGACTTTTAACGAAGCCCTTACCTTTTTTACTTTCCTCGATATCACTTAAAATAGTACCTTGAGCAAGATATTTACAGTTAGGTATTTTTTTAGCGGCTAATTTAAAAACGTTAATAAATTCGCGACCAATAATCTTTCTTTTTTCTTCAGGATCAGTAATTCCTTTTAGACTTGACAAGAATTTATCTTTTGCATCGACAACCATTAAATTTAAATTGTTGTCGATTGCTAGTTTTTCTATTTCTTCAACTTCATTTTTTCTCATTAATCCTGTATCAACAAATACACAATGAAGTCTATCTTTATATTCTTTTTCTAATACTACTGCGGCCACTAGTGAATCAACACCACCAGATAAACCTAAGATTACTTGATCTTTCATATTATTTAACTCCTTTAGAATAATTTGGTGCTTCTGTTGTAATTTCAATATCATGTGGGTGGTTTTCAATTAATCCAGCACCAGTCACCCTAACAAACTTATGGTTTTCTTGTAAATCTAAAATGGTTTTGGTTCCGCAATAACCCATTCCAGATTTGACCCCACCGATTAATTGATAAAGTGTATCACGAAGCGCACCTTTATAAGCAACTCTTCCTTCAGGAACCAGTTTTTTTATTTCAACATTATCTTCTTGGAAATAGCGATCGGCCGATCCACGCTTCATTGCTGTAATTGAACCCATTAATTTATAGTCTTTATCGACAATAGGTAATTTTTCAATACGATGTTTCCTAAAATTATTTTGGCTTCTTCTAAGGTTCTTTGCATAGTTCCAGTAATTAAATTATCTTTAGTCATAATTTTGGTTACTGGTGTATCATCTGTTTTTAAATAATTAATATCACGGTTAGTAATAATTCCGATTAAAGTATTACTCTCATCAACTACAGGTAATCCGCTAATACGGTAAGTCTTTAAGATTTGTTCGGCTTCTTTAGTTGTATTATATTCTCTTAAAGTGACCGGATTAATAATCATTCTGGCTTCAGTTCTTTTAACAATGTCAATTTCTTTAACTTGTTTTTCAATTGACATATTTTTATGGATAAACCCAATTCCACCTTCTCTAGCCATTGCAATAGCCATTTTAGATTCAGTAACAGTATCCATAGCCGCCGAAATAATTGGAATATTTATCAGTATTCCTAGTTAACTTAGTTTTAAGTGATACATCCCCAGGTGTCACTTGTGATTTTTGCGGTATCAGTAAAACATCATCGAATGTTAAACCTTCTTTAATTCAACTTTTCCCTTCATTTACGTTTCCCACTTATAAAATTATCTTAACATAATTAATTAATTATTACCAAATAATTAAAAAGAAAAAAGGACTTTTCAGTCCTTTAGTCGATATTCGCCGTCAAAAATCATCTTATATTCATGATTTGGCTTAATTTCATCCTTGATGATAAGTTTAGCAATTAAGGTTTCGATATTTTTTTCAATGTATCTTATTAATGGTCTAGCTCCGTATTCTTCGGTATAAGCGTCTTTAATTACTTCATCTCTAACTGTATTATCAAAACTAATTAAAATATCATTTACTTTTAATTTATTAGTTAATTCAGTTAGTAATTTTGAAGCAATCTTAACTTGAACTTCTTTACTTAATGGATTAAAAATAATTATCTCATCTAAACGATTAATAAACTCTGGTTTAAACGTTCTTTTTACTAAGTCCATTACTTTACTTTCTGATTCTCCTTTAAGTAAATATTCACTTCCTAAGTTAGATGTCATGATAATAATTGTATTTTTAAAGTCGACCACTCTTCCTTGATTATCAGTTAGTCTTCCATCATCCATAATTTGTAATAATATATTGAAAACATCAGGATGAGCTTTTTCAATTTCATCTAGTAAGACAATCGAATAAGGTTTTCTTCTAACACTCTCAGTTAATTGCCCGCCTTCATCATAGCCAACATATCCAGGAGGAGCACCAATTAACCGAGAAGTTGAATGTCTTTCCATATACTCAGACATATCTATACGAACGATTTGACGATCATCGTCAAATAAATTGTAAGCTAGAGCTTTAGCGACTTCAGTTTTACCAACTCCGGTTGGTCCTAAAAATAAGAAAGTACCGATAGGTTTTCTATCATTTTTAATTCCGGAACGTTGTCTTATAATCGCTTCACTAACTAATTCTAGAGCACGGTCTTGACCAATAACTCGTTTTTGAAGTTCCGCTTTTAAATTAATTAATTTATCGCGGTCAGCTTGCATTAATTTAGTTACCGGAATATGAGTCCATTTTGAGACGATTTCAGCGACTTGGTCACTTGTTACCGTCTCACTAATTAAAGTATGCTTCTTAGTTTCTTCTGATAATCTCTTAATTTCCTTTTCTAATTCGGGAATTTCTTGATATTGAAGTTTTGCTGCTAGTTCATAATCTTGATTATTAAATGCATTTTGAAGTTGATTTCGTTTTGATTCGAGTTCAACTCTCAACTTTTTGACTTCACTAATTTGAGTTTTTTCCGCTTCCCAAGTTTTTTTTATATTAGCTTGTTCATCTTTTAATTCATTTAATTCTTCTTCAATCTTTACAAGTCTTTGTTTTGAAAGATTATCTTTTTCTTTATATAAAGCACTCTTTTCAATTTCAAGTTGCATAATCTTACGATTAACCGAATCCAGTTCAACTGGCATTGAATCCATTTCCATTCTAATGCTAGCGCAAGCTTCATCAACTAAGTCAATCGCCTTATCTGGGAGGAAACGATCTGTTATATATCTATGACTTAGCGTGCTTGCACTAACTAACGCATTATCGGAAATATGAACTCCGTGATGTGCTTCAAACCTGTCTTTAAGTCCACGAAGGATACTAATTGTATCTTCTACCGTCGGTTCATCTACTAAAATCTTTTGAAAACGACGTTCAAGTGCTTGGTCTTTTTCAATATATTTGCGGTACTCATTTAAAGTTGTGGCGCCTATACAATACAATTCGCCTCTAGCCAACATTGGTTTTAATATATTGCCCGCATCCATAGAACCTTCAACGGCGCCAGCACCAACAATCATATGAAGTTCATCAATAAATAAAATAATATCTCCATTAGATTCTTTAATCTTATTTAATACGGCTTTTAATCTTTCTTCAAATTCACCTCTAAATTTAGCTCCAGCAACTAATGAAGCTAAGTCTAATTCATAAAGTTGTTTCCCTTGTAAACCTAGAGGTACATCTTTATCAACCATTCGGCGAGCTAGTCCTTCAACGATAGCCGTCTTACCAACACCTGGCTCTCCGATTAAGACCGGATTGTTTTTTGTCTTTCTTAAAAGAATTTTAATCATTCTTCTAATCTCATCATCTCTACCTATTACTGGGTCAATTTTTCCTTTTTCGACATCATCAGTAATCATTCTTCCAAATTTCATTAAGACATTTGGATCTTTAGAATAATCTTGCATCATTTGCATAATATATACCTCCTTTTCGTATAATTAGCACTCTCCACTTTAGAGTGCCAATTATAGTATAACCCTTATTTTATACTTTGTCAAGTTTTAGGTTAAAAGTAGAAAAAAGTAAAAAACAACCTCTTAAACTAATATTATACGGAGGTGTAATTATGCACAAATATAAAAATAAATTTATTTTAACATTTTTCTTCATTTTGTTGGGTTTAATCTTAGGTTCTAAGGTTCACCCTAAAGCAACCCCTTTAAGTGATTGGGAATTAAACTCCGATGGTTATTACTATTTTGTGGGTAGTTTTCCGCATGACGGATTTTATCATCTTATTTCAATTCCAACCGAACATGAATCACAAGAATTAGAGTATTTTGAATTTGAAACTAATACTTGGAAAGTTGTCCCACCGATTAACTCAGAAACAGGTAAGGGTGGTAACCAAGTATATATCTCATTTTTTGATATGGGCTATTTAAATTCATTAGAAATATCTACTTCAACAAGTGATCAAGACAAATTAACCGAAGAGACTGGTGTCTTTCCAAATCGAAAGTTAAGATATCAATCACCAGATACATTATCTCCGGTAATTAATGGTGAGACTAACTATATTACTAACATAGATAATCCGGTATCAGAGTCTCAAATTAGATCTGGGCTTCACGCTTTTGATAATGTAGATGGACATTTAGATTCAACTCATTTTGTATTAGTAAGTGATAACTATACAGCTAATCAAAATACATTTGGTACTTATATTATTAAATACTCGGTAAGTGATACCGCAGGTAACACTTCATATGTAAATGTTAATGTCAAAGTGGTTGATGTAATAAAACCTACAATTACTGGAACTAATTCATATGAAATTGTATATAATCAAGTACTAGATATAGAAACAATTAAAAATAACCTAACAATAACTGACAACTACGACACAGGACTACTTCCTTTGTTAGTTTCCGATACTTATTCCGTTAATAAAGCCGTTGTCGGTTCTTGGATTATTACGTATGAAGCAATAGATTCAAGTAATAATAAATCCGATTTATTTACTGTAGCAGTAAATGTAATTGATAATATTAAACCAGTAATTTCCGGGCAAAATAGTTATAGCACTGGTACAAAAGTAAAACTATTGGAATCAGAAATTCGTGCCGCTATTACAGCAACAGATGATTATGACGGATCGCTTGAATTAGAATTAATTTATGATGACTATACCGAAAATCATCATCTTTTAGGCAACTATATAATTATGTACCGTGCCACTGACTCAAGTAATAACTTTATGAATTTTCAAGTAAATATTCATGTTACCGATGATACACCACCAGAAATATTTACTAATAGATATTTTATTAATATTGATGGCGCCTTAAATTATACTTTAGACGAAATCATTCAGCATTTAGTTGATACAGGTCAAATCTCAGCTGAAACTCTAACAAATTATGACATATCTTCTTCTAACTATTACCAAGCGCCAGGTGAATATGAAGTAATTTTAACAAAAAAAGCAAGCGCACCAAGTGAGCTTGCTGAAAACATCGTAATTAAAATTAAAGTCTTTGAACAAAACGAGTTAATTAATCCAATAGATGATCAATTTAATGATAAGCCACGAAATCCCGTAGTATTAATAGTAATAGGGGTTGTTATAGTGGGGCTTGCTGCAGTATCAATCATGTTAGGAATAACAATGAAACGACGTAAAAAATATAAAAATAACTAAAAATTAATTCAAGATAAAAAAGCACTCAAGGAGAATTGAGTGCTTTTTATTTCGCTTATCGCGTAATTTAATTTAGTGGCGCCCACAGAAGGACTCGAACCTTCGACTTCATGATTAACAGTCATGCGCTCTAACCAACTGAGCTATGTAGGCTTAGATTTAAGAAACTGGCAACTTCCTATTTTGGCCCCTTAGGACTATCGTCGGCGTTGAAGTGCTTAACTGCTGTGTTCGAGATGGGTACAGGTGTGTCCACTTCGCTATCGTCACCAGATTCTTTCAAAA